>Ga0255065_1000034_pt1 | contig 33054 bp, 48 predicted proteins | sample Colum_Cont_RepC__2_FD_188441 | JGI IMG/M metagenome (GOLD analysis project Ga0255065, IMG submission 188441) | Freshwater microbial communities from Columbia River, Oregon, United States - Colum_Cont_RepC_0h | ecosystem: Environmental > Aquatic > Freshwater > River | place: USA: Oregon...
ATTTGCTTCAGACGGACGGCAGCGGAAACACATCTTGGGTTACGCCGCCGGCTACTGGTCTTACGGTTGGCTCTACGGCTATCTCTGGCGGCACGTCGGGCCGCATTCTTTACGATAACGCTGGCACGCTTGGTGAAAAGACTGTCACTGGATCTGGCGACGTTGTTCTGGCTACTAGCCCGACGCTTACGACGCCTAACCTCGGCACTCCGTCTGCGGCTACTTTGACGAACGCAACTGGTCTTCCGTTAACTACCGGCGTTACGGGTGTTCTGCCTATCGCTAATGGCGGCACAGGCTCAAATCTTACCGATCCAAACGCTGATCGTCTCATGTTCTGGGATGATAGCGCGAATGCCGTGGCGTGGCTTACGCCAGCCGCCGGCGTCGAAATTTCCAACACTACGTTCAACGGAAATAAAACACCTACAACGCAAATTTTCACCACTACCGGATCTTCAACTTGGACTAAACCATCTGGTTGTCGCACAGTTATTGTCGAAGTTATTGCCGCCGGCGGCGGCGGCGGAGGGGTCGATGGCCAAGGCGCGAGTAATTACGCAGCCGCCGGTGGTGGTGGAGGTGGCGGGTATTCACGCAAGCGCGTCGATGTAACGGCTGTTTCTACTGTTACGGTTACTGTTGGTACGGGCGGCGCTGGCGGCACAGCAGGCGCTAATAACGGAAGCACGGGCGGAACATCATCTTTCGGCGCTTATGCGTCGGCGACCGGCGGCGGCGGCGGACAAGGCCGGCAAGCATCGACAGCTATCGTTATCGCTTCTGGCGGTACCGCAGGAGCAGGCGCAGACGGCGATATTAACGGTGGCGGAAGCCCAGGTTTTATAGGTAATTGGGCAACCGATCCAGTATCAGGAAATGGCGGATCGCTTAGTCCTTATGGGTCTGGCGCACGCGGCGTTAACCCGTCCAGCAATACGACGACGGCTGGCGCAAATGCTACAGGATATGGCGCTGGTGGAAGCGGCGCGTGCTCTAAAACTTCGACTGATGACGCAGCGGGCGGCAATGGCTCTCAAGGCATAGTCATTGTTTGGGAGTATTATTAATGTTTGCTCTTGTCTTTAACGAACAAGTCATACAGGTCGAAGATACTACTTTTCCTGTAGCGCCTGCGTTGCAATGGATAGAGATTCCTAGTGATCTGAACGTAACGCCAGGCTGGACTTACGACGGCGCGTTTCATGCTCCGCCAGCACCGCCTCCGGCGCCCATCCCGTTTCAAGTTCCTATGTGGGCCGTTCGCACAGTGTTGCAGAACGACGGGCTGTTCGATCAGGCTCAGACACTCATAAATGAGACAAGCGATGTTGCGCTTAAAAACGTCTGGGAATACGGCAACTTCGCCGACCGGAACTCTCGCGCGATTAACGTCCTCGCCATAGAGCTTGGCTTGACGGACGCGCAAGTAGATCAAATGTTCATTGACGCCAATAATTTGAGCGTCTAATGTAGACTTACCGACTAGCCGGATAGCTAGGTTAAGGAGAGCCGCGTGAGCGACGAAGAACAGGCTGTAGCGGAAATCAGCCCCGCGCCGGAACCGGAAGCTACGGCAGCACCGGAATCTGTTGATACGACGCCGGAGGAACAGCAGCCTACAAAATCGTTCTCTCAAGAAGAGCTGGACGCGATTGTAAGCAAGCGCCTTGCAAGAGAACAGCGCAAATGGGAAAGAGAGCAGGCCCAGCGGCTTGCGGAGCAACAGGCTAGACAGCCTGCGGCACCTCCACCTGCGCCGGATGATTTCGAGTCTGCCCAGCAATACGCGGAAGCGTTAGCAGAGCAGAAAGCTCGGGAGCTTCTAGCCCAGCGCGAGGCCGCACAGCAACAAGCGGCTCTTTTGGAGTCCTATAAGGACCGTGAAGAAGAGGCTAGGGACCGATACGAGGACTTTGAACAAGTCGCGTATAACCCGAATCTACCAGTCACGGACGTTATGGCCCAGGCTATTCAGGCTTCTGATATTGGCCCCGAAGTAATCTATTACCTCGGTTCCAACCCAAAAGAAGCCAGCCGGATCTCCCGTCTGTCGCCAGTCTTGCAGGCAAAAGAGATCGGAAAAATCGAGGTCAATCTGACTTCGAATCCGCCGGTTAAGAAAACCTCAACCGCGCCCGCACCTCTTGCTCCTGTCACGGCTACCCGGTCAAATTCTGGACCCCGATACGACACGACTGACCCTCGGGCCACTAAGTCAATGTCAACTTCGGAATGGATTGAAGCGGAACGTCAGCGTCAGATCAAGAAGTGGGAAGCGCAGAACAGACGCTAAATCTTTTTAGCTTCTTGAAAGGACTACGAGATGAGTAACTCGATTCTTACGATCGACATGATTACCCGCAAGGCTTTGGAAATATTAGAAAACAACCTTGTCCTGACGCGCACCGTTAACCGCCAGTATGACGACTCTTTCGCCGTTGAAGGCGCTAAGATCGGCTCGACCCTGCGTATCCGCCTGCCCGACCGCGCTCTGGTCACGGACGGCGCTGCGCTTCAGGTTCAGGACGACACCGAGCAGTACACGACCCTGACCGTTTCGTCGCAGAAGCACATCGGCGTGAACTTCACGACCGCCGAACTGACGATGCAGTTGGACGACTTCGCGGAACGCGTGCTGAAGCCGCGTATTTCGCAGCTCGCTTCCAGCATCGACGCTGACGTTGCGAACTCGTTCAAGTATATCGGCAATTCGGTCGGCACGCCCGGCACGACCCCGGCTTCTTCGCTGGTTCTGTTGCAGGCGCAGCAGAAGCTCAACGAGAACGCCGCTGTCATGCAGCCGCGTTATGCGACGGTCAACCCGGCTGCCAACGCCGCGCTGATCGAAGGCATGAAGGGCCTGTTCAACCCGGTTTCGGCCATCAGCAAGCAGTTCAAGAACGGCATGTTTGGCGAAGGCATTCTCGGCTATGAAGAGCTGAATATGTCGCAGTCGATCAAGCAGTTCACGACCGGCTCGCGCACCGGCACCGTGACGGTCAGCACCTCGGTCACGACCGAAGGTTCGACCACGGTTGTTCTGACGGGCCTTGGCTCGACGGTCATCAAGGCTGGCGACGTGTTCACGATTGCCGACTGTTATGCCGTCAACCCGCAGACCCGTGAGTCGACTGGCTCGCTGTATCAGTTCGTTGCTCTGGCTGACGTTACCGCGTCGACCACCGCTTCGGTCACTGTCCCGGCGATGTATTCGGCTTCGCAGGCTCTCGCCACGGTCGACGCTCTGCCGGTTTCCGGTAAGGCCGTCACCTTCTTCGGCTCTGCTTCGACGCAGTATCCGCAGAACCTGATCTACCATCGTGACGCCATCACGTTCGCCACCGCCGACCTGCTTATGCCGCAGGGCGTCGACATGGCTTCGCGTCAGGTTCACAATGGTATCAGCCTGCGCGTCGTGCGCCAGTACGACATCAACAACGACCGTCTGCCCTGCCGTATTGACGTGCTGTATGGCTACTCGGTCATCCGTCCGCAGATGGCTGTCCGTCTGTGGGGCTAATAGGGTGGGCTTCGGCCCACTCTTTTTCTCAGATATAGGAGCATTGAACTATGGCTGCTTACGATCCTGCTACTCAGAGCGCTGCTTATCCGCTCGACTCGTACGGCCCGACCGGCGCGATTCCGAACGGTTCGGCCAACTATTTGTTTACGGACGGTAACACGGCTGCCGCCAAACTCGTTGGCGGTACGACCATCCTGTTCCCGAACGGCGCTGGTATTTACTTCGTCGATACGGCGATCACGGCCAACTCGACCACGACCGCTGCGGTCAAGGGTTCGATTGGTTTGACGACGAACGCTACGGGCGTCGGCAAGATCTTCTATTCGGACGGCACCAAGTGGCAGTACGCTGCGGTTAGCTAATAGGAGCGACAACGATGGCTAATAGCAAATCGGTTGGCGTTGCCTTCTCTGACCCGGAACTCGTCTCTGGCACGACCATTACGGGCGCGGCCATCAGCGGCGGCACCATTTCTGGCGCGGCTCTGACGACGGCGACTGTTTCTGGCACGTTCACGTCCACGGCTACTACGGGCGCAGTTATCGCTAACGCGACGGCTGGTCTGTATTTCCTGACGGGCGCGATCACCGCCAACTCCACGACGACGAGCGCGCCGAAAGGCTCTATCGCCACGACGACCAATGCTACCGGCACTGGCAAGCTGTTCGTTTCGGACGGCTCCAAGTGGCAGGCTCCGACCTAATCTAATCCTACAGGCGGCCTATGGGCCGCCTGGCCCTTACCATAGGTGTAAAATGGCTATGATTTATTTGCGCCATGAGCGTCATGGCGTTAAGATCGCTACGCTGGAAATGGAAGCGGAAGCCGACGAAGAAAACGGCTGGGAAAGGTTCGACCCGAATGACGACGACAGCGTACGATCAGATCTGCGGAGCCCTGAGACTACTGGGCGTCCTCGCAGAAGGCGAAACGCCCTCGTCGGAGACAGCGCAGGACGCGCTGACGGCGTTGAATCAGATGATAGACTCGTGGAACACGGAACGCCTGTCGGTCTTTTCAACACAGGATCAGACGTTTCTCTGGCCCGCCGGCGAACGTAGCCGCACACTTGGCCCGACTGGTGATTTTGTAGGCGAACGCCCTGTCCTGTTAGACGACGCAACTTACTTTCGTGATCCGCAGACCAATGTGTCTTACGGCATAAAATTTATCAATCAACAACAATACGACGGTATTGCCGTCAAGACCGTTACCTCAACCTATCCTCAGGTCATGTTTACTAACATGACTTACCCGGACATTGAAATGGTCATCTATCCAGTGCCTTTACGGCTCTTGGAATGGCATTTTATTTCCGTTGAAAAGCTGACGCAGCCTGCGGGTCTTGCCACGGCATTGACTTTCCCGCCCGGTTATTTGCGTGCTTTCCGCTATAATCTGGCCTGTGAAATGGCCCCGGAATTTGGTGTCGAGCCTTCCGCGCAGGTGCAGCGCATCGCTATGTATAGCAAGCGCAATCTGAAGCGCATCAATAACCCTGACGACATCATGGCGCTGCCTTACAGCATTGTCGGCACGCGTCAGCGCTATAACATCTACGCGGGCAACTACTGATGAAGACGCCGATCCTCGGCTCGACTTATGTGCTGCGTAGCCCGAATGCGGCTGACGCGCGCATGGTCAATCTTTTCCCTGAAGTCATACCTGAAGGCGGCAAAGAGGCCGCATGGCTTCAACGCGCGCCAGGACTTCGCCAACTCGCAATCTTTCCAACCGGCCCTGTTCGCGGGCTTTGGCAGTATGGCGGCTATGGCTACGCCGTCGCGGGGACGAAATTATACCGCATAGATACGGACTGGTCGTATCACGAGCTTGGCACCGTCGCCGGCGTGTCAAACGTGAATATGGTCGACAACGGCACGCAGCTCTTTATCGCGGCCGGCGCTAACGGCTATATCTACAATAACAGCGATTTTACGCTGGAATGTAACACGACCAATGGCGATGCTACTGTAACGACTACCAGCACCGCCGATATTTGGGTCGGCCAGCCTGTGACTGGATCGGGCATTCCTTCCAGCACGACGGTTTTAAGTATAGCCAGTAATGGGACTGATTTCGAGCTGTCCGCTAACGCCACAGCGACGGCCACAGGCGTTACGCTGACGTTCTCACCGTTTTTCAGTGAAATTACCGACCCTGACTTTCCCGGCGCTGTCGGCGTCGGATTTCTCGACGGCTATTTTGTTTTTAACGAGCCTAACAGTCAAAAGTTCTGGGTTACGGCGTCGTATAACGGCTTGTCGATTGACGCGCTTGACTTCGCCAGCGCCGAAGGTTCGCCGGACAACCTCGTCACGTTGATCGTCGACCACCGCGAAGTATGGCTATTTGGCCAGAACTCGGTTGAAGTCTGGTATAACGCCGGCACGCCAGATTTTCCGCTTGCCCGCATTCAGGGCGCGTTCAACGAGATCGGCTGTCTGGCCGCGTATTCCGTTGCTAAACTGGATAATGGCCTGTTCTGGCTCGGGGCTGACGCTCGCGGTAACGGTATCGTTTATCGGTCTAAAGGCTATTCCGGCGAGCGCGTATCGACGCACGCTGTCGAGTGGCAGATCCAGCAATATGCGACGCTTTCGGACGCTGTAGCCTATACCTATCAGCAAGACGGCCACAGCTTCTATGTGCTGAACTTCCCGACCGCTAACACGACATGGGTTTATGACGTGGCGACCGGCGCTTGGCACGAGCGCGCCGGCTGGGAAAATAACCAGTTCACGCGTCATCGCGGCAACTGCCAGATGAATTTTAACAATGAAATCGTCATCGGCGATTATGTCGGCGGCGGCATCTACGCCTATGATCCGACTGTTTACACAGAGGCCGGATCAACTCAAAAATGGTTGCGGTCTTGGCGGGCGCTTCCGACTGGCCAGAACAATCTCAAGCGCACAACACAGCACAGCCTTCAACTTGACTGTGAAGCCGGTGTCGGTCTTGAAGGCTATACGCAGGCCGAATACAATGCGATTACATATATCTACGACCGACAAAATCAGTTTATTCTTGACCGTGCTGGTAGCGCTCTTCGCATTCGCAACTATCAAGACTACTCCATAACGGTCGGTGCGGGCTCTCAGGTCATGTTGCGCTGGTCGGACGATGGCGGCCATACTTGGTCAAATGAACATTGGAAGTCTATGGGCCAGATCGGCCAGACCGGCTACCGCACGATCTGGCGGCGTCTCGGCATGACGCTGAAATTGCGTGATCGCGTGTATGAGGTGTCCGGCACTGATCCGGTTAAGATAGCGATTATGGGCGCGGAGCTTATAGCGGATCAGACAAATGCCTGATTACGCTAACAATACTCAAATCCCGGCAGCGCGGGTGTCTATCTGGGACACTGTAACAAACTTTGTGTCGCGGGAATGGTATCGCTGGTTCTATAATATGTATATGGCTGTTGAGGCCGGCCGGCGATACGGTTCATTTTACAGCACGACGACGTTCACGCCGGCTGCTACTGGAACGGCTTACGCCATAACTTTTAACAACACTTACACTCGCGCGGACGGTTCTGATGTGACATATGGCGTTTACATAGGGTCGCCAACGTCGCGTGTTTATGTAGATAATACAGCAACTTATAATTTTCAGTTTTCGGCGCAGCTTAAACAAACATCGGGGGGCACACATAACATTTTTATTTGGCCTCGCGTTAACGGCGTCAACGTAGATGATTCAGCTACGCAAATCACGATGGGCGGCGGGTCGAATGCGGCCACTGTCGCAGCTTGGAATTTCGTGCTAAACCTTCAGACAGGCGATTATTTTGAACTGATTTACTCAGTTAACAGTACAAATATTCAAATTCCGTATGTAGCCGCGTCTAGCCCGATTCCGGCTATTCCTTCGGTCATCTTGACCGTAACAAGTTGTGTAGGTGTCTAAATGGCCGTCGTAACTCCCACAGCTAAAACGCAGTTCATTGACGCCGCTGGCGCTCCGCTGGCGGGCGGTAAGCTCTATACTTACGCCGCCGGCACAACAACGCCGCAGGCTACTTATACGGACTCGACCGGCGCGACGGCTAACAGCAATCCAGTCATTTTGGATTCGCGCGGCGAAGCGAATGTGTGGCTTGGTGAGGCCACGTATAAATTTACGTTATCTGATTCCAATGACGTTGAGATATGGACTGTCGATAATATTTCAGCCCCTACGACCGCTCTTTCACCGATTTTGTCCGGCAACGTCGTTGTGTCTAGTGACACTGTGGGTGCGGCGTTCAGCATTACTCAGGAAGGCGGTGGCTATATCTTTCGTGCTCAAGACAGCACTGGCGATACTAACCCAGTCGTTATTACTAGCGCTAGATATGTTGGTATCGGGACTCTCGCACCGGCTGAAGCGCTTGATATTGATAATAGCGGAAAAATTCAGTTTTCGGCCAGCGGCACAGCGCGCACGATTATATCGGCAGACGCGACCAACTCAACGATTGACGTTAAAGACGACCGCAACTTTGTCGTTAAAACGAATGGCGGCACGATTCTGACTGCTAATGACGCCGACATAACAACGACAGTGCCTGTGGTGCTCCCGGGATCGCCTACGACAAATTTGCAGGCCGCCACCAAGGCGTATGCAGACACTAAAGCCTCTGGATCGGCTACTATAACCGCCGGCACGTCCATCACGACCAGCGGCACATTATCATCTGGCGTGACTGTGTCTGTAACATCGGGCGGTATTACCGCGACGCAGTTAGCGTCCGATTCGGTAACAACAAATAAAATCTTGGTGTCAAATGTTACAACCTCTAGGCTCGCCGACGCAGCGGTTACGGCCGCTAAATTAAGCGGCGCGCAGTCAGGATCAGCGCCTGTTTATGGCGCTAGAGCATGGGCGTCGATAACGTCTGGTGCGGGCATAAGCGCAAGCGGAAACGTCAGCAGCGTATCTAAAGGCGGAACCGGGCTTTATCAGGTAAACTTTACCACTAACATGCCTTCGTCGAGCTACGCGGCAGTCGCCACGCCTACCGGAACGAAAAATGTCTTCTGCGATATTCTTAGCCGGTCGTCGTCTAGCTGTACTGTAGAAGTATTTTCCGATTCAGGATCAAACGTCGACAATTCGTTCTGCCTTATAGTTATGGAATAACCGTCAAAACTTAGGGATATAAAATGGACCCGATCACAATGGCATTACTTGGCGGGACCAGCCTAGTTTCAGGCGGTCTTGGCTATCTTGGTTCGCAGCAAGCCGGTCGCGCGCAGCAGCAGGCAGCGCAGACATCGGGTCTATTTGGCCTGATCGCGCAGCAGCAAGCGCAGCAGCAAGCCAAAGAGATGGCTGAAAAGGGCGCAGGCGCGGCCCGTGAGTATTATGGCCGTGGGCGTGAGGATTTGCTTGGCCAAGCGGCTCTAGGTGAAGCGGCTGGGCGTGAGTTCTACGGTCAAGGCGTTGGGTTCCAAGAGCCATATATGAAGGCCGGTGCTGGCGCGACAAATCAGCTCGCGGCATTGTTCGGTCAAGGCGGCGAATATACGCGTCAGCCGACATTTGAAGAACTTCAAATGGATCCTGGCTATGCGTTTAGAATGCAGCAAGGCCAGCGCGCGATGGAGTCGACGTTAGGTTCGTCCGGTCTGCGCGGATCTGGCGCGGCGCTGAAAGCTGGCCAGCGGTTTGGTCAGGATATGGCCAGTCAGGAATACCAGAGCGCATATAACCGCTTTATGGCTAACCGCGCTGCGGCGACGCAGGGGCTGCAAAATCTGGCTGGCACAGGTGCTGGCGCAGCCGGCACAGCGACGGGGCTTGCGGGTCAAGTCGGCACGAACCTTATGGGCCAGCGCTTCGGGGCGGGCGGCAATCTCGCTTCTACGGCGTCGAACGCCGGAGCCACGACGGCTGGGGCTTACACGGGCGCTATCCCGACGATGGCGGCGCTTACTTCGGCTAATCCTTACGGCACGGCTATGGAGAACGTCGGTCAGGCGCGGGCGTCCAGCTATATGGGCGGCGCTGGTGCGCTAGGCCAAGCACTTAATACTATACCTCAGAACTATATGACGTATAGTATTCTGAACCGTATGCAGCCGCAAGGCACGCAATATGCCGGAATGGGGGACTTACCAAGCGTTTATCAAAGCGGTGGCGTTCTTAACTCTATCTTTGGACGATAATTATGCCCGTTCGATATGACATAGCCGCTCAGATCCCGCAGTATGGCGGCGGTGGGGGTTACGACCCCGTGAACATGATGGCGCAGCTTCAGTCGATGGATTACCGCCAGCGCCAGAACGCGCTTGCTGAAATTCAGATTGCGCAAGCGCAAAGAGAAATGCAGCAAGAACAGGCGCTTGCTGGTTTGTTTGGCCGTCAAGGATTTGACCCGCTTACACGCCAAGGATTGTCTGAAATTGCTCGTGTCAATCCGGGTTATTTCCGGCAATATGTGACGCCTTATGCCGGGTTTCAGGCTGAAAAAGCGCGTGAAACGGCTATTTATGGCGGCGAAGCGCGGGCTAAAGAATTGCAGCTTTACGCCGTTGGAAAAGCTAAATATGAACTTGCGGGTGAAGCAGCTAAGTATCCCGGCGTAAAAGCGGAAGCACGCGAAAAAGTAGGTAAAGCCACGGAAGAAGACATTAAGGCTGCACAACGCCTTGTCGCTCCGGCGTTTATGGCGCGCGACCCAGAGACTTTTGCAGCACGGTACGCGCAGGTTTATCCAGATCTTCCTGAGAGCGCGCGTAAACGTCTCGGCGCGCAGCCGTCTATGCAGGACATTGAAGCGTTTTTGTCAACGCCGGAAGAAATCTTGCAAGCCCGCAAACCTATCTCCGGCGTAAAAGCCGGCGAGACGATTGTGACTCCGACAGGTAGACCGGGCGAGCCAGCCATCGCGGTCGAACCGGAATACCGCGCGCCGAACGCGATGGTCACTAATCAGCCGGGTATGAACGTATTGGCGCAGCAAGGTCGTATGCCTGCTATTGCCGGCGACGTGAATGCACCGCCAGTCGATCCGATCATTGCCAAAGCGTTGCGCAAAGAAACGATGCTCAAGCAGTTGCCGCCAGGCCCTGCTCGTGAGACGGCTGGCGCTCGTTTGGACCTGCGCGATACGCTTGACACGGTCATCAGCGGGCTTGGCGCTTTGGCCGAAGCCGGCGGTATTCCGCAAGCCGGGGCGACGACGGCTGCGAACTGGAAAGCTGCGTTTCGCAAGAGTCCGACCGGACAAGCGCTTGGCGGACTTAGCGATAGCGAAGTCAATGCACAGCTCGCGGCGCTGCGCACCACGTCGGCGGTTCTTAAAGCACAGCTTCGCAAGGGCCTTGAAATGGGTATCACCCAGATGGACGCCGTTAAGGAAGCTGAAAAACTGGACGCTGCATTTCTTAACCCCGATAAGATCAAAGGTCTTAGCGAGGGCTATGCCTCGGTTGAAGCGCTGCGTAAGTTGCTGGGCGGCGGCGCATCGACTGCCGCGCCGGCGACACGCGGTAAGGCTGGGGAAACGCCGGCTATTGATGACCTTGACACTATTCTTGGGATTAAGAAATGACGGATCTTCGCGCGCGTATTGAAGCGGCTCGTAAGGCTGGGTATTCAGACGCAGATATTCAAACGCGGCTTGCCGACGTTCCTGAGATCAAGCGTGCGCGCGAAGCAGGCTATGATGATGCCGCGATTTATTCCCGTCTTGGACTTAAAACTGAACCACAAGCAACCGGCGAAGTCGCGTTTTTAGAGCGCCCTATTATCCCCGGCACCAATGTAGGCGTTATCCCCAAAGGTGGGTTTGGGGAAACCACTACCGGCAAAACGCTTGGCTATCTTGGTGAAACGATTGAAAACATACCTGAAAGCGCCATTGGCATGGGTGCTAAAGGATATGACATTGCGCAGGGACTTATTGGCTTAGCGACGCCAGAGGGCCGCGCTGCTGCCGGCGAAGCTATCCAAGGCATTCCGCAGGCTGTCCATAAAGAGATCATGGGCGCGGTCGTAAGCCCACTAGAGACAGCCGCCAAAGTCAAAGAATCATTCAGAACTGATCCGCTTGGCACGATGGCGGGCGTTTCCGCGCTTACCGGCGGCATCGGTGCTTTGGCGCGTCCCGGCAATATGCTCGCCCGTATTTCACAGGCCACTAATCCGCTTGCAATTCCTGAAATGGCGGCGCGCGGCGTCACTGGCGGCTATGAGCGGTTTGTGTCGCCTATCATCACGCAAGCCGGTGCCGAACGAGCGGCTGGTGCAAAACTGTTCGAGTCCGCTATGGACCCGATGGCGGCGGCGCAGGCCATGCGTCAGGAGCCGCGCAGCATCATCGGCCAAGTGCCGGCATCGCAGAGGCTGGCTGAAGCGAGACAGTTTGAGCCGGGGCTTGCCACGCTTCAAGCTGATCTTGCTACCGGCGAGACGGCGATTGGCCGCGAATCAATTTTGACTGAACAGCGTCGGTTGTCGGCGCTTCAGCAACAGCTCCACGCTATCGACCAAGACATCTTACAACGCGGACAGGCAATGTCACCGCAGGAAGCGGCGTCAGCCAGTCGCATTCGCAATGACATTACGCAGTCTATTGCGGCGGCCGAACAGCGTATCCAGGGCGGCCTAAGTCAGACTGGCGCACAGATTCCGGCGACTAATCCGCTCACCTCGGGCGAAGCTGTCGCTGCTCGCACGCGTCAGATCCGCGATACGTTCCGCGAAGAGCGTATATCGCCGGCTTATGAGGCGGCATTTCAATCGGCCGGTAATCAGCGCATTCCAGTCGATAACGTCATCGCTGACGCCGAACGCATTATCGGCGCTCGGCTGGCTGATGTGCCGCTTGGCGTGGCCAATCGCACGATTGCTGATCTTAGAGAATTGCAAAATGGGGCAACGCTGCGTCAGCTTGACCGTGTGCGCAAGTCTGTCAACAAAGACATAGCGGCAGCTCAGTCGGCAGGGCGTCCGTTAGGCGATCTCATGGATCTCCACAATTCCATTGATGAGGCGGTCCGCGCCAGTGATCTGCCGATGCGGGCGCAGCTTCAATATTCAAACGCGCTCAATCTCTATCGCAGTGAGTTTGTGCCGCGCTTTAAAACCGGCGTTGTGTCTGACATTCTTCGCACGACCAAAAAGAATCAGTCCGGCATTCTGTCTAGCCAGACCGTCAGTCGGTTCATGGCCAACGAAGACGCTGCGGCGCAGTTCGCGACGACGTTTGAAAATGACGCTGTGGCGCGGCGCGCTATGGAAGCCGGTATTCAGGACATGGCGCGAGTGCGCACTGTTGATCCTGTGACACATGCCGTTGATCCAGATAAGATAACAGCTTTCATTGCCGACAATCAGTCTAAGTTCGACCTTATGGGAATCGACGCCGAACGGCTACTTGACCCGGTTCGTCGTGAAGCCCAGACGCTTCTTGAGGGCCGGCGCGAGCTTGAACGCGACGCGTCGTTCTTCCGCACGGATCGCGGCGAAGCATTGCGCACCGGCGCGGCGTATGCCGACGCGCTATTAAAAAACCCGGCAGCAATGGATGTCGGGCTGCGACGTTTATCGCCGGCTGGACGCGCGGCGCTTACAAAAGAGATTACAGATCGCGCAATTCGCGAGATCAATACGCGGTCGCCCGACAAGGCGCTGGATTATCTTGACAAGCACAAGGGCACCATTCGCATGGTGCTGGATAAGTCTGACTTTGACCGGCTGCAAAATCTGGCCAAGAATCAGCAGGCGTTACTCGACGTTGAAAAGCGCGCAGTTAAGCCGACAGTTCAGCTAGATGTTGACTTATCTAATGTTCCGCCGGACGTGATGACCGACTTTAACATGGTCGCGCGCGAACTCCAGCGTATTAAATCGGCTGAAGAAATGACCGGATTACGCCCCGCGCAAAAGATCGGCAAGATAGGTGCGGAAGACGTTAAAACGGCCAAAGAACTTAAACCTAACTTTATCGACAGTCGTTTGTCGGTGATGGAAAAGATTCTTGATTTTGCGGGTAAATATATTAACCGCAAAACTACGGCTGTGCTGGCGGATGCGTTAATTCGCAATCCTGAAAAAGCCGCTGATCTTATTGAACGTGAGATAACGCGCCGCACTAAAGTTGCGACGCCTGCGCCTGAATCGCGTCGTCGCACGTTGGGTCGCGCAGCCATAACCGGCAGTCTTGCCGCGCAAAATAATATGACTCCCGAAAACCGCAACGCGATGGCGAGATGATTATGGTCGAATACCAAGTTCTTTTTGATGTAGCCATTGGCGTGATTGGCGTGCTGGGCGGGTGGACGCTTAATACGGTCTGGGCGGCCGTAAAAGATCTTCAAGAAGCCGATAAAGAGTTGGCGGAAAAGGTCGGCCAGATTGAAGTGCTGGTTGCCGGCCGCTATATAACGCGCGAAGAGTTTAACCTGACGCTTAATCAGGTATTTGAACGTCTTGATAAAATTCGTGACATGCTCAGCACAAAGGCTGACCGATGAATTTCCAGATCTTCTTCGACGATGTGCGTAATAGCCTGTTCGGCGGCAAGCTGTCGCAGGGCCAAGTCGAAGGTATGGAAAACATTATCAATTATTCGACCGTTAGTCTTGACCAGTTGGCGTATGTCCTTGCGACCGTCAAATGGGAGACGGCGCACACGATGCAGCCGATTAAAGAGTATGGTTCTACGGCCTACCTCAAATCTAAGCCCTACTGGCCTTATTACGGGCGCGGGCTTGTCCAGTTAACCTGGAAAGACAACTACGCTAAATACGGTTTGGACAAGACGCCCGACAAGGCGCTGGAATGGGACTCGTCGCTGTTTGTGCTGTTCGATGGCATGACCAAGGGGCTGTTCACGGGCAAGAAACTAGACGACTATATCAACGATAATAAGCGCGACTACATCAACGCGCGGCGGATCATTAACGGGACTGATCGCGCCAAAGAGATAGCGCAGATTGCGGACGCCTATCGCACCGCCCTTATCGCTGCGCAAGATCCCGTTGCTCCCCCTGCCGACGATGATCTCCAAGCCCGCTTTGATCAGATGCTTGCCATTTCCCTGACAAGCAACCCCCATATTCAGGACTTGGTTCGGCAACTCTGCGCCAAAAGGAGATAGTTCTATGGTGATCAACAACCCTTACACGACGTTCAGCGGCATTCTGGCGCTTCTGACCGTGCTGTGGCACGCCTATCAGACCAAGACCGTCAACTGGGATGATCTTCAGACGGCGTTGGTCGGTCTGGGTCTGGTCGCCGCTAAAGATTGGAACGTCACGGGCGGCTCTAAGATTCAAGATTGAAAGAGGCAGGCCGAAGTTGCCAAACCTAAAACTGTCGAAGAGACTGTCTCTGATCTTGATGCTGGCCGCTTCTAGCGGTTGTCAGTTTACCAGCGGGGGCGCATGTCCCCCACTGGTTGATTACTCGGCGGAACGACAAACCTTGGCCGCCAAGGAATTACGGTCACTCCCCAAGGGAAGCCAGCTTGCCCACATGATCGTGGACTACGGCAAGCTCCGCAGCGCGTGTCGGCTTTAGAGCCTTGGCTGTCTTGCGATCAGCCTTCTTCTGATAGTCGATAAATTCCGTGCCAGCCTTAGTCGCAGCGTAGTCAGCCGCGAACGTAGCCGCGAACAGCTCGTAATTCACCGCATCAATATGGCTGTCCATATGATCCGGCGACGCAAAGGCGCGCGCGTTCTTAACGCAGGCCAGCATAATGGCGATTTCATACGGGTGAAAATCACGGCCCAGACGCAGGCTGGCAAGATCCGCCGCAAGCTGGAAATTGTTTTCAATGCCGCCGTAACCTTCACCGCGCTGGTCGATGATGGCGCTGGCGTCTTTAAGCAGTTCTTGAGGTGTCATTTATCATCTCCATGATGGCCGCCCTTTCTCTTAACATGCGCAGCACCGTGTAACGCTGATGCAAACGCACAAGGATAGTCGAGCGCCGGGCGTGACGCTGTTCCTCCTCCAGCAAGTCTAAGACTTCCTGTTCCGTTAGATCAGCAAGCTGATCATTAAGCGATTTCCATGTGACAGGTTCTGTCATTTTAACTCTTCCAAGGCTATTTCAGCCAATGTCCGTTTGTCTTTTAAACTATCAAAGATTCTTTGGTCAATAGTTTTATTACACATAATGACATAACACCACACGTCGCGTGTCTGGCCGCTGCGATGTAAACGGCCTACGGTCTGCTCGAACAGCTCCAGCGACCACGGCAGCGACAGGAACACGATCTTGTTGCCGCCAAACTGTAGGTTCAGCCCGTGACCGGCGCTTTTGGGGTGGATTGCCAGCAACTCTATCTTACCGGCGTTCCAGCGCTCAACGGCGTTTGGCGTGTCAATGGTCGTTACGTTGAACTGCCGTTGTAATTCGGCTAATTCTTCTTTGTAATTGTAAACGATGATGGTGTTGTCTCGCTGGTTTTCGTCGAGGATGTCTCTGAGAGATTCAAACTTTTGGCGTCCAAACCACTGAGCAACGCCTTGGCTATCATAAGCGAAGCCGCTGGTGAGCTGCTGAAGTTTGTTTGTGACAGCAGCCGCTGTTGGAGCCGTGATCTCTTCATGCACATATTCCTTCTTCATGTTCTCGTATGGCGTGCGGTCTTCCAGTTCACATCGGATCTGCACGACATGGCATGGCGGTAGCTTGTCTTTATACTCGCCAGGCTCTAGCACGTATGTCGCCGGCTTGATCGTCTCCATGACTTTTGGCAGCGCTTGCGGCAGCGGCTCCCATTGGTTAAAGTCGCGGTTCACACAGTAAAAATACTGTTGCAGGAACGCGCCCTTGCTACGGCCTAGCAGCGTCTGATCGACGACCTTACACTGGCCGAACACGTCTTCTAAGCCGTTCGACGTGAACGAGCCGGTCAAACCCCAGCGGATCTTGAACTGGTCGAGGATCTTGAGCAGGAACTTGAAGCGTTTGCCGGACGGGTTCTTAAGCCGCGTCAACTCGTCGAATACAATGCCGTCGAAGTCTTTAGGGTCTATCGACGGGATGTTGTCGTAGTTGGTGACGACTATATCAACATCGGCCGCGAATGCTTTCTTGCGCTGCGTTGGCGTGCCGACAGCGACGGCCATGCTCATGTGTTCGGCCCATTTAGGTTTTTCCACAGGCCACACGTCAGTGCAGACGCGCTTTGGCGCTAACACGAGCCAGCGGTCGCAATGACCTTTAGCCGTCATGTCGGCCATCGCCGTTAGTGTAATCGCTGTCTTGCCCGCGCCGACTGGCGCAAGGATCATGGCGCGGTCGCGGCTGAAGAGGAAATCGGCGGCTTCGTGTTGATACGGTCTAAGATCCATTTATCTATTCCGCAACAATAGCGGCGAATCATAGCCATGAATTTCAGCGCCCCATGAGTCAACCCAAGAATCAACTTCCTGTTTAGACCAAAGACATTTGTATTCTTGGTGTAGCGCAGCCATTTGCGCCGCGAACTGACGCTGAAGCGGGCTAAGTTTACCGCCTGGGCGTTTCAGTTCTACAAATGCTGTTATGCCTGTAGGTAGACAGACAACACGGTCACTGACACCACGATTTGATGGCGATACGAACTTATATGCGCGACCGCCAATTTGAGCGACGCGGGCGACAAAATAGCGTTCTATATCACGCTCTAATTCAGCCATGATTGGCAAACTCCCCGTGGTATTTATCGCGGTATTCTGAGGCGACAAAATTAGCCAACTCAATATCTTCAAACACGCCTATATGCGTAAGTTTTCCTTCTACCCGCATTCTTACTACCCATTTATCAAGCTTATTATTCCAGTAAACATTTTTCACGCCCGATGAACTATCGGAACGGCAACGCTTATTTTGCATGTTCTGAGATTTAGTTGCGGCGCGTAAATTTTCGATCCTGTTATCAGTCGGATCGCCATTTATGTGATCTACTTCATGCGGCATATATCCGTGCTGATGCAAAAATATAACTCTATGCAACCAGTACAGTTTTCCGTTTATTCCTACGCGCGTATACAAATGTTTGTCGCGGCAGCCAACTTTTGCGCCGATTTTAGCTCTACTACCTGATGATTTACGCCAGTATAAATTACCATCTTTGTAGTCAAATAAATCAAGAACTTGCGCTTGTGTAAGCATTTTAGACTCCCTTTACGTAAAATAATTATTGACACACATGCTAGAAGTTGTCTAGTGTCCGAATCATAGAAGGGTAAAGTTCACATGACACACTCACGTATTGTTGGCGGATCTACTGCTAAACGATTGATTCGCTGCCCAGGTTCCCGCGCAATAGTCGATAAAATGCCTCCAACGCCGTCAAGTAAATATGCGGCTGAAGGGACAAGGCTTCACGAAGCTATGCACATGATACTTTCGCATGGGGCTAATGTTGACGACTATACAGATAATGAGAAACTTATATCGGCGCTGGCGTTAATAGATGAAATTGACCCGGAACGTCAGTTAGAGTTCGTAACGGAGGCGTCGGTCGGCTATGGGGATTTCTTACCCGGAGTTTACGGCAGTTGCGATCTTGTTGGTCGTATTCGCAATCGTGCGATAGTTCTCGACCATAAGTTTGGGGATGGCGTCGCGGTAGACGCCGAAGAAAATGAACAGCTCATGTTCTATACCGCCGCTGGTATGCGGACGGAAGCGCTGCGTTGGGTTTTTGAAGGCGTTGATGAGATCGAACTTGTCATCGTGCAGCCGCCGTATGTAAAGCGTTGGCTTACAACACCGGGGCGCATTAAGGCGTTCGAACGCACGCTGTATGATGCTGTGCAGGCGTCGTTTCGTCCTAACCCTAAGTTCGAAGCTGGCGATCATTGTCGTTGGTGCGCCGCCAAGCCTGTCTGCCCGTTGCTGACGGGTCAGCTTGAGCGCGCAGTCGCAACGAAAGTTAAAGCCATTGATGTGGAGAAAGTCGGCAATGCTCTGGCGTTTGCGATCCTTGCGGAAGAGTGGGCTAAAAGCGTCCGTGAATTGGCCCAGACGATGCTGGAAAACAACGCGCCAATCGACGGGTGGAAACTCGTCCCCAAACGCGCCACTCGCCAATGGGTTGATGCTGAAGGAGCGCGCGAGGCTCTTGAGCAAATGGGACTTGATTCCGAAGAATTGATTGTGACGGAACTGAAATCACCGGCGCAGGTCGAGAAAGTGCTTAAGAAGCACAAGCTCGAACTGCCGAAGGATCTCGTCGTCGCAGTCTCAACAGGTAACACAATCGCGCCGGAGAGCGATCCCCGGCCGGCTGTCTTGACTATTGGCAAAGATATTAGGGCCGCATTTAGCAAGTTGGAGGTAAAATGAAAACGTATCACGTCTATATGCTGCCGCCCGTCGACATAGGCTGGGGCATGTTCAAGACCGTCCGTCAGGTTATCGACGTAGCCTGCGACGACATTAAGGAACAAGCCGCGCACAATTTTGATAACATGCTTGAATACGGCCGCCCCATTGGTCGCCTTGAAGTCGATATTAGCGACTTTTTGGAGGCCTATTATCAGTCTCTGCGAGCGGTTAAGAAGACTGGTTGGTGGGAAGGTGACATGCGGCACGAGCCTGTCGTCGTGCCGCTTGTGCGCGAACTTGAGGGTGAATATGGCTTCATGTGGAAACAGAGCAACAACGGCACAACGTTTGTTGTCACGCCAGAAGAGATGCCGCACTACGCACAATTCGCTATGGAATATTGCGCTGTAAGCGCTCAATGAATTCGACGCATATCGCGTCGGATAACGTGAAAGGTAAAGTAATGTCTAATATTGTAAAGTTCGGCAACGCCAATCTCCCCACCGCTGCGTCTCTGGCTGAGTCGCTGCGTAAACTCGATACTGACGCTGGCGTCGGTTCGGTCATCCTGAAAATGGATAAGACTGGCCATTGGGTTTACGGCGCGGATCAGACTGAGATCGACAAAGACGGACGCTGGGCGGTCAATCCGTTCTCGTTCGTCCACGGTTTCATCGCGTGGGGCGAAGGCGAGGTGCTTGGCGAGAAGATGGTGTCCATTACGGAGCCGCTTCCCGAACTGGACGTGCCCCCGCCTGGCGCTAAGCGCGGATGGGAGCCGCAGGTCGGCATGAGCGTCAAGTGCCTCGACGGTGAGGATGCTGGCACGGAAGCCCGCTACACGGTCACGTCCGTTGGCGGTAAGCGCGCTATGCACCAGCTCGCCATGAAGGTTGCCGATCAGGTCGAGAATAATCAGGACGCGCCTGTGGCCGTCGTGAAACTCGGCTCGGAATATTATCAGCATAAGTCCTATGGTCGCGTCTACACTCCGGTGTTTGACGTGCTCGAATGGATTTCGCTCGACGGTGCGCCGGCCGAATCGGTCGATGGCTCCGCTGGTGACACCGGCCGTCGTCGTCGCGGCTGATAATAGGGAGGGCGGGGGCTAATAACCCCCGTCTTTTTTTCATGTTCGACAAGAAAGCATGGCGCGACGCCAACAGAGACAAGTGCAAACTTTACTCGGTGCGTTACAGGCTGAAGCAGAAAGGTCTGCTGTCGCCGGAAACGACCGAACAGATGATGGCGGAACGCGAAGCCAAGAAAATCGCGTCTGCCGAACGGGCCAGACAGCGCAAGCGCGAATGGGCGGCGGCTAACAAGCACCGCAAAAACGAGCGTTATCGGGAGCGCTATCATAGTGATCCTGAGTTTAGACGGCGCGAGATCGACAAGCGTATCAAGTCGTTCGGGCCGAAGCTAACGCCAGAAGAACGCGCAGAGATCAAGGCCAAGAAGTTGGCTGAAAGACAAGCGCTAAAGCAAGCGCAGCTTGAAAGCCGTGTAAGGGCTAGAGAAGAAGACAGACTAAAAAAGAAAAAGCTAGAGAACGCCAAACGGCACGCGCTGGCGATGGAGAAGGCAGAAAAGATACCTCCAAAGAAGCCGAAAGTAACCATGAAGACAAGAAAGCCTGGACGGCTTGTAGCATTATCGGGATGGATGGGATGGTAGGAAGAGCGCTCAACACGACACGTCGGTTTACTGATCCGTCTGAGCTGACGCCGTATGAACAGAAGATCTTAGATCTGCGTCGTCAGGGGTTGAAATATAAAGAGATTGCCGCGCAGATCGGCAACATCAGTGAGCGTTCTGTCAGCGTCAAGTATATCGTCATCAAGGAAAAGTTAGCCGCTAGGGGAGAAACGCCGTGACTGACTACACCGACCTAATCGCACGGCTGCGCAACGCCTACGTCACGGCTAGTCCAGAAGAAGCCGCCGACGCATTAGAGGAGAAGGACAGGAGGATTGCGGAATTGCGCAAAGAAGCTGACATGATGCACAGCGAATATAAAACAGCCGCCGCCCGCATCGCGGAGTTGGAAGCGGAACGTGAGCGTCTGGCGTCTAAATTTGATAGCAAGCCTAACATGCTGTGGTCAGGCGAGGCTGTAGCTTATGAACTTCGCGCCGCCCGCGCCGCTTTGGAGAATAAGAATGACTGACGCAGAAGACGCCGCCGAAAAATGGTGGAAAGAAAAGATGGCTGAGGACGTGCCGAATAACGATGATTTAGACGACTTGGCGGTTGCTTACCTTGACGGGGTTGAGCGTGGCAAGGACGCAGCCCGCGCCCGCATCGCGGAACTTGAAGCGGCGCTGAAAGACACCACCGTTTGCCTTCTCGCAGCGGTATCGCTTCTTGAAAGCGGGGGCAAGAAAGCTGCGCCAAGTAATAAAATGTTTGACCAGATGCTTGTTGATTACAAAAACGGCGTCGAACGCGCCCGCGCCGCTTTGGGAGAGAAGGAATGACTGAACTACTGACTGACACTGGCTTGTATCTTTTCTTCTATGGCTTCGGCCTTCTATCGGGAGTATTCGTATCATGGTTAGAATCATATGCTGCGTCGCGCTCTTATCATCGTCTGCCGCCGCTCAAGAGATCTCAGTCTGGGGCGGCCCAAACGGCCCGGTCGCAACTGAACTAAGCTACCCGAACGAGAACTTTTACTACACGCCCTATGGCCAGATCAGCGCGCCGAAAGTCGGCAACATGACGATCTATAACGGCCCGAATGGAGAATATCTTGGCTATCATGTGGGTGGATTTCGAGACGCGGAGTGAATGCGATCTGCCGGTGAATGGCGTGTATAACTATGCGCGCCATCATTCTACAGAAGTCATTTGCATGTCCTACGCCATCAATGACGGCCCTGTGCAGACATGGCGGCCGGGCGAGCCTATGCCGCCGATCAAGAGTCAGATCCGCGCGCATAACGCGGCGTTCGAGCGTCTGATCTTCTGGCACGTCCTGAAGATGCCAATACCGTTAGAACAATTCTACTGCACCGCTGCGCAAGCGCGGGCGAACTGTGCGCCAGGGAGTTTAGAGGATGTCGGACGATTCGCCGGAACTGAAATGCGCAAAGATCATCGTGGTGCTGCTCTGGTTCGTGCTTGCTGCATTCCTCCATACCGTGATGATCTCATACCGGAACTTATCGAATACTGCGAGCAAGACGTTAGAACAATGCGCGCCGCCAGCAAGGCCATGCGGGAACTGACGCCAGAAGAGTTGGAGGACTACCATGTTAATGAGCGCATCAATGATCGTGGCGTTCTTGTCGATCAGCGTCTATGCCGCGCGGCGGTCAAGTATGCGGCTGACGAACTACAAGAGATCGAAGCTACGGTTAAGACCGTCACTAACGGTGAGATCACGACTGTTAGAAGCCCTAGAATGCGACTGTGGGTGCAAGAGAGGGTTGGGCCGACAGCGCGGAAGCTCATGGAGCGAGACGACAAGTTCTCCATTGACAAAACCGTCAGGGCCAACCTACTGGCCATAGACGACCCTGAAGAGGTGCCTCCCGATGTCAGAGAAGTCATACAATGCGCGGACGATCTTTGGGCGTCTTCTGTTGCTAAATTTAATCGTCTTGATAGTCTTGCTTGTGCTGATGGTCGTGTTAGAGGGGCTTTCGTTTTTGCAGGCGGTTCAGCCACAGGACGCGCTTCCTCGTATGGTGCGCAAGTCCACAACTTTACACGTAAGTGCGCCGATGACCCGGAAGCCGTGCGACATGCAATGGTTCGGAGTCATGCAATCGTGCCTCGTTACGGACGACGCGTCACAGACGTATTGCGAGGTATGCTACGGCCAGCCCTGATTCCTGCGCCTGGCAAGCAGTTCGTCGTCGCAGACTGGTCGGCCATCGAAGGCCGCGTTAATCCGTGGTTGTCCGGCAGAGGTGAGGATAAGTTACAGGCGTTCCGCGACCATCTTGATCCTTACATTGTCAACGCTGCGTCGACATTTCACGTCAAATATGAACAGGTAGACAAGTCACAACGCCAAGTCGGTAAAGTTCAGGAGCTTGCGTGCGGATTCGGCGGCGGTGTCGGCGCGTTTGCGGCGATGGGTCGCGCTTATGGTCTGCATTTGCCGGAGCCTGAAGCGAAGCGCATGGTCGACGCCTGGCGTCAAGCTAACCCGTGGTCAGTGCCGTTCTGGTCTGATCTTGAGGTTGCTTACATTCGTGCGCTGCGCAATCCCGGTAAAATATTTGAGGCTGGTCGTGTAAAATACTTGGCCGACAAACAGCACCTTTGGTATGCTCTGCCTTCTGGCCGGGTGCTTTGTTACCCGAACGCCCGGTTCGAAGAAGATGGTTCGATCACCTATTCAAAGGCGTCTTGGAAGCCTGCGGCGGATGCTAAAGAGTGGCCTCGGGGTCGACTCTGGCGCGGGCTGGCTTGCGAGAACGTCACACAAGCGACCGCCCATGATCTTTTACGTGAGGCTCTGCGCCGTCTGCCTGACGTTGTGTTGCATGTTCACGATGAAATTGTTCTGGAGTCTGATCGGCCCGAAGAGGCGAAGGCGCTCCTAGAAGAAGTAATGACAACGCCCCCTGCATGGGCGGAAGGACTACCGTTAGAAGTAGAAGCAACCATTATGGGAAGGTATGGCAAATGAGAGCGTGTGACGGATGCAACAAATGTTGCGAAGGTTGGGTTAGCGGGAGCGCGCTCGGCCATGACTTCTGGCCTGGCAGGCCGTGTCATTACAAGACCGGCAAAGGCTGCGGCGTGTATGAGGATCGTCCGCATGACCCGTGCCAGACGTTTCACTGCGGCTGGCTACAGTTCGAACAGATCCCGATATGGATGAAGCCCAACGAGTGCGGCGTGATCGTCGTGCCGCGCCAGAAGAAGGGCGAGCATTACCTAGATTTTATTGAGGCTGGCGAGCGCATGAATCCGCGTGTGCTGTCATGGCTTCTTAATGCGTTTGCGTGCGGTCATTTGCGTAACATCCGTTGGCAGTTAGACGGCGGTTGGAATTACGCCGGCTCGACTGAATTTATTGAAATCGTGCAAGAAGAGCAAAAACATGTCCCTGTTTGATTATTTCACCGGACTCGCCCCGGCTGGCGAGACAGCGCTTATTGTTAAGCAAATCGACACCGGCAAGCTGCACAAAGACGGCTCGCCTAAATACACTTGGCCGGCCTATCTGCCGAAGCACAAGCGCAAAGATGGCGAGAGCTGGTTTCTTAACACCGGCTCGTTCATTATGGATCGTATGCGCGACAAGCCGTCCGCCAGCATGGCGAACTGCACGCACGTCCTATTCATGATGCTGGACGACATTGGCACCAAGTCGAAGTTTCCGCCGCTCTTGCCGACAGCCATCGTCGAGACAAGCCCCGGTAATTTTCAATACTGGTATGCCTACAGCGATCAGCCGACCGTTGAAGAACATTGTGCAGCGCTCGACGCCATAGCGGCGGCTGGTTACACGGACGAAGGCGCGACCAACGCTGTGCGCAACTGTCGTCTGCCAGGCTCGGTCAATGTGAAGCCGGGGCGCGACGCGTTCGTGTGCCGTGAGGTGGAGTTTCATCCTGACCGTGAGTTTACGCTTGCGGAGATCTGTGAGGCGCTCGGCGTGACGCCGGCTGAAGCTGGGACTGCAAGAGCGATTACGTTTCGCGTAAAAGACACTGGCAATGACACAGTGCTGGCATGGCTGAACGAAAACGGTCTTGTTACGTCCGGCGTAAACGCAGAGGGCTGGTGCGGCATTGTCTGCCCTAACCATGAGGCGCACACCGATGGACAGATTGAGGCGCGATACAAGCCGCAGGATCGTAGTTTCTGTTGCTATCACGGTCATTGCGACGGTCTTGATAGCAAGTTCTTTTGCGATTGGGTGGCGGAACAGGGTGGGCCGCGCACCATCCCCGGCCTGCGAGACGATCTCATTGCCGAATATACCAGCAAGATTGGCACGCTGACGCCAACTGAAGAATTTCCGGACAAAGGCAAAGAAATCATCGCTGACGTCGAACGCGCGCAAGCTGGACGTGAAGAGCGCGACAAATGGCATAAGCGCTTCGCTTACATCATGGATGACGACGCGTATTTTGACCATGAGACGGGCAATGAGATAAGCCGTCGCGCTTTCAATGCGATTTTTAAAGGCGTCCATTGCGTATCAACAGCCGGTAATAAGCCGCGCAAGTTGGAAGCGTCATCTTGGTATGACGAAAACCGCGAGGCTATGGGCGGATTTGTGCTGAAGGGCATGACCTACGCCTCTGGCGATGGCTGGAAGGTCCACAAGGATGGGATGGTCTACGGCAATCTCTGGCGTAACGCTAGGCCGAAGGTCGAGAGCGGCGGCGACCCGCAGATCTGGCTTGACCACTGCCGTAAGCTCGTGCCTGATGAACGTGAGCTTGAGCATATATGGAACGTGATGGCTGTAAAGGTTCAGCAGCCGCGCACGAAGATCAATCACGCGATCCTGCACGGCGGCAACGGCGGCAGTGGCAAGGACACGATGTGGTATCCGATGCTCTGGGCCGTTGGCGGCGACAGCATGTCGAATGTGAAGATTATCGACGGCGACAAAATAACGAGCGATTTTGGTTATCATTATCAGACCGAAGTGATGGTGTTGAACGAGCTAAAGGAACCGGAAGCCAAAGAGCGCCGGGCGCTGGCGAACAAACTGAAGCCTGTCATCGCCGCACCGCCGGAGATGCTGACGGTCAATCGTAAGAGCCTGCATCCGTATGAAATGCCGAACCGGTTGTTCGTGCTGGCGTTCACCAATGAAGCCATGCCGATCACGCTCGACAGCGACGACCGACGTTGGTTTTGCGTCTGGTCTGACGCGCCGGCGCTAAAAGAATCTGAATATAGGAAGATTTGGGACTGGTATAAGGACGGTGGGTTTGAGGCTGTTACCTGGTGGTTGAAACAGCGCGACGTGTCTGCGTTTAACCCGAAAGCGATCCCGTTCCGCACCGATTACAAACAAAAGCTGATTTATGTCGGCATGAGTAACGCAGAAGGCTATGTCTTCCATGAGATCGAAGCGCATAATAACAGCAATTCGTTCAAGGTTGTGCAGCCGGCGCTGTTTCATGCGCTGAAAGAGGCGGGATGGATAGACAAAGGGCTATGTTATTCGGCGGACTACCGGACTAAAAAACATTGCTTTGTGCGCCCGGCCCTGAAAGACTGGTCGCGGTCAGACGTTCGGCGCGAGTTGGCGCGGATCACGGGCGAGGGAAGGGACACGGACAATGTCGTCTCACTTAAAAATTGACGCCTATCCGGTCTTTATGAACGTCTTGGCGAATTTGACGGACCAGCTTGATCTTTACCTTGACTGGGCGGCGACTCCGGGGGACGATGAGTGTCCGCCGGAGATCGTCGACGGGCTATGCCAGGCTCATGAGACGGCCCGCGAGTTGCTGGAGGGCCTAGGCTATGGTCAGTCTCGTTCGTGATTGGTTGGTCGCTGTCTGTGCATTGCTGCTAGAATACGGACCCGGCGGTCTTCATCCTGCACCTCGTCTAGCGCCCATTCGAGTGCGTTGCGAAGGCGAATGCTCTCGTCGACAGCCGCCGCTATAGTCCACTGGGCGCGTTGCCTGGCCTCGTTATATCCTTTAAGATAGGACTCGGATACTTCTTGCTGGAGCGCCTTCAGGCGGCGTTCGAACTCGGACTCGGTCATGCCCTATAACCTCGACTATTACGTTCCGTTGCCGCCCCGCCGCCCGGACTTCAATGAATATGACCGGAATGCTTTAGCGCAAATGCTTGCGTCGCGCCAGATGACACCGGAGGAGGGGCTGGCGCAGCGTCAGGCAATGGCGGAACGGTTTCGCCAGTCGATGCGGTTTCAGCAACCAGGGTCGATGCTCGGCATACGGGAGCGCCAGCGCATAGAAGACACGCCGATTCCCGAATCGACGTTTATTGACGGCCGGCAATATGACCGCCCGCAAGGGCCGCCCATGCCGTTTACGATGGCGGTTGGCGGCGACCGGAACGCGCTGCGGCAGGCGATTTACCCCTATTTGCAGGATTGGGGTTGGGCGATAGGCGATCAGAACCGCTAAAAAAGAAGGCCGGCTTGCGCCGGCCAGTCACCATAGGGAGGAAAACGGGCGTCTAGCAGACGCCATGGCCCATATACATCAGATCAAGCCGCCGCACAATCTCTTGTTCGGTTAGCACTGGGTTAGGCTCCGCCATAGGCTTCACGGCCTTCCAGAACGCCCATAAGGGCGGGTTCACTTCATAGACCGGCATATCCCTAGGCAGGTCTGGTATCACGGCCTGTATGGCCTCATATTGCTCCTCGAACGTCATTTCAGCCCCAACACTATTTCAATTATGACCGCCAGTAAGATTGCCATTGCTTCACCGATTTTCATATCTTTTTATCCCGTGCATAATGGTCGTGTGGTCGCGCCCGCCTAGCACCTGTCCGATTAGCTGGAGCGGTGCGTTTAACTCATGCCTGGCGCGCCACATGATCTCGAACCGGGGCCAGATGACCCCCTTGCGCCGGTTGTGGCCGGTCAGGGCTTCAGTTGATAGGTTATGGTTCCGGGCTGTTTCCTCTATCAACTCCCGAATCTCGTCGATCATTTCCTGTTTTCGCATGTTTTAGACTCTTGAACATGAAATTGAGGGCGTGCGCCGCCGTGACAACAGAACGCTCGTCCGCGTATGGCGCGTTGATCCTCATTATGAGGGAGCCATCGCGCCGATGCAGTGACAGCCCCTCTCCGACCTTCCAGCGGGTCATGACCCCACCGGGCTCAGTCGTTAGATCGATTTTGAGCATCTTCTATTTCTTTTGTTAGGTCGGAAGGGATTGTCTCGCCGTTTATCTCCCGAAAGAAACATTCGACCGCGACTGAAACCATAGCCTCAAGACGCTTTCGGTTATCGCCTTCCTTCACTTGTAGAAAATATCCCCTCACGCCTTTCTCGCCGATATTGGCGCGATAGCCGCTATTCTTGCGAAGTTCTAGCTTCAATTCTTCGTAGGTCATTTGCCGCGCTTCTCCAGCTCGTTTTGGATAATCTTGGCGCGGTAATCGTCCTGCTCTGTCTCTAGCAGGATGTTAAGCGCTTCATCGGACAACCAGTGCAATAGCTGGCTGAATTCGAAATAGTCCTTCATGCGTGACATTGTTATGCTCCCCATTGTGACGCCATAGCGTCGGCTATGCCTTGAAACGTGCGCGACCGTTCTTTCCACCTGTCAGGGCCGGGCGGCATACGATGAACCCGCGCCGTGCGCCCCTCGACTATGTCCGTCGGTGTCAGAGGCGGGAGCCCTTGCAACCATAGGCAAGTGGCCTTCGTCTCGCCGTGGCCGAACTGCCAAGGCTGTATGATCTGATCTGGCTTGCGTATTTTGCTGCTAATGATCGAGACAGGGTTTTCCAGCGCTATGCGCGGGATCGGCGCGTCTAGCAACAGCCGCACAAAGTCGAGCGCTTCCGCCTGTTCGGCTTGCTTATCCTTGAACCAACGCGCGCCGGACACGGCAAGGTGCGTGCAGGGCGGGTGTGCTATCATCAAATCCCAGCCATCGGTCAGGATCATCGACACATCGCCCTGATGGTGCGGGCCGGGCGTTTCAGACGGCAACAGGTCGCATGACACGGCATAATGCCCCCGGCGTGTGAAGGCGTCACGGACTGTGCCGCTAAACTCGCAAGCGATTAGCACTCGCATTATAGGCCTCCCAGTAGATACGTTATGAATAGGGCGAGCGCGGGGATTGCCAGCGCTGCGCCGATGGCGAAGGCGAGTAGGTCAGTTTTCGTAATCATATGCCTTGCATCCTTCATAATGATCAGCGCAGGCATCAACGGCATAGTCTGTGCGTTCTAAAATCACCGATATAGGATGCCACAGGGGATGATCGTCCGTTATAACCTGCGAATCATCCTTTGTTGAATTGCCGTATATTGTCAGAGATTCCAGCGTCGGATAGGTAATCCCGCCCCTATAGCCGACATCGGGATCGTCCGGCTCATATTCATAAGACAGCGTCGCCATCCCGTAGACATAGACAGACAATGTCGGCCAAGGTTTAAATTCGTCCAGCTCGAATTCAATTTGGTAGGTCATTTGCCTTCCTCCGCTTCATAGAATGACTCGCCGCAATCGTCGCATGTCATATCGTCGTGAACGCAGGACAATTCCCAATCTTTTGTTTCAGGGTTCCATCGTGCGGCAGCGTCGCGCGCGATATTATCGCTGTGGCAATAGGGGCATAACAGCTTCATAACCCGCTCCACTTTTCAGTCCAGTATTCCTCCGCCGCATTGGTATGGGCGTCCTGTAGGGTCTTATAGGCCACGTCCAGCAGCGGCGTGCGCTGCATGGTGGAGAGGTGATCTAGCAGCGCTTCTAACTGGTCTATCTCTATTTCAATGGTCAACATCGTGCGTCTCCCCGTATGATTGCAGCATTTCAAGCCGCGTGATTTGCTGGCGCAAGCCGGCCGCTAAGCCGGCGTCGCCTTCCCATTCAGCTTCGATCAGCGCGTCGCGCAGATGCTTTATCGCCTGCCAGATTGGCTTTGGTTCACTAGTCATCGGCATAGGCGCTTTCGATTCGATTGTTAGTGTGGGCGCAATATAGGTCGGGGTTTTCCCAATTCACCATTGCTTCGGCTGGATACCAGCTATCGCGCATGTCGCCGCTTACATATGCCCGGCAAATGTGCCGCCAGTTGGCGCGCGCGGCGTCAATAGACAGCGCTTCGCCGTCGCGCATGGCGATAAACAATGGATAGCCGCCCGGCCACTCATATTTTTCGCGGATGGCGCGCTTGATGTTTTTCCAATTTGCTTTTGTCATGGTCTTAAGGTCTGTCCCTAGATACACGACGCCATGGCCGGAGAACTTAACGCCCGGCGCTTGCCATTGTGCGTCCATCCATTCTTTTAAGCTTGTCATCGTCTTGGCTCCTTTGTTGTGTGGATATGTTACGATAAAGGCCGCGCATGTCAATAGCGCGGCCTGATATTAGTATTCAGCGGTTATGAACATGACCGTCGCGCAACCATACGGCCGGAAATCTATTGTGTCGCCGTATGATTCGACGCGGCCGCGCGCGCCTGTCAGACCTACCGCCGCTTTTGCTTTCTTCATCAGCTCGCGCTGGTAGATTTTGTTCGCCTTGCTATAGTTGCTTGAACCGTCATACCCATAGTGCGTGAGTTCCGGCATTGTGATCGTCGCGCGCTTCAACCAACAATAGTTAGCTTCGCCACCAAAAGTATCCGTGTATTCGATCTGGTATTGCATTGTCTTGGCTCCTTACGTTGTGGATACGTTACATATACTCCGATTGTGGATAGCGTCAAGAATTATTTTATGTCTACAATTAAATATGCTGTATTGAGCTGTCTTTTAGGTGGGGCGATAGCAGGGGTTTTTGTCGAGGCATCAATGCGATATGCTATTTATACTATTTGTTAGATATGTAGTTATCAAAAGTATAAATGTATACAAATATAATAGTATGGCAGAACTTGGCGGCGACTTGAAAGTGACCGCATAAACCGCATAACCGCATATAAATCGCCTCGCGTGGTCATCACAGGGCGACCGGGAATTTCCCTGCGCGAATGTTATCCACATCGCATAAACCGCATAAACCGCATAAGACCTGGAAGCCTGGATGCGACTTGCTGGCGAATCGCATAAACCGCATAAAGCATAAGCGCGACTATTGATTGTCAACTTAACGTAATGGTTTAAGTCTACATTCAATCTGCATCTGAGCCGTTTACATATAGCTGGTTGACAATCGGCTGGCAATGTAAACAGGGGGGGGCCAGCGCCCTAGGATCTCCTTTAAGAAATACGTATGTGTCGTGAACAATTTTTGAAAAATTTTTTATGTTGACGGCCTCCCCCAGTCCCCCTATACTCAAAGCATGAAACTAATAACTCAAGCCGAGCTTAAAGAATGCCTACGCATTAACCCGGAAACAGGCGAATGCTTTAACCTCAAAGGCCGTTTATTAGGCTCTAAAACCTGGAACGGGTATTTGCGCACCGTTGTCAAACGACGCGAATACAAACTGCATAGGCTTGTTTGGCTTTGGGTTCATGGTGAGCATGTGCCGGAAAACATGACTATCGACCATATAAATGGGGTAAAAACTGACAATCGCATCAGTAACTTGCGTGTAGTCACGCAATTACAGAACACATATTTTCACTACGGCGACAGCGACATGCGTAACATCTACAAAGAAGGCAATAGATATTGCGTAGAGATGATGTATTTTGGCAAACGCGTCCGGAAACGCGCCGCTACATTGGAAGCCGCTAAACGTGTAAGAGATGAAATGTATTCAGCATACCCGCCCCTACGCGCCCGTGCTGAGCAAGGTTTAGCTAATGACGTTTGAATCGCTCCCTTATGAGCCGCGCAAAATCGAAGCTACCGAAGCGGTGCTTGAGCGCATTTATCTTGCCGCCAAGAAGGGCCTTAAAGGCGACACGCTCGCTTATGCCGCTGGCATGACCCCGACCGAATATCGACGGCTGGTGCAGTTTGACCCGATTGCGGAGTATGCTGAACAGAAGGGCCGCGCAGAGGGTGAGGCCGAGATGGCCAACGTCTTACGCGACGCAGCGCTACAGGGCGACACGAAGGCGGCGCTGGACATCCTCAAGCATGTTCATCACTGGACAGCACCTCAATCTGTCCAGATCCAAGTCGAACAAAAGATCAGCATTATTGCTGCTCTTGAGGAGGCGCAGGCTCGCGTCGTCGAGGGATATGTGCTAGATAATGCAGAGGCCGCCGACGCGGGAACGTCTGACGGCCTCCTGACCAACCGTAATGAGGACGGCGGCTATGAGCCAACTTACGCAAGACACCCTGAAAAGTCTACTGGACTATAACGCCGAAACCGGCTGGTTTCGGTGGCGCGAACGTCGCGGGTGTAGTCACGCCGGCAAAGTGGCCGGCGCGCGCGATAAAAAGGGTTATTGGAATATAATGATATTCCGCCGGCAGTATAAAGCACATCGACTAGCATGGTTTTATGTGCATGGTGAATGGCCTGACGGCGAAATAGACCATATTAATTGGGTTAAGAGTGATAATAGGATTTGTAATCTGCGCGTAGTCACCCATAGCGAAAACATGCAAAATACCCGGCGGCAAGATAAAGGCGTGACCTTTAAGCGCGGGTATTGGCGGGCTAGGATTTCTCTAAATAAACAGCAGATATTCCTTGGGCATTTTAAGAATAAAGAAGATGCTATCGCTGCCCGCAAAGCGGCCGAACTGAAATATCATTCGCATAGGGTGCCCGATGCAGACACCAATATATAGCGCCGAAGACGAACAGAAGCTGATGGCGACCCTATGGTCGGCGCAGGTGAAGAACGATCCGGTCGCGTTCGTGCGAATGGCGTTCCCGTGGGGTAAGGCTGGCACGCCGCTGGAACACTTCACCGGCCCGCGCCAGTGGCAGTTGCAGGTGCTGCAAGACCTGCGCGACCACATCCGCGAAAATAACGGCCGAGTAGACTTCGAGACTTTCCGCATGGCGACCAGCTCCGGGCGCGGTATCGGTAAGTCAGCCCTTGTCAGTTGGCTCGTGATCTGGATGTTGACGACAAGGATCGGCTCGACGACCATCGTGTCGGCTAACTCAGAGGCGCAGCTCCGCAGCGTCACCTGGGCCGAAATAACCAAGTGGCTGTCCATGTGCCTTAACAGCCATTGGTTCGAGGTGAGCGCGACGCGAGTGCTACCGGCCAAGTGGATCGCGGAGCTGGTCGAGCGGGATCTGAAGCTGGGCACGCGCTACTGGGGCGTCGAGGGGCGGCTATGGTCGGCCGAGAACCCTGACAGCTACGCCGGCGTGCACAACTTTGCGGGCGTCATGCTGGTGTTCGACGAGGCCAGCGGTATTGATGACTCTATCTGGGCGGTGGCCAGTGGCTTCTTTACAGAGAACACTCCTAATCGTTTTTGGCTTGCTTTCAGTAACCCCCGCCGTAACAGCGGATATTTCTACGAGTGCTTCAACAGCAAGCGCGAGTTCTGGCGAAACAAGGTTGTTGACGCTAGAAGCGTGGAGGGCACTGATAAGGCAGTCTATCAGCAGATTATCGACGAATACGGACCTGACTCAAGCCAGGCGCATGTTGAGGTCTACGGAGCCTTCCCGAACGCATCGGATGACCAGTTCATACCGTCGTCACTGGTCATGGA
>Ga0255065_1000036_pt1 | contig 32664 bp, 41 predicted proteins | sample Colum_Cont_RepC__2_FD_188441 | JGI IMG/M metagenome (GOLD analysis project Ga0255065, IMG submission 188441) | Freshwater microbial communities from Columbia River, Oregon, United States - Colum_Cont_RepC_0h | ecosystem: Environmental > Aquatic > Freshwater > River | place: USA: Oregon...
GTACCCCGCCGACCCCCACTCCAGCCGCGCCGCCGATGGGCTATAGCCCCACGGGTGGCATTACGGGCACCCCGACGATTGACAAAACGACGGACACGGCGACCTACACCAACGTGGAAGTGCCGGTGGCGAACGCCCCGCGCTACACGCCTGGGCAGGTGCCGCCTCCGACCGCGCCAAACGGCTCGACGTTTGTGGCGAACACGGGCACGACATGGACGAAGCGCGGTGGGGTGTGGGTGGTTGAAGGGCAGAACGTGCGGGGCTATGCCGCCCTGACGCCCCCAGAACTTCTCGCGCAGTCTCAGGCGAATCTTCCTGAGGGAGCGAGCGCGGGCACGTTCACGATGGGCGGGCAGCAGGAAGGGCTGGATCAGTTCCTGCGCCAGTACGGGACACCTGCCACGGCAGCCGAGTATGCCGCTCTCGCCTCCCAGACGGGCATCACGGTGGACGCGCTCAAGAGCTACATCGCGTCGGCCAAGGGCAACCTGCGCTTTGACACGAAGCAGGACGTGGAGACGCGGGCCGAGGAACAGGCGTGGAAGGCGCAGAACAACGTTGGCAACCTGCCGTACAATTACACCTATGTTCCGGCCAGTCAGGGTGGCCCTGGCATCCGCAAGCTCTCCTACGAGGAAGTGACGGCGCGTGGGTATCAGCCGTTTGGTGGGCGGGCGCTGTACAACAATCCGGCGAACGATGTCGCACTGGCGCGTGGGCAGGGCTATGCCAACCTGCTAGATGCGTTTGAGATCGGGCGCACCGAGAAGATTGGCACTCCGACTGGACAGGGCGCACAGGACGTGCCGCGTGGCACCATTCCGGTCTTGAAGCCCGCGCCGACCACGCCGACCGGCACGACCGGAACGCCGCAGACGGGTGGCGGAACGCCCGCAACGCTGAGTGGGATTGGCCTTGGTGGTCCCAATGAGGGATACCGTCCAGCCCCGACCATCCCATTGAGTGGCGGAACGCCAGCGACGGCTGGCGGTGGGATAGGTGGGGCAGCGGCTGGCGCATTGCCTGGCACTCCGAACATCCCGCAGTTCTACACCGCGCCGACCGCGCCGCAGGGCGCACTCCCAGCTTACGGGGCGCTGACGGATACGGCAAAGGATCTCCGCGCCAAGCTGATGGCGCAGCTCGACCTGCTCGCGGGACCGTCGCAGATTCAGGGCCAGTCCTACGAGGCGCTCCGGAAGGCGAAGGCCGACGAGCTCGCCGCGCAGTACGGGGCCGAGCGGTCCAAGCTAGAAGAAGAACTCGCCCGACGTGGCCTCAGTTCCTCGACGATTGGCGGCGGGCGCTACGGCGATCTCGCGGGGCAGCAAGCGCGAGCGGTGGCGAGCTTCGAGGCCGAGCTGTTGCAGCAACAGGCGGAAGCGGATGCCCGTCGCCAGCAGATGATGTTGACGGGCATGAGCGATCTCACGAAGATCGAGACGGACATCGCGCTCCGTGCCGCGCAGTTGCAGCAGGAAGCCTCGCTCCGTGGCCGTGAACTGGATCTCCAGAGTGCGCGAGACATGGCGACGGCGGAATATCAGCGCGGGCAGTTGGGCTTGGGCTACGCCGAAATGGGCAGTCGGGAAACGATTGCAGCGAACCAGTTGGCGGAGCAGAAGCGCAGCAGTCAGGTCATTGAGGAGATTCGCCGTGGCGAGATGACACTGAGTCAGGGGACGCAGTTGACGCAGATCATCCGTGGGATGTATGCGGGCGAAATCCCGATGGAAGCGTGGGAGTCGTTGCTGCGGGCGATTGGGCTGGATCCGACGAAGTACGCTGCACTCAAGCCCAAGGAAGCGGCTCCAGCGAATACACCGCCCAATACGCCACCGGAAGGTCCGACAGGGCCGACGGGTCCAACTGGCCCGACAGGTCCGACCCAAACGGGTAATACGGGCAATCGTCCTGGTGAGGGGACCAGTGGTGACACCACGCCTATCACGATCTCCACGATCCCGAACGACTTGAGCGGCTATCCCAACGGGCAGCGGTTCAACTACTTCGGGGTGATGCTCACGCTCCAGAACGGTGTCCTGCGCGACGATTCAGGCCGTATCTACCGCACCGGCGAATAACCAGAGGATCTGATGGCATTTCTCGACTATCTCTTGGGTGGCGTATCGGGCGGGTTTGAGGGCTACGAGCGCAAAAAGGCACGGGAACTTCAGGCGCAAAAAGACGAGGAGGAGCGCCAGGTACGCCTTGCCTCGCTGTTCTCGCAGGGGTTCGAGCCGGTGGCCGATGTGCAGCGCAAACAGCAAGCAGCCATTGGCGCGGTAGAGTCAATGGCAAGGTCTGGACTTAGCGGGATGTTTGGTGGTCCGATTTCATCAGCGCCAACAACGGCAGGTCTAGAGGCTCTTGGGAAAGGCTATGCCACGGCAAGACCAGATCGGACCATAGATTATGGCGGACAGCAGTTGGCGCTGCGGGAAACCGCAGCCGAGCGGCAGGATCGTCAAGAGAAGGCGCAGTATATGCAGAGTCGCCGTGATGCAGAGTCTGCGGCAGAAGCGGCACGGAAGGCGAAGGACACCGAACAAGCGAAGCGGGACGAGCGCATATCGAAGATGATTGAAGCTGCGAGGAAAGGTGGTCGTAATTCGCAAGCCGCGATCTTTCTTGCGGCAGAGGACAAGGACGCCTTCAACGCACTTTTCCCTGCGCCGAAGGATACTGGCTTGTCTGAGCTCCAGCGCCTAAACCGTGCTAACGAGATAGACAAGGCCGTAGCATGGTACAACGCGGGCGAGCGAGATCCGCAAAAGCGTGCAGATATTGGCGCTACGTATCGGCGGTTGCGGGCAGCAAACCCGAACAGACCGGCACCCGAATTGTTGTTGATGACATACAATGCGTTTAAGGACAGAGAAGCGTCAGATTACAAGCGAGCGCAAACGGGCAAGCTGGAGGCGTCTGGTGGCGACCAGTTGGCTGGATTGCTTGCTCCGGCAACTGCAAGCAATCCTGCACTAGAAGAAGAGCGCCGTGCGTACGATGAATCAGTAGCAAAGTACGGGATAGATCTTGTTCGTAGCCGCTTCGGCCCGAGGCCGTAATCATGCAAGACGATCCGCTTAAGCGGCTAGAGCGGCTGCGCTCGCAGCGCATGCCGCAGTCTAGCACTGGGCAAAGAGATCCACTGGAACGCCTCGGACAACTTCGCTCTGCGCGTCTAGGGAAGCCAGCGGAAGAAGACGTCGGCTTCTTCGAGGGGCTGGGTGCTGCTGCGCTAGGCGTTCCCGCCGCGATCAATACCACGATTGCGTCCACGCTTGGTAAGCTCAGTCGCGTCCCGACGATGGGGAAAGAGAACCCCGTGTCTGGCTTCTTCACGGACGTCGAGACGGGCGGGCGCGAGCTGTTCCGCCCCGCTGACCAGCGCCTCCGCCCTACATACGAGTTGAGTGAATCCGTCGGACGTGTCCCGCTAGAGATTAGCAAGTACATGATGACGGGTGGTCCTGCGACACAGGCGGTACTGGCGTCTGGAGAAGCCATCGGCTCGACGCCAGAAGAGTCGGAAGCGGCGCTACTGGGCGGCTTTGCTGGACGCCTGGGCATGACACGAACGCAGCAAGCTTTAGAGGCAGCGTCGAAGACATCGGCAGGGCGCGCGCTCACCTCAGCGGCTATGTCCGTTGTGCCCGACGCGCTCCTCAGTGGCGGCTCGCGTGGGCTCGGGAAGCTCCGCGCGGGCAAGGCCGCAGCACAGGCTCCGACGCCGACCGCTGCCGCCGTTCCCACGCCGACGCCAAGCGCCGTGGCCCCGCCGACTGCCGCTGCGCCACGTGCGGCAGCGCCGCTCGTTGAGCCCACGCCGACTACTATGCCGAAGGCGAATATGCGCGCGCAGCCGCTGATGCAGCCGTCGGAAGTCGAAGGCGTGGTGAACTTCAAGACGTTCAGCGAAGATCCGGTCGTGCAGGATCGCATGAAAGCGGCGGCAAGCAAGTTCGTGTCGGAGGTCGAGACCCCGCTGCGCGTCACGCAATCCGACAAGGCGCAGGGACGGTTCCCTGGCAAAAAGGTGGGCGATCTCGTGAACAGCGAGTCGCTGGACGAGGTGCGCGAGAAGGTGGCCGCAGACTTGGCGCTCAATCCAGCAGAGCTGGTGGAGCGCACCAAGAACGGCGAGCGCCTCGACCGCTTCGACCTGCTCCGTGTCCGCACGGCGATCAACGATGTACTGGCAGAAGAAGACGCGCTGTTCAAGCAACTGGATTCCAAGTCGCTGACGGACGACGAGATAGCAAAGGTTAACTTCCGCCTGTCGCAGCTTGACCGGGAGCGCAATGCGCTGATGGAGACCTTTACGACGCAGCGCACGGGGACGGCCCGTGACCTGAACGCGCTCAAGGCGACAGCACTGCGGACGGCTGACCCGATTGCGTGGATAGCGCGCGCGCAAAAGCTGGCGCAGCGTCCGCTATCGGATGCGGAGCGCACGGCGATCCGTGAAGCGGCTGATATGAAGGATCTAGAGGCGCTGAACACTATCGCCAGCGACCTGCAAAAGTTTACGTGGCGCGATCAGTTCCGTTCGCTGTTTACGAATGGCCTCCTTACCGCCCCAAGGACGTACGCCACCAACATCTTGGGCAATACGGCGATGGCGGGGCTTGAAACGGCGAAGGAGTTTCCTGCCACGTTCTTTGACCGCGTGCTGTCTGCGTGGACGGGCGTAGAAACCAAGTCGCTGAGTTCGCTCAACCCGATAACGATGGCAAAGGTTAGCGCCGATGGGGCGAAGAAGGGCGGGACTGACGCAATCCGTGTTGCAAAGGGAGAGCGACCGGCTGACGCCCCGCTTGAACTGTCGCGCGAAGTCAAGTTCGACTACAAGAACGTGCCGCCAATCGTCAACAATTTCTTGAACTGGTACACGCGGGTGGTGTCACGCAGCCTGAGCGCACCCGACCAGTTCTTCCGTGGGATGGCAACCGTCCGCTCGCTTGACGAACAGGCCCGCGCGATGGCGAAGGCCGAGAAGCTAACGGGCGACGCGTTCACCCAGCGCGTTAACGAACTCCGCGCGCGCCCGACAGATGAGATGGCGATGCGCTCGGTGGCAGACGCTGAAATTGCCACGTTCCAAGAGAACAGTACGCTGGCAAAGGCCGCAGAAGGGGCGCGTGACTTCCTCAACAAAACGCCTGGGGGGGTTCTCGGAGACATTCTCATTCCCTTCCGACGCACGCCAGCCAATATCGCCAAGCGGATTTACGAGTACAGCCCTATCGGAGCGGTCTCGCCGAAGAACGTCAAGCGCGCTGCTGACATCCTACTTCGACGCGACGCGACGGAACAGCGCGAGTTCGTAAACGCCCTCGGGCGTGCCTCGGTCGGGTCTGGTGTTATTGGCCTAGGCTACATTCTCGCCAGTGAAGGGCGTATGACCGGCTTCTTCCCGACCACGCAGCGCGAGCGGGATGCGTGGGACCAGCAGGGCAAGCTGGAGGGTGCGATCAAGATCAACGAAAACTCGCCGTGGGTGCAGGTGTCCAAGTATTCCCCGTTCGGGAATCTGCTGCAAGTCGGCGCGCAGATGTACAATATCGACCAAGACCTTGAGGTAACCCCGAAGGGGGCGAAGTGGATCATCGCGAATGTTACGGCCCCGCTCAAGTCGGCAGTCGAACTGCCGATGGTCGCCAATATCAACGACCTGATCGACGTTGGCCGCACGTTTGGTACCGCTGAGAGCGGCGAGGCGGCGATGAAGATTGCGGGCCGTACTGCAACGGGCCTCCTGCCGTTTGCCGGTCTAGCGCGCGCCGTCACGGGCGGCATTGACCCTTACGTGCGGGAAACCAAAGCGCCGACGGTGCCTGGGGGTATCAAGGCGCAGGTGATGAACGTCATCCCTGGGATGTCACAGAAGCTGCCGCCGCGCGTGGACCCGCTCGGGCGGGTTCAGGAGCGCCCGTACGGGCTCATCGGTTCGATCTTCTCCCCGTCGCAGATCCGCGAGGACGTGACCAAGACGGACCCTGTGGTGGGCGAGCTGGCGCGCACGGGCGCGGTCGTTGGGCGGCTTGAGCGTGGCAAGCAGGAGACGCCAGACCAGTACGCGATGCGCGAGCAGATCGTCGGCAACGCCATCCGCACCGCGCTGGCAAACGTCATCGCCCGTGACCCGAATTACAGGACGCTGGGGAACGTGGATCCGGCGCGCGCGCGGATGCTGATGGAAGCGTACAACCAGACGCGCAGCCCTGACGAGCAGATCGACGTGAGCCGCCTCTCGGACGAGCGGATCGTGTCGCGTCTGCAAGGTAACTACCTGGAGCGTCAGGCCGAGAACGTCAAGAACCTGATCTCCCGTGTGTCGAGACGTGGGCAGCAGCGACTGCCGAGCAACATAGAATCTGCGATGAAGTCGTGAGCGCCATTGGTGCGGTTTTGCTCCAGAACAACTCCACAACCGGCACAAGTATGGCGATGATGGTGCCGGTCGTGTCTGCCGTTATAGGAGGCGTCATGTCGTACGCCGTCCTGCGAACCACCGTGTCGAAGATGGAGCGCGACGTACGGGATATTCGCAAGGATATGGGCGAGATGTATGCGCTGTTGCGCGATGCGCTAACAAAAATCGCGCACGTGGAAGGGCGGCTCGACCGCCATTCCGATTAACCATGCACCGGAGATAAGCTATGCCGAGTTTTCTCACGAACGCGCTGCTTCCCATCGTCGTCGGCCCGCTGACGTTTGTGGTGATGCAGGGGCTCAAGTCGCTATCCGCTACCGTGGATGCGCTGCCGCCCGTCGCCAAGCGTTTCGCTGTGATGGTCATTGCCATTGCCCTGACGGCGCTTGGCGCAGTCTCTGGCGTGGACTTCCAGTGCAACGCCGAGGGGGTCAACTGCCTGAGCACGCTCGATAAGGACGCGGTGAAGGCGGTCATTGGCACGGCCCTGGCCTACGCCATGCACTACGCCAAGCAGAAGAAGGGCTGACATGTCTGCCTTCGTCCCGCCGCGTTCGTGGCAGTCTCGTCCGAGCCCAAACCACAACGCGCGCCCTGCTACGGCGAAGATCAGCGGGATCGTCCTCCATGCCGACGCCTCCAGTTCGGTGGCGTCGAGCATGGATTGGATACGCCGCTCAGAGTCTCAAGTGTCATACCACGTGCTTATTGGACGGAGGGGCGACGTTTACCTGATCGTCCCGCCCGAGCAGCGCGCGTGGCACGCAGGGCGGTCTGTGTGGGACGGCGTATCCGACTGCAATGACTACACCATCGGCGTGTGCCTGAGTAACCGCAACGACGGCGAAGAGCCGTACGCAGGGGCACAGCGCATCGCCGCTATCGAGGTGTGCGCGGAGCTTTGCCGACACTTTGCGATCCCAGCCTCGCGCATCACCACGCACGCACTCATCGCCACACCGGCTGGGCGAAAGACCGACCCCCGTGGCCTTGAGCTTCCCCCATTCCGCGCAGCGGTTGCCACCGCGCTCCGCACAAAGACACCGTAACTGTTGACACAATGGGCACTTAGCGTGCCCCTAGTTTCCCTAACACAGCGCGTCGTTCCCTCGTGGAAACGGCGCGCTTGTTTCATGCTACCAACAGCCCCCTTGCGTAAATCGTCAACCACACGTACACTTGGCCTGTGCGTCAACAACAGGGTTGTCGCACAACACTTTGTGTGGGGGTTGTATGGCGATTCACAAGCTGGCACTGGGTCCGATCACGATGAACATCGTGGCGGTAGAGGAAACGGAAGGGAACTTCGGCCCGCAGGTGCAGTTCACGGGCGACGACGGCACGACGGTGTACGTGTCCCTCTCTTCTGCCACGTCGCAGTTGGACCGCAACAAGCTCAACTTCGAGACTGTGGTGGGGCAGCGTATGCACTTCGAGCAGATCAAGAAGGACGGCAAGACGTTCACGAATATCAACCGCGTCCCCGCTGGCGCTGGCGCTCCTGCTGCCACTCCCGCTGCGGCCCCAGCGCGCACCGCGGTACCTGCGCCTTCGATGTCCGAACTGGCGGCAATCTACGGTCAGTGCGTGGATGCGGCGATGGCGACCATCGGCGTCAGGCTGGAAACGGCGGGCGTGCCGTTTGACGGCGCGGTGATCCAGTCGGCGGCGGCTACGCTGTTTATCAAGGCCACGCGGTAATGGATACCACGCGGATCGAACTCGGCCTGAGCAGCAGGGAGGCTGTCATACTCTCCCTGCTGTCTGAACTCGGGATTGCAACGCTCACGCAGGACTTCAAGCTCGGCGCGTCGGTACTGGAGACGATCTCCAAGCTGGACGGCGCGGAGGATGTGGCGGGCACGGTGATGAAGAAGCTGGACGAGATGATGGACGTGGCGGCGCTACAGATCACCCCAGCCGACGGGACGGTATCATGACCCTCGAACTCAACGAACTGGAACGGGCAGCACTGCTGGCGCTCGTCGGGCTGTCGGTGTCGGTTATGCAGAACGACGAAGAGAACGGGCGCGAGTTTATCAAGGCGCTCTCGCAGGAAGGCATGGAGGGTGTCTGTAAGGAGCTGATCGAAAGGCTCAACAAGGGGATTGTCAGTGCCTAAGATCACCAACGTCCACGGGTTGCCGCAGTCTATTGTCGATGCGGTGACCAACGATCCGTACAAAGGTGGCGGGGACATCTCCGCCACCAAGCTGATCGACGCGCCGCAGATTGTGGCACTCTCGAAGCAGTACGCCTCGCACATCACGGTCGATGTGTCGGAGCGTTTGTGGTCGCTCTTGGGTCAGGCGGTACACACGATCCTTGAGCGGGCGGGGTTGCGCGCGGAAGGCATGGTGGCAGAAGAGCGCCTCTATGCCAAGGTCAACGGCTGGACACTTTCGGGCCAGTTTGACGTGATGGCGCTCGACACGGGGACACTGATGGACTACAAGGTGACCACCGTGTACAAGGCCAAGGGCAACGATGCGTGGACGCGCCAGTTGAACATCCTGCGGTGGCTGGCGCACCAGAACGGGCACGACATCAAGGCGCTCCAGATCATCGCCATCTTCCGCGACTGGCGGAAGACGGAAGCCGAGCGGAACGCGGACTACCCGAAGGCGGCGATTCAGGCCATCGACATCCCCGTATGGGACTTGGCGGAAACGGAAGCCTACATCCTCGAACGCGTGCGGGGGCACCAGACCGCGCAGCAGGGCACGGTGGTTCCGTGCACGGACGAGGAGCGGTGGTACAGCGGGGACCGCTACGCAATCATCAAGCCTGATGGCAAGCGCGCGCTGCGCGTACTGCACGAGGAGCCGTCCCCAAACGACGTCCCAGAGGGCTACGTGGTGGAGAAGCGCATCGGGGAGTACAAGCGGTGCGTGCACTACTGCGACGTCGCCCCATTCTGCGAACAGTGGGAGCACACGAACCATGTCACAGCCGATGCCTAATTCAACACTAGTCCACGAGGACACGCACGCAGGAAACCGCCCGCACGAGATTCGGCGGGCGAAGGTACGGGCCCTTTACCGCAGCGGCTTGTCCTTGCGGGCGGTCGCCGAGCAGGTCGGGGTCACGTTCCAAGCCGTCCACCGGATGCTGGAGCGCATGGGGGAGCCGATGCGTCAACGGGGTGGCTCAATGGGGAGCCACAGTCGGCACCGGAAATAACGCCAACAGGGGGAGAGGGGGAGGATGCCGGTGTTGTCGATTGTCCCCGCCGCAGCGGTCGCTGATTCGGCGGTGACGGATACGCAACTGCGGGTGCTGTGCGCGATTGGGACGTTTACCAACCGCCTCGGCGGGAACGTGTGGGCCAGCGTCGGGACGCTGGCGAAGGCGTGCAACCTGTCGATTCGCACAGTCCAGCGTGCGGTCCCTGCGCTGATTGAGGCGGGGTATTTGCGGCGAACGGAACGGATGGGACGCACGCCCGTGTACGAAGTGGTGCTTGAGCAGGGGGTGTCAGGGGAGTCGGAGGGGGGTGTCACAGCAGTCACCCCACCCCCGTCAGCGCAGTCACCCAAACGAGAAGAAGAACGATCTACTAAACGATCTAAGAAGTCGGATCTGGCTGCGCTGTTTGAGGCGGAGCAGTTTCGGCTGGCGATGGCGGAAATTTGGACACACTACCCTCCGCGCCCCGAACCCCACCGGTACGTCCCAGCGCGTCAGGCCGTGGCGGAGGCGGTACAGGCAGGGGTACCTGTCGCCACCCTGGTCAGCGCCGTAAAGCAGTACGCCCAGCACATCCTGCGTAGCCAGACCGACAGCCGGTACGTCCGTGGGATAGCGTCCTTTTTCCGCGATGGCGTCTGGGAGCAATACGCGCAGGTCACCGTACACGGGCGGACGCGCGAAGAGTGGGCGCGTTCAGGCCAAGACGTTTCCGAGTTTGACCGCCTCGCTCTGGGAGCAGCATGAAGCACTTTACTGACCGCGTGTTTTACCTCAATAGCACCGACGAACTTGTGCACATCCGCTTTCTCACATCAGGAAACTGGGTCATGTATCTCTTGAGCGAACAAGGTGGATGGGAATGGGAGGTTGCGCTTATCCTCCCCACGTACGAAGATGTGTTCTCGCGTATCCGCCGATACGACCCAGATCTTTTGCTGCAAGAGGAATGGGCGTGATGGCGCACAACATCCCCCTCCCGCGCCACCGCTACGTGTGGGTCATGGCCCACTACGTGCGCCCAAACGCGCATGATCTGACGTCGTATGAGCTGATCCCTGCGGTCTGGTGGGGCGTCAGCGTCCAACCGAACCGCGTGCTGGGGTGTCATGTCGTGCTGGAGAACGGCGCGATGGTCGTGGACCTTCCGCTCCATGCGCTGCGCTGGCACACGGAGAAAGACCCGACCGACACGCTGCTGCCGTTGTCTGCCAAGTATTTCACGTGGGACTGTTATGGCTGGGACGCGGAGATCGTACAGCCGCCGTACCTCGACGAGATGCGGGTGCAGTTGCTGGACGAGGACCACAAGCTGACCATCGACTACGGCTATCTGTGGTTCGCCGTGGACCACATGAAGGACGGCTTTGGCATGGAGCCCGCGCAGCACAAGCATCTCTGGGTGGTCGCCAATACCTGTGGGCGGTTCTCGTGGGTGCCGCAAGACCAACTCCTCATCCACGATAAGTCGTTTACGGATGTCGATGGTGTTCCGAAGATCAAGCGACAAGACCGCGCATGGAGCATGGAATGAACACGTTGGACGCACACGGCATTATCAAATCCCACCTGTTGCGGGGGCGGTATGCGGCGAAGAAATCAGGCAAGAGCATTGCGTTTCGCTGTCCTCGACACAACGACTCCACCGCCTCCGCGTGGCTCGGAGATCACGCGTGGGGGTGCAGTGCCTGTGGATTTTCCGAAGGGCTGGCAACGCTGGCCGAGGTTTTGGGCGTGGAGATCCCTGTCCAGACCGGCAACACAGGGCTCACCCTCGTCGAGTACGCCGAGCGGAAAGGGCTCGCCCTTGACGTCCTCACCCGAGCAGGAGTAACGCAGCGGGACGGGAAGTACGGGGAGCCGCTGGTGGCGATCCCCTACCGCGACGCGGAGGGGCAGACCATCCGCACCAAGTGCCGCACGCGGAAGGGGACATTCTGGATGGCGGACGGCACCGGCACGCCGCTCTACGGGCAGGACGTACTGGCCGCTACGACGGGCCCCGTCCTGATCGTCGAGGGCGAGTCGGACTGCCACGCGGGATGGCAGCGCGGGCTGTGCGTGGTGGGCGTTCCAGGGGCGTCGCTCTGGAAGTCAGAGTATGCCCTGCTGTTCTCGGGGCGGGACGTCACTGTATGGCAGGAGCCTGACGAGGGCGGGGCCACGCTGGTCGCCAACGTCGCGCGATCCCTCCCGTCGGCCCGCGTCCTCAAGGACGTGACGTACCGTGGGCAGCGCATCAAGGACCTGTGTGACCTGCATCAAGCCGTGCAAGCCCACGGGGAGCCGTGGGAGTCCGCGTGGGCGCATATCGTCAATACAGCCGTGCCCATCGGGACGGAGCCGCCCACGGTGGCCTTCGACAGCCTGAGCGGGATGACGCTGGAGCACCTGCTGGAAGAAAAGCTGGCCCCCATTGATGCGGTCCCGACCATGCTCTCGGGCTGGAATACGCTGTGCCGTGGAGGTGGGGGTGGCGTTGGGCTGGCGCGCGGGTGGTTCATCACCATCGGGGCGAACACTGGAACCGGTAAGTCGTTGGTAGCCATCAACTTAGCAGCACAGGCGATCTTGCATGGCGAGGCCGTGACCTTTATCTCGCTGGAGATGGGACGCAGCGAGCTGGCGACGCGCCTTCTCTCGGTGGTCAGCGGGGAGTCGGTCAGTGTACTGGAGCAGGGTGAATCATTCTCGCAGGACGCGTTTATACGGGCATCGGTGACACTCGACAATATCCGTACACAAACAGGCGGACACGTGATGGTGAACCGACGCCCGATGTCACGGCTTTCGGACGTGGAGGCGGCGATCAAGTACCACGTGGATGTGCACGGGTCGCGGTACTTCCTCATCGACTACATGCAGTTGGCGTACACGAGCCATAGCCACAGCATCAACGAGCGGATTGAGCAGGTCGCGCACCGGCTCCGTGAGTTGGCGCAGCAGTACCAGATCGTGATGGTAGCCCTCTCGCAGTTCAACCGGCAGACCTCTGCCAACCGCAGCGAGCGGCCCGTCGCGCAAGGACTGATGGGCGGTAGTGCGATTGAGAACGACTCACACCAAGTGCTGTTGTTCGACCACTCGCGCTTCGAGCGGCACGGCGGGATGGCAGACACGTGGTTGATCGTGGACAAGAATCGACACGGCAGCGTGGCCGATCTTCCGGTGCGCTGGGACTACCGGACCCTGCGGCTGGAGACTCGGGTGTCACCGCCAGAGAAGGATGGATGGACCGCACGCATCGGGAGGAACGCACAGTGAGTGGCTTGACGTACGTGGAGTTGTTTGCAGGAGCAGGAGGGCTCAGTATGGGGCTCGACGCGGCGGGGTTCGAGCCTATCGCACACGCCGAGATCGAGCCCAACGCGAGGGCCGTACTGCGGAGGCAGTGGCCGACCGTGCCCCTGCATGGGGATGTCGCGCAGATCGACGGGACGCAGTTCCGTGGCGTGACACTGATAAGCGGCGGGTCGCCGTGTCAGGACTTGAGTGTGGCGGGACGGCGGGCGGGGTTGGACGGCGCACGCTCTGGGTTGTTTCATGAACAGGTCCGCATCTGGAAAGAAAGCGAGGCCCCGTACCTTATCTGGGAGAACGTCCTTGGAGCCCTCAGTTCTAACAACGGCCACGATTTCGCCGCCGTCCTATCAGCCTTCGTGGGAGCCGACGTTGCTGTTCCCCAGGACGGATGGCGCAAGTCAGGTGTGGCAGCAGGATCTACCGGAGTGGCCGCGTGGCGCGTGTTGGACCTGCAACACTTCGGCCCCCCACAGCGCCGCCGTCGTGTCTTTGTCGTCGCTGCTCGAGCCGGTGGGGTCGATCCCGCCGAAGTATTGGCTCTCTCAGAAGGCGTGTGCGGGCATCCTTCGCCGCGCCAGCAAGCGCGGGAAATCGCTGCCTCCAGCGTTAGAGGCGGCGTTGAAGGCGTTGTAGAGCCGGTTTTCCCAACACTTACAATGGGCGCACATACCGCAGGGCCTGGTGGCAACGGACAGGACGCGCTGCAAATCCAGCAGACGCTCTCGGCTGTCGGCGTAGGACTCCCTCGCCGCATCACGCCGCTTGAGTGCGAGCGGTTGATGTCGTGGCCGGATCACTGGACGCGGTACGGCGCACACGAGGACGGGACGCCCTTCCTCCTCTCGGACGCGGCACGATACCGCCTGTGCGGCAACGGCGTGGGCAGTGTCTGCGTTGCGTGGTTCGCCGCGCGGCTCGCGAGGATGGTCGAGGCAGCGTCATGCCCGCCCTGACGTTTACCGTCCCGTGGGAGGCGCTGTGTAGTGACAACCGGAAGTACGTGCGCGGCTACATCCTGAGCAAGCGGTATCGCCAGTCGAAGCACGTGATCGGCGAGCTGGCACGGCTTGCGGCAGAGCAAGCAGGGTGGACTGAAACACGACAGCGCATCGGCATTGTCATCGTTGTCCGCGCACCGGATCGCCGACACCGTGATCTCAATTTCAGCAAGAGCCTGAAAGACGGAATCACCGCGAGCGGCGGGGTGTGGATCGACGACAAGCAGGTGCGCGACGAACACTGGATCTTCGACGACCTCAACGTGTCGCCCCTTATTGCAGGCGCGACCATCACCATTCGATTACTGGAGCCACTACGTGATGTATCTCAAAAACCGCATCCCAGGCTATCTCATCGTCACCAAGGATCTCGACCCGCCCGTTCAGGCGTACGCGCACGAGACTTGGGTGTTCCCCATCAAGACCAGACACACCGAAGAGCCGACGATCATCCGGTACGAAAACGAAGAACTCGCTCGTGAAGGACACATCCAAACAATGGTCCGCTTCATCAAAACCCCAGAGGACGCATGAATCTCATGAAGGCCGTCGTCGATCACGCCCCTGTGCTGCTTGAAGAGATCGACACCCGTATCACGGCGCTGATCCAAGAACTCCGTACGCTGCAAACACAGCGCGTGCAGCTCGTCATGCAGCTTACGCTCGTTTCCATTGAGACCGCACCAGAAGACACCCCATGAGCCAGACACCAGACCCGACCGACGCGAAAGCGGACGGCAACTTCGGCAGCGCCGGCTCCCACCGCACCGGCTACGCGAGCGACAAGCTGGCGAACGCCGAACACTGGGCACGGAAGGGCGGCACGTTGAACGCAGGAGAGGGACTGATCCTCTGCGCCGAGATCGACCGGCTGCGGGCCATTCTCGCCGCGCTGCGGGAGCCGAGTGAGAAGGTTGTACGCCGCATGACACAACGGACAATCGAAGGACTGCACCATGTCGATCTTGACATTGTGCTTGATGCGATCCGTGTGGCGTTGCCAGCCGCCGTTGAAGATGCCGAGCAGGAGGACGCATGACGCAGCCGAATCCAGGCAGTGACGCCGCTGTCGCCCTCGGCTGCACCTGCCCCGTCCTCGACAATGGGCGGGGGAGAGGCGCGTATCAGGTGGATGGCGTGTGGCAGTTCTGGATCACGCCAGACTGCTCGCTGCACGGCAAGACGGAGGACACGCCCAATGGCTGAGCGGTATGAGGGAGAAGCAGACGCACTGCGACAGCGGATCATCGAGCTAGTCGCAGAGCGCGAGGTGTGGCAGACCCGCATCGGCCAACTGGAGCGCATCGTGAAGGAAACGACCGCCGCCAAAGAGCTGATCGCGGAACTTCGGCGGCGCACTGAATCCGCCGAGCAGCGCGTGCAGGTGCACAAAGACTTTCTGACATCGGACGAGGCGGCAACGTATATGCGCGTCAGCAAGCAGACGCTGGCAAAGCTCCGGTGCGAGCGGAAGTCACCGCCGTATCGCAAGGTCGGCGGGCGCGTCCTGTACGAGCGCACTGAGCTGGAGAAGTGGATGGATATGCCACGCCGAGGGAACTACACATGAGCACCGGACTGCCGCGCTATCTTCGTGTGCTTCGTGACCGTCTGCGGACAGCGACCAACGCGCTCGACACGTTCGAGCGGCTGGAGGTCGCTGCCGCCTGGGGCGCGCCAGCGAGTGACGCAAAGCGCCAGTCGGCGATGCGGACCATTGAGCAGTGCGTGATCGACGCAGCAGACGCCATCGGGTGCCAGCCATCCGAGAAGTGGATGTTCTCAGAGATCATCCGCCGGTTGCGGGAAGAAAACCAGCGACTGAGCGAGGCGAACGCCACGCTCGCCGCGCAACATCTTACCGAGGTAAAGGGTAGCGATGGGCATTAACAATTACGGAGAAGAGAACAAGCGGCTCGTCCTTGGCGCAATCAAGGCGCACAAGACGATTACCACGGCAGAGATCGCCAAGGTGCTGGGTAAACCCAATAGATCAGTCCATTACATCTGCCGTGCGCTGGAAGAGCAAGGGTACGTGCACGCGCAGAAGCTGAACAATGCTCATGGGCATCGGCTGGTCTGGTCTATAGTTCCGATGGAGGAGGGTCAGACACCGCCAAAGCGCCTAAAGCGCAATACACCGGAAGACCCTGATTACTGGGTACCACAGCCGTGGGTGCACCCGATCCGCAAGCGTATCCTAGAGGGGTAATCTCCCCACCCCATAACGCACCACACCCCGCTCGTCTCACGCAGAGGCGGCGGGGTGTGATGGCAAGAGGGAGTCATCAGCCGGGGGTCTGATGGCGGCAGAGGGTTGTCCCTCGCCACGCCAACACAATGCGCGACCATCGCGCGTTTTGCAAGCCCTAGTTTTGCTCTGCGGCATAGTAGTTCTGCCCTCACTCTCTCTCCACGCGCGCCACGCGCGCGCCCCGAACGCAAAAACCCTGAGAGGTAACCCCGAGGGGTAAGCCTGAGAGGTAAGCTCGTGCGTGTGCGCGCGTGCGCGCACACGTGCACACGTGCACACGCGCACACGCGCACACGTGCACACGCGCACACGCGCACACGTGCACACGTGCACACGCGCACACGTGCACACGTGCACACGTGCACACGTGTGCGCGTGCACACACACACGCACACACACACGCACACGCGCGCACGAGGCGCCAGGCGACGCCACAGGGGCTCGAGCCCCTCGAGCTCGAGGGCGACGCCGTGGGGTGCGCGTGCTGGCGCTCTGCGGGGCCCCAGTAGCCTCGTAGAGGGGCGATCTCGCGTTGTGTGGGGAATCGGTGCCCCCGAACGGCGTTCGGGGCTCTGCGGGGCGTTTAGGGGCTCGAGCACCACGGGGCCCTCGAGCTCGAGCCCTACGGGGCCCTCGAGCTCGCGTGCGGCCCTCGAGGGCTCGAGGGCAGGGTTGCCCCGCTCGAGCGGCGTTCGGGGCTCTGCGGGGCGTTTACGGCCCCGCACGCCCCCAACGCAAAACGCCCCCGCGCGTGAGCACGGGGGCGTTGGGTTGCGGGGCGTGTGCGTTAGTCGGTGAGCAATGGTACGAGCTCGAACACCCACGAGGCGACCGATGCGGCGTCGGTGCGTACGTGAAACGCGGCGTCCTCTGCCGTCACGGTGTAGTGCTCGCAGAGTAGCTCTGCTGCGGCGTTGGGATAGTCGCGGACCCACTCGAGCGCCCCCGCTTCGCCGTTGCGCTCCGCGAGCTCGACGAGCTCGACACGCACACATTCGCGCATGAGCTCGTCGGCGTCTTCGCCGTCGCTCGTGAGTAGCGCGGGCGTGTCGTCGTGCAACGGCGTCACCGTCACACACGCGGGGCCATGCACCGTCGCGGGGCTCTCCCACTCAACGTCGTGCAGGTAGTTCGAGTAGCTGCGCGCGGTACGCGCCGCGCGTAGATGCGCGGGCGGATTCCATGCGTAGGTGTTCGAGTACCAGCACCCATGATACTCAACGCCAGCCGCGCGGTTCACGACGGCAACGCGCCCATCGGCGTGTGCGAACACAAACTTGTTGCTCGTGCCGATCATCCCCTCGAGCACGCGTTGCACGTCGCTCGAGAACAACGCATCGGCATTGTCGCGCGCCATCGGCGCGAGCACGTGCTGCGCCATATGCCACGTATCGGACATCCCGCGCGTCGGTGTGCCGATCTCGAGCACGCCGTTGTGGACGAACGCCACATCTGGCGTAAGTGTGAACGGGTGGGCGTTCTCGAGATTCACGCTACCGTGCGTTGCCATGCGCCAATGCAGCACGCACGCACGCCCCGCGGCGTGCGCGTAGTAGAGCGCGAGCATCTCGTTGACGTCGCCCACGGTTCGCCACGTGTGTAGCACACCACCGACGGCGCGCATAATGCCGAACCCGTCATCATTGCGTGAGAAAATTTCCACGAGGCGCGCACGTGGGAGTGTGTGTCCTGCTGGTTGAACGATGATAAGGCACATGGTTAGATCTCCGCCCAACGGGTTGCAGTGTCGGTGACACGCGGCGCGCGGATTGCGCGCTTCGTGATAGCTTCAATGGCGCTACGCAACGGCTCGTAGCGCGGCGCGGCGCGCTCTGTCACGCGGCGCGCAAAGCATCGGCGCAGATGCTTTGTGTCGGCGGCGTTCGCGACGTCGTAAACGTGCTCGAGGAAAGCACGCGTACTTAGATCGCCATTCGACGCCGTGCGCGCGAACTCGAGCACGGCGTTGGAAAACTCAACGCACGCGAGCACCGTTTCCGCGCGTAACGTGCCACGGAATAGGCGAAACTCAACGGTGCGTGAGTTCGTGAGATTGAGCATCTCGTACCGGTCGTACGACTGCGCCGCATTGCGTAGCGCTTTCTTCGCGATGCGGCAGTACGAGTTGCCATAGCGCCGCGCGATGGCGCGTACAAGCGTTTCGTTCTCCGGTGCGTTGAGAAACACAACGGCGCGCGCGAGTTGCAGTGTGGTGAGGCCACGGCGCGACACGTGGACGTGCAGTCCGCACGTGCGCGTGTCGTGCGAACGCAACGCGCGCGCCGCCGTTTGCGACAACACACGCGACCACAGTTCCTCATGCGCATCGAGGCCCATCGGTTGCGTGATGAGCTCGAATCCCCACGTGAGGCTGCCGTCGTGCTCTGCCCATACGCGGCGCGTGTCGCCGTTCGCCACGTCGAGCAACGCACGCGCCGTGTCGTGGCGCTGTTCATCGCTCGCGTCGGCGTCGGCCATCTCAACTTCGAGTTCAACGCCGAAATGCCGATCACCGTGTGCACGCGTCCACGCCGACGGCAGCGGTACCGTTTGCGCGCGGCGTTCGCCGTTGTGGTATCCACCAATCACGCGCGTTTGCGCTTCACGTTCGGCGCGCTCTTCGCGCTCGAGTTCGCATTCTCTGCACACGCCGTCTGTTCCCCATGCGCCGTCGGTGTACAGCCTATCACAATCCGCACACGAGAACGTGTGGGCGTCGGCGCACGATTCGCACAAGTGCACGATGTTTCCCCATTCATCGAACGCGCGCGTTGAGTCACTACGCAACGTGTACGCGTCACAATACGAGCACTCGAACGCGCAAAACGCGTGCACAACGCGATCGCCAACTAGCACGGTGTCGTCATCGTCGCGCACAACGGCGCAGCACTCTGCGCAGCACGTCGGCGTTTCGTGCGCGGTTTCGGTTTCGTTGGGCGTCGGCATCAGTCATCCCCCCGCAAGTCGTGCAGCGCCACGAGGAGCGCGCCGATTACGAGCGCCACGGCACCCGCACCGACAAGCGTGAGCGAACGCGTGCCCAGTCCCGCAATGATCGACATGAGCCCTGCGCCGGTTACCAAAATCGCCATCGTCATCTTTTCCCTCTTGCGTTGAGTTGTCCTGCCGTGCGCGGCCCCCGCCGCGCACCACCCCAACGTACGGCCCGTGCTCTCGAGAGTCAACAATAGCGCCGCCCTCGAGCTCGAGCCCCTCGAGCTCTCGAGGGCGTGAGCTCGAGCCCCTCGAGGGAACCCCGCTCGAGCTCGAGGGCGGTTCCAAAAGCCGGAATACCGGGGTGTTTCCTTAGGGTGTTTTCTCGTGCGCGTGCGCGCGCGAGGCGCTGCGCGGCGCGGGGCTCGAGGGGATCGAGGGGATCGGCACGTGGCGCGCGGAATGACACGAGCTCGAGCGGGGCGTTGGGAAGGGGAAAAATCGCAACCAAGCGCCCCGCGCACGCGCGCGAGTCTATAGCCTACGCGCGCGACACACGCGCACACGCGAGATCGCTCAGGGCGTTCTCTCGCGCGCGCCACGTGCACGTGGGGGCGCGTGGGCACGTGCACATACGCACGCGCACACGTGCACGTGCCCACGTGCGCCTGGGCGCACGTGCACGCGCGCGAGGGGGTATACCCCGAGCGGCAACACGCGCGGTATTGCACCACCCTCACACGGTCAGAAGGGGCATGGTACATGTCAACGGAGGCGATGTGCCGTGGGGGCATTATGTTAGCGCGGAGTGGGCGTGCGGGCGACGACAACGGAGGAGCGATGCCATCAAGCGCAGGGTACGAGCGGGACTACGCGCGGGAGTATGCGGGGCAGAAAGCGCGCGGAGAGAGCGGCACAGGGGCGCAGAGCGGGAACGCGAAGCGGAAGCGGCTGCGGAGAGCGGTGTTGAAGCGGAAGGCGGTGAAGAAGGGGCAGGACGTGGATCATGTGCGCCCGTTGTCCAAGGGCGGCGGGAACGGCGTGGACAATGCGCGCGTCGTGTCCAAGGGGACGAACCGGAGCTTTCCGCGCAAGGCGGATGGCTCGATGCGCTAATCACAGGGAGTGGTACATGTCAACGCGGAAACACGCGGAGAGTGAAGGGAGGAAGGCGGAGATTGTGGCGGAGGTGCTGGGGCGGATGGCGGACGGGCAGACGGTGAAGGAGGCGGTTGGCGCGATGAAGCTGGACGTGTCGGATGGCACGGTGCGCCGGTGGATGACGGAGCGCGAGGAGTGGGCGGGAGAGTATCAGCGCGCCAAGAAGCTCATGGCGAGCGCGATGGCGGAGGAGGCGCTTCGGGTGGCGCGGGAGAGTACGAATTACTCCAGCGCCGCAGATCGGGTGCTGATCGAAACGCTGAAATGGGCAGCGGGGAAGGCGAATCCGGCAGAATACGGGGATCGCCAGACCGTGGAGCACCAAGGCGCGCAGACGCTCCAGGTGAAGATCGTGGAGGACGACGTGCCGGTGAAGAACGTCCGAGCGATGACCGAAAGCGCCAAGGAGGTGGTCAGCGGGGCGATTATGCAGATCGCCGTCCAAACCCCGCTCCGGATTGCCGCTGGCGAGGATTAAGCGAAGATGAGGGAAAGATTAAGATTTGGTTAAGTTTGCATGAAGGGGGATTGACAGCCAGCGCCAAACCCCAGAGGTTGGGGGGAGATGTGAGAGGGGGGATGAACGCAAAGCGTACGCACAGCGAATACGCGAAACGGTTCATGTCAACGCGTTCACAAGAGAACGAGAGATCTCGGTGCGGGGTGGAGCAGTGGAAGCTCGGCGGACTCATACTCCGCAGGTCGAAGGTTCGATTCCTTCCCCCGCTATATGACACACCCTGCGCGTCCCCCCTCACGAACCCTGCACCGCTGCGCGTTGTGCGGGGAGTGGGGGCGTCCTGCCGCTGGCGACCCGTGCGGGAAGTGTGGCGAGGTGTATATTCCGGTGCCGAATACCGGCCCACCCCAGCCTTTGCAATCGGAGTCGCGTGCCAAACCCGTGGACGCCTGAAGACGAACAGACGCTCCGCGACCTGACGAATGCGCGGTTGACTATTGCGCAGATCGCGCAGCAGATGCAGCGGTCGTATGCGTCCGTGCATAACAAACAACAGGTCTTAGGGGTCGGGGTCGTCCGCAACCTGAAGCACAAGGCGGACGGCTTGGATCGGGCACTCTTTGATCCCGCCGCCAAAATTGGGCAGGACCAGATTCCCGAGTGGTTGGACCAGCTCCGCCCCGTCGCCCTCCCCGCCCCAGACAAACCCAAGCGTACCGCCACCAGCAACCCGTACACGATTGTGGCGGGCGACTTCCATTTTCCGGCCCAAAGTCACGCCAGTGTGGCGATTTTGCTGGAAGTCATCAGCCAGGTCCGCCCCCAGCGCCTGATCCTGAACGGCGACACGGTAGATTTGCTGGCCGTCAGCCGGTATCCTAAGGATCAGCGCCATACCTGGGATTTGCGCCAAGAAGTGACCGAGTTCCACAAGTTCCTGCACTTGGCGCACAGTCTCGGCGCGGCGTGGGGCATGGAATTGGTCGAAACCGAGGCCAACCATAGCGGGAACGGGACCGCCTCGCGCTGGCATCGCTACCTCAGTGACCGTGTGCCAGTGCTGTACGGGCACCCCAAGGCCGAACAGCTTTTGCAGTACCAGACGTGGTTCTACCCCGAATGGTGCCCGATTCGCTTGGCTGACCACGTGATGATCGCCGATGAGCTGCTGGTCCTGCACGGTGACCTCGTTCGCAAGCACGCCGCCTATAGCGCCCGAGGCCACGCGGAAAAGTGGCACTCCAGCGTCATGCACAGTCACACACATCGCATGGGCAGCAGCCTGGAGCGGATTCCAGCAGTAGGAAACCGGCCAGAACAGGTGCGCCGCGCCTACGAAATCGGCTGTATGTGCGACCTGAACCCCAGTTACGTCAGCGCCCCCAACTGGACCAACGGCTTTGCCATCATCGCGCACAGCGAGGAACACGGGGGCTATGGGGTCGAATTAGTGAACGTGGTCAAAGACCGCGCCGTGGTGACCACGGTGGGCCAGACTATCATCGCGCAGCCCGTCTAACATGTCACCCTCAAAAAAATCCGTTAGCTTTCCGGCGCTTCCCAAGACCCTCATGGCCCCCGCAGGGGAGGTGACGGTCGTGCTGTCCCCCAAGATCAAGCACCCCGACGGGGACGAGTGCTGGGGCATCTGGGATGACTCGACGCGCACCATCACGCTCGACAAAACCGCCATGAAGCGGCACCAGTGGCGCGTCCTGTTCCACGAGTTGACCCATGTGGCGCTGGATGACGCAGGACTGTCCAACGGGATGAACGATGAACTGGTCGAGGCCGTCTGTGACGCCATTGCCAGCGCGCGGATGCGGGAGCGGTTCGGCTGATGGCGAGCCCTAAAGGGAAGCACAAAGGGGGCACGGAGGCGGTCGTACGCCTCCACCGGCGTCATCCAGGTCAAGCCGCCATCGCCAGCCACCCCGCCCGCTTCCGCGTGGTCATGTGCGGTCGCCGGTGGGGAAAATCAGCCTGTGGCATCCGCGAAGTTTGTGACGTGGCCCTCGCGGGCGAGCCCGCCGCGTGGTTTGCGCCCAGCTACAAGATCGCGCTCGAAGCGTGGCGCGAGCTGGTGGACCGCCTCGCCCCCGTCACAGCACGTGTTTCCGAGCAAGACAAGCGCCTGGAGCTGGTTACAGGCGGAATTGTCGAGGTCTGGACGCTGGATACGCCCGATCCGGCCCGTGGCCGTAAATACAAGCTTGCGGTGATCGACGAGGCGGGCATCGTGCGCGATTTGCTGGAGGTCTGGCAAGCCGCCATCCGCCCGACGCTGGTGGATTTGGGCGGGCGCGCGCTGATTTTGGGGACGCCCAAGGGGCGGCGACACGGATTTGTCACGCTATTCAACCGAGGGCTGACCGATGACCCCGATTGGCAGAGCTTCCGGGCCTCGACGCTGGAAAACCCCTATATACCGGCAGAAGAGGTGGAAATCGCTCGCCGCGAACTGCCGCCAGAGGTCTTCGCGCAGGAGTTCGAGGGCGTTCCGACAGATGATGGCGCAAACCCCTTCGGTCTCGACGCCATCCGACGCGCCGTTAAGCCCGAAAACGAGCGAGACCGCCTCCCCGCCGTCGTATACGGCGTCGATTTGGCCCGAAGTCTTGACTTCACCGTGGTGGTCGGGATGGATGCCTACCGAAGGGTGGTAATGCTGGAGCGGTGGCAAGCCCCGTGGGCGGTCACCAAGCAGAAGGTGCGGGACATCGTAGGGCAGACCCCCACCGTGGCCGACGCGACCGGCGTAGGCGACGCGATTGTGAGCGATTTGCAGCTTATGGGGGTCGATGTCACGCCCCACGTCTTTACCCAGCCGTCCAAGCTGCGCCTCATGCAGCGGCTGGTCGCCGCGTTTCAGGGGGACGAGCTGACGCTGCCCGACACCGAGGCCGCTAAGTGGCTGGTCGCGGAACTGGAGGCGTTCGAGTTCACCTACACGGCGACCGGCGTGAAATACGAAGCGCCGCCAGGGGAGCACGACGACGGCGTGATGGCGCTCGGACTGGCGCTGTACGGATGGGACCGCGTGCAAGGTGTTCCGCCCGCAGAGTTTACGCCATTCCCATTGCGCGAACATGGAAGAGACAGTAACGTGGAAAATGGCGAGTCGGGCCCGCCGCGCTCTTTGGCGGCAATAGGAAACTTTACGTCACAACTCCCGTCGGACGGGTGGTGAGGAAGCCATATGCCAAAGAGTGGGATGGAGGCGGTCGCCTCAAAGCAGCAGGACATGCAGAGCCAGCTTAAAGAGAAGCTCAAGCGGAAGCCCGTCATGCAGCGCAAGGGCAAGGGCCCTGGCGTGGCTGTGATGATCGCCATTGGAAAGCCGAAGGGTCCAATGGGCGAGAAGATGGGCGAGGAGAAGTCCATGCGCGAGGAACTGGACGCCTCGAAGGGTGAGGGTATGTCGAAGGCCGACAAGATCGCTGCCCTCGAAGAAAAGATCGGCTATCTCAAGGCCGAACTCGCGCTGCTCAAGGACGAAGAGGACGACTCGGGAATGGAGTCGGAAGACTCGGAAGACGAGTCAGAAGACGAGTCGGACGACGAAGACGAGTACGACGACTGATGCCAAAGTCTCCCGCGTGGCAGCGAGCCGAAGGAAAGAATCCGGAGGGTGGCCTGAACGAAAAGGGCCGCGCTTCGCTTCGCGCTGAGGGGCGGGACATCAAGCGTCCGGTGAAGAAAGCCGAAGCCGCTCGGTCTGAAACATCGGCCAAGCGGCGTGTGGCGTTTTGCCGACGCATGAAGGGCATGAAGCAAAAGCTGACCAGCGCCAAGACGGCCAACGATCCGAACTCACGGATCAACAAGTCGTTGCGAGCGTGGGATTGCAACTAGGCGATTGACCATTTAGCACACGGAGCATCCGATGTCTGTTGGCACCCAGATGAAAAACAGCGTAACCGTCGCCGCCCAGAACGATGCCGCCACGTTGGTCGGCTTTCCGTCGAGCGGGAATGTGTCAGTCCAGATCGCGGGCGCGTTGAGCGCGACGATCACGTTTGAGGCCACTTGCGACAACACCAACTGGGTGGCGTTGCATATGCAGCCGGTGGGCGCGGCACCAGCGACGACCACGGCAGTGACGACCGCCACGGCAGCGGGGATTTGGAACGCCAGCACGCAAGCGTACTCGGGGGTGCGGGCGCGATGCAGCGCCTACACGTCGGGATCGCCGGTTATCACGCTCAAGTACAACGGCGTCTAACGTGCCCTTGCTTGCTCACGCGATTTGGGCCGTCGTTGTCCTCGCGGCAGTGTTTCGTGTGTGTCAGGTCGCACTCGCGTTTGCGCCGCCTCGCAGTGTAAGCGGAGCAACCGCGTATGCGGAGATCGACGTACCAGAAGACCTTGTAGCCTACGCGATGCAAGAACGCGAGGCATGGGCGCAGGAAGAAGTGCTCCGTGCCGTGCGTGAGCGATTCGAGGAATTGCGGGACTGGAACCGCGTGAGATCTGCTGTGGGTATTGGGAGGATAGACGGATGACATTGCATCGCACGTTAAAAGAACGAGTGTTGCACAAGTCTATCCCAGTGCCAGAATCTGGGTGTTGGATTTGGCTTGGCGCAAAACAAACCAATGGTTATGCCCATTTGGGGTATATGGGGAAGACATATCTTGTTCATAGAGTTTCGTATGAACAATTTGTTGATGCTATCCCTGATAAGTTAGTTCTTGACCATTTGTGCAAAAACAGGGATTGCGTAAACCCAGATCATTTGCGCCCTATTACACAGCGCGAAAACATGCTTGACATTAATAGCATGTCGGTTTCTGCTATATGCTCTAGAAAACTTGTGTGCCCAAAGTGCGGCAGTGAGTATACAAAAGTAAAAGTTGGGCGAGAGTGCGTTCCTTGTAGAAACAAAAGGAATAGAGCATATCGGCTAAACAAAAGGACTACACCATGACGCTGCCGCTGACGCCTGAGTTGGAAGAAGGGATGAACCTTGAGCAGATGATGGCTGATCTGCTGAGTGTGGATGTACCGCGTGATCCCAATGCGGAAGTGGCCCCCAACCCGCCAGAGGACACGGGCGCAACGCCAGACGAAGATCTCGCCGCGTTGCAGAAGGCGATGTACGGCGCAGACTTTCCCGCCGCGATCCCTGAGTTGGCGGACTCCATGCAAGCGTGGGCCTCGTGGTGCCACAACTTGTGGACCAGCCGCCGCGAGTCGGTGCAGATGCACCTGCACCTCGTGGAGCGCAACCGCTTGTTCCGTGCCGGCCAGCAGTGGATCTCGGCGTCGGGCTTGGGACCGTGGCGTGAACCGGCCCGTCCGCGTGATGCAGCGCGTGTCGTGTACAACATGATCGACAAGGCGCTCGACCAGCGCCTCCAGATCATGATGGATCAGAAGCCGGGCTTTGCCGTCACGCCTTCAACGCAAGACCCTGACGACAAGCGCAAGGCCACCGCGCAGCAGCTCGCGCTGGAGTACCAGTACGAGCAGCAGCAGATGCAGCGCATCGGACGCGAAGCCGCGTTCTGGGCGCAGACGGACGGTTTGAGCTTTTGGCACATGTTCTGGGACCCCGACCGTGGCCCGTGGGATGAGCGGTTGGGCGAGCGGCCTGGACAGCGCAAGCCGCTGGGCGACATCGGGTGTCAGACGCTCCGTGTGGAGCAGGTGCGCGTGTCGCCCAACGCGACGGCCACGCAAGCGCCGTACTGGGTCATCATTCGGGAAGTAATCTCGCGCTCGGAAGCCAGCTTCCGCTACGGGGTGACGGGCTTGGACGCATCGGACACGATGCAGTCCCCTGGCAACGCACCGACGTATTCGGGCGCGGAGGGTATCGGGTCGTGGGTGCTAACGCAAACGACCATAGGCGAAGGCCAGCGCCTACGCAACGAAGATGTGACCGAGCGCCTCACGGTGTACGTTGCACCCCATCCCGATGCCCTCCCCGAAGGCTTGCAGATGGTCGTGGTCGGCAACAACGTGGTCTTCGGGCCGTCCCCGTTGCTGTGGGGCGTGATCCCCGTCGTGGCGGTGCGTGACGGCTCCAGCGACCCGTCGTACTACCCGCGCCCGATCATGGAGCAGTGGCTCGACCACCAGATGCGCGTCAATGCGCTGCTGTCCAAGTGGGTCGAGAATATCCGCGTGAACGCCGGTGGCCGGTTCCTGACGCGCCCCAACGCGATCTCCACGGAGACGTTTATGGGCGGCGTCACGAGCATGATCGAAGTGCGTGGCGCAGGACCGATGAGCGATACCATCCAGCCGGTACAGGGCTTTAGCGTCGGCAACGATGTGAAGGAAGCCTTGGCGCTGGAAAAGACGGCGTTCGAGGATGCGTCGGGCTGGAACGCGGTCAGTCGTGGACAGGTCACGGGCGAGTCGGGCCGTGCCATTATCGCCAGCCGTGAGCAGTTGGAGCGCGTGTTCTCGCCGCCCATCACGGCGCTGTCGTATGCCTACACCGACTGGTGCAAGGTGACGATGGCGGCGATGGCATGGGGCTACTCCCTGCCGCGCTCGCTTGGCGCGATTGGCAAGAACCGCCCTGATCTGGCGCGAGCGGTCAGCGCGTCGGACTTCGATGGCGAGTCGGATGTGCGCGTGGAACCGGCGACCCTCATGCCGATGCCGATGGCGTTCCGCCTCTACCTGCTGGACAACTGGCTCCAGACGGGCGTGATCGACCTCAAGGAATACCGTCGTCGCCAGATGTTTGCGATGGCGAAGGACATCGGGACGCCAGACGAAGATCAGGAAGCGCGGGCCAAGCGCGTGGCCGACGCGATCCGGTCGGGCGAGCCGGTCCCCGATATGCGGTGGCAGGACAACGAAGCGATCCACCAAGACGTGCTGGAGCGCGAGATCCTGTTGCAAGATGACTTGTCGCCCGAGATCATCGCCGCTGGACAAGAGCGGTGGATGGCTCTGGCAAATCAAGCCACGCAGAAGCAGGGCGGGATGCCACCGCAGGGTGGCGCTCCAGCCCCAGCTCCTGCCGGTGTGGGGCCAGCCGCAAGTGTGCCCGCCATCTCTCCTGGACAGATGCCGCTGGCATCTGGGAACCCCCCAATCGGCGTCGTTGGGATGCTCCAACAGCAGTTGACGGGAACCCCAGAGGCAGAACAGGCCGCGCAAGCCGCCGATGCCCTGTCCGCCCAACCCTAAGAGGATCTTGTGGATATTTCCGAAGCGATTGCCAGTGCGGTGGACTCTGCGCTGCCCCCTCAGACTCCCGACGCCGACGAGACGGAGCAGTCCGTTGCGCCGGTCGCCGAAGCCGAGGCGGCACCAGACATCGACCCCACGCCAGACGCGGACGAGGCAGCAGACAGCGACGAGTCCCCCGTTGCTGAAACGGTAGAACTCCCCGAAGGCTATGTCGCGGTGCCCGTCGTCACGGACGGGTTGGCGACCGAGTTCACGCTCAAGGACGCCGAAGGGGAAGTCGAGATCCCCGACTTGGTGGTGGAGTACAAAGCGAACGGCAAGGTGCGCCAAGATCGCTTGGATCAGGTGGTTAAGCTCGCGCAGTGGGGCGTGTACAACGCCGAGCGTGAGCAGCAGATCAAGCAAGTCGAGCAGCAAGCGCAAGCTACACAGCAGGAGTTGCAGGAATACGTTGCCGTGCTCGAAGAACGCGAAAAGCAAATTGAGCGCCTTCTCACGGACGAAAACTTCCTGCATGCCGTACGCGAAGCGTACGAAGTAGAAAACTCGCCTGAGCGTCGAGCCGAGCGAGCGATGCAGGAAACAGAAAACTTGCGTATCCAATATCAAATGGCCGATATTGAGCGCAGTGGGAAGCAGTTCTACGAAAGCGAAGTGTCGCCAGCCATCGACATGATTGTCACTGCACTGCCGACGGTCTCTGCCGACGAACTGCTAGAACGGTTTACTTACGCGATGCAAGCGCACGTCGAGAAGGCACCCAACGGGCAAGCCTACATTCCGGCGTCACGTTACGATGCGGTGCGGAAGTACATCGTGGATGACTTGGCATCATGGGCGCAATTCCAGCATAGCCGTCGTGCCCAGCCCGTTGCTCCGTCGCCCGTACAAGCGTCGGCAAGCAAGGAACTGGAACGAGCGCGTGTGGACGCACAGAAGGCCAAGCGGGTGGTTGGTCAAGCCACCAAGCCTGTGGGACGTGCCGGTGGGACAAGCACGGAAAAGCCACGGGCGTCACGAATTGCTTCGGTAGATGATGCGGTGTCCAGTGCGCTGGACGAAGTGTTGTCTGCCATCCGGTAACTCACTCTCGTAACAAGGAAATATCGTCATGCCGAATCCTACGGTTATTTCGGATGCGGAACTGACTGGCCTACTGAAGAACGTCTACAGCCAGTTCCGTGAGAAGGTGCAGAACCTCGTGACCCCGCTGCTCGCGCAGCTTGAGAAGGGTCGTGCGGGTGGCCCGCGCAACATGCGTTGGGGCGGTAACAACGTGTTCTTTGACGTGGTGGTTGGCCGTCCGGCTGGTGCCACGTTCTCGTCCGCTGGCTACTTCCCGCCCGACACGACGGCGCAGGAAGTGCAGGGTAACGTGGGTGTGGTCCGTGCGTACACGACCCGTCAGATCGACGGCCTCGCGTTCGTCGGCACCCAGAGCAAGGACGCGGCCTTTACGACCATCGCCAAGAAGACGATGGAAGAAATCAAGGACGCTTCCTCGCTTCTCATGCAGCAAGCCCTGCACAACAAGCAGGATGGCATTGTAGCCCTCGTGAGCAGCGTGTCCAGCACAACGTCCATCGTCGTGTCGTCGCCCTACGGCGTGGCCTCGGCGGGTCAGGGGTCGCTGCTCCTCTCGGTCGGTGACTACATCGCCGTCCTCGACACCTCGTCCTCGGACGCGGTGCTGGGTCGTGCCGCCATCACGGCGATCAGCAACAGCGGCGACAACGCCACGCTGACGCTGGGCACCGCGATCAGCAGCATGGCCGCGACGGACAAGATCGTAAAGGCGACCGCGAACGACACCTCGTTCAACAGCGCCATGAACGGTCTGATCAACATCACCAACCGTGGCGGGTCGTATGCCTCGCTGCACAATGTGTCGGCCAGCACCTACAGCATTTGGGATGCGACCCGACTGGTGGCGGGGACGGATACGCCGGACGCGAACACGCCGACCGAATCGGACATCTGGGATCTCATTCAGAAGATCTCGGGTCGCTCCGGCAAGGACGCGATGACCCGTCCGAAGGACTTCCTGCTCATGACCACGCCTGGCCTCGCCAAGAAGCTCATGGAGAGCATGGTCGGTCAGCGTCGGTTCACGGCGGGCGAGTTCAGCACGACGATCAAGGGCGGCTACAAGGCCATTGAAGTCTGCGGCATCCCGTGCGTGACCGACTACTACGTCCCCGCTGGCACCATCTATCTCCTCCACATCCCGTCGCTGGCGTGGGTGGACGCGAAGGATTGGGGCTTCGTCGAGTTCGAGGGTGCGGGTCCGTGGCGCTGGATTCAGGGCCGCGATGCGTTCGAGACGACCTACGGCTGGTACGGCAACCTTGCCTGTCTTGCCCGTAACGCTCACGGCAGCATCACGGGCTACACCGACACGGCGCGTTACAGCCATGTCTAAGTAATGGATCGGGGGGCGGCTCACTCTGGGTCGCTCCCCATCCATGCCCTTGATCCCCTCGGAGACTCTGATGCCGTATAACTATTTTGCTCCACGACCGGGACGCCTTGGGGTGCTGCCGGTCCCGTTCCAGAGCGGTCGGTTGAACACCGGCACGTTGGCGGCGGGAACGCAGACGCACAACATTGGCGGCTTTGCCCCGACCTGCTACATCAACCGTGCAACCCTTTGCGCGGAAACCTTCCCCACGGCGGCGACGAGCTGCGTGGTGACGCTGTTCAAGATGACGGGGGCGACGGCGCTGGCGCTGACCAGCGGCTTGGACATCAACACCAAGACGGCGGATACCCCGCTCCAGTTCACGGTGTTGTCCACGCTGACCGACGCACAGCGGACGCTCAACCCCGGCGATAGCCTTCGGGTGTCTATCGTGACGGTCGGGTCGGTCACGACCCAGCCGGACGATGTGACGGTGAACGTCGAACTCCTCATCGAGAACTAAGTGACATCTCCGGTCGTTCTCTTGAACGCCCTTGGCTCTCCTGAGCCGTCGCCCACGATTGAGCGGCGGCTTCGGGAGATCCATTCGGGCCTCCATCTCCGATTCGTCCAAGGCGCATGGGGTGTGTGCCTGACATGGACGGACGACGATACGCGGCGGCAGTGGATTCAGAACGAGTCTTACAGCCCCGCCCAAGCGTATGACATCATTGGCTACCTGCCGATGGACTGTCCCCCTGACTCTGCGCCGGGGTATTTGTCTAAGATGTTCCGCGAGTTTCCTCGCACTGATGTGAACCGGATGCTTGATGCGCTTGATGCGTTCAACGAGCAGCCAGCACAGGCCGCAGTAGAAGCGGCGATTGCCGAAGTGTTGGATGGCGCGGACCCGTCTGGCACCGCCAAGCGTGGTCGTGGTCGCCCCCGTAAGAACTCCTAAGAGACGGTCATGCCATCAGTTACCCTCCAGCAGCTTGTCACGGACACACGCGAGTACATGGACGCGGTGGGATCTACGCGCTGGTCGGATAACACGATCAAGACGGTACTCAACAACGTGTTTGACAACGAGTGGTCGAACATCCTGAACGCTGCGCCGTACTACACCTTCGGGTTGCGGCAGGTGACAACGGATGTAAACGGCCAGTTTGCGTTTACCGACCTCAATGCAGGGTCGGGCGACACGCAGCAGAACTTCTATCGCGTCATGTCGGTCAGCGACGGCAACGTGCTGTACGATCAGACGCGCTTCCAAGATGTGCCGCTGGCGACGACGACGAACTATCTGCCGACCTACCCGCGCCTGTACTACATCATCGGGCAGGGAGTCCAGATCCTTCCGGTCGCCTCTGGCACGGGGCTGTACGTCGGGGTGAACTACAAGCCGACCGCGCTGCTGGATCTTGCCAGCGATACGTCGGTCGTGGATTACCCCGACAACTGCCACCTCATTCTTGTCTGGAACGCGGCGGCGCAGTTGCTTCTCAAGGGCGGCACGGAAGCGGCGGCAGCGGCGAACCTCAAGGCGCTAGCCGATGACGACCGCAAGACGCTGCTGGACGACATCCGCCGCTACACGATCAACCCGACGCGCATGGCCTACCCCGACCAGAAGTATGACTGGAGCGGCGGCTAATGGCCCCGGGGCGCGAGAAGGTCGTTGACCAGCAACCCAAGTTTGACGGGGGGCTGAACAATGTGTCCGATGACGCCGCGCTACTCCCGAACCAGTTGCGTCGGGCCGACAATGCGCGGCTGACAGACTACGGGGCGATCACGAAGCGCGGGGGCACCAAGCGGACCTCGACGAGTCCCCTCGCCAGTGCTGCCGTGCTGAACGGCTACACATGGCGCAAGGACGGCGGAACACAGCAGTTGATGGCGGTCTGCAACGGGACGCTCTACACCTCCACGTTCAGCGCCACCTACCCGTGGACATGGACGGGGCAAGCCAACAGCTTGTCCACGACGGTCCCGCCCTCGTTTGCCCAGTTCCAGAACGGTAGCGCCGATGTGGTCTATATCGCAGACGGCGGCTTGCTCAACGTCTGGACGGGCAGTGCGCTCAACACGGACCTCGCTGGCACGATTGCGGTGGAAACCATCGTCGTGCATAACGAGCGGCTATGGGGGTGTGGCAACAGCAGCTTCCCCGATTCGATCTTCTACTCGGCGCTGAACAACGGCAATACGCTGGGCGTAGGCGCGTCAGGCGGTGGGCAGATCATTGTCCGCACGTTCTCCGACGAAACCGTGGTTGGCCTCGCGTCGATCAATACCTCGCTCTTGATCTTCCACCGACGCGGTATCTCGCGCTTGACGGGCTACGGGCAGGACGACATC
>Ga0255065_1000044_pt1 | contig 30818 bp, 48 predicted proteins | sample Colum_Cont_RepC__2_FD_188441 | JGI IMG/M metagenome (GOLD analysis project Ga0255065, IMG submission 188441) | Freshwater microbial communities from Columbia River, Oregon, United States - Colum_Cont_RepC_0h | ecosystem: Environmental > Aquatic > Freshwater > River | place: USA: Oregon...
GTGCATCTTGGTGGCGGGGGGCAGATGGTTTAATGTTAAACTGGTTTGAGGCAATGGTTTAGAGTTAAACCAAATTGGAGTGAATGGTTTAATGTTAAACCAATTTGGGGAGAAGGTTTAACGTTAAACTATCTCGCGGATGGTTTAATCATTAAACCGTAGGTTCAGAGTTCGGCGACCCTCGCGTTCCCTACTCGGTGCGTGTCCGCGCTCCTTTCCTGGCCTCACTTATTAATATAGTGCCGCTGCGCAAGAATACAAGAGGCCTGCGGCAGATTTTTTCACTTTTTTTTCTGAAATTTTTTTTCGTGCTGCCACTTGATCTTTGGTTGACTGGTGACTATATAAGTAGAGTAGGCAACAAAGAGGAACGCCAAGATGAACGACTTTGAACTCGCCGTGAACACCATCCGTCACATGACTGCTGGTGAACTGAATCAGATCGTAACAGAGATCAAACTGCGCCGCACCTATCTTGCTCGTCAGAGTGCCAACACTTTTGCGGTTGGCGACCGTGTTAGCTTCGCTGCTCGTGGTATGCAGGTGCTGGGTACTGTAACCAAAGTCAACATCAAGACCATCCAAGTTCGTCAGAGCAACAGCCTCACCACGTGGAAGGTTCATGCATCGTTGCTCAAGCCAGTAAAAGAATTTGCTTGAGCCACTTGACAAACGGTTGAACGGTGACTATATAAAGACTGTAGGCAACACGGAGCAGGGCAATGCTGAACTCACAAGAACTTGCAGAGCGTGGCTGGAACATCTATCGTTCGAACAACTGGCGTGCTCGTCATCGTGACAGTGGTAAGACCATCACTGCTGGCACACACCTCACCCTGCTGCACCTGCTGAACTACGAAGAATGGCAGAACTCGCAACCTTGGAGCACCTTGCTAGAATAAAAAAATGTCGTTGCCCCTCTTGACAACACCAGGTGGGGCAACTATATTAAACTGGTAAGCAACACAGGAGCACACGACATGGCATATGTTTCGCAGGAAGACAAGTCCAAGCTGGCACCGGGGATCAAGGCAGTGCTCGCCAAGTATAAGATGAAGGGCACCATCAGCGTTGGTCATCACAGCACTCTGGTTGTGAAGATCAAGAGCGGGCCCATTGACTTTGGCGGCACCAACATTGATGTCAACGAGTATTGGATCCACGAGCATTACACTGGTGTCGCTCGTCGCTTCCTCACTGAGCTGCTGGCTGCTATGAAGGGCCCTGACTACTTCAACCACGACGATTCAATGACGGACTACTTCCACCGCAGCCACTACACGGATATCCGCATCGGCAGCTGGCGGCAGGATTATGTGTTCACAGGTGCAAAAGAATTTGCCTGAACCACTTGACCTTTGGGTCGCCCGTGACTATATGTAAACTGTAGACAGCAACACAACGCCTGAGGAGGCTACTATGGGAACTCGTTCAACTATCGCAATTGAGAACGCAGACGGCACTGTCACTGGCATCTACTGCCACTGGGACGGCTACTTGAGCCACAACGGCCGGATCCTTGCTGAGAACTATACGGACGAAGCTACGGTGCGTGAGTTGATTGCTCTTGGCGATATCAGTTCGCTTGGTGCTGAGATTGGCACTGCCCACGACTTTGACAATTGCCCTGCGGGCGAAACCAATTCCTATGCTCGCGATCGTGGCGAGCGTGATGTTGCTGCTCGCACTGAGCACAACTGGAGTCAGTTCGTTGCTGAGAACGGGCAGGAGTATGACTACCTGTTCACTCCTGGTGCTGGCTGGCAAGTGAGCACCTACAACGGCATCTACGACCTTGCTCGTGCATTGGAAACAGAAACAGAAGAAGCATAAAAAAATGTCGCAGCCCTCTTGACAAAGCGGGTTGCGGCCACTATATGTAAACTGTAGACAGCAACGCCAGGAGGCACGCAGATGGCACGTAAGACGATCGAAGTTGGCAAGGTACTGCGGATTGCGAATAACTTTCTTGCTGCCAAGCACACTACCGCTGAAGAGCGTGAGGCGGTTGCTGCGGTGATCGAAGCCGTGTTGATGGAGACTGATAACTATTGTGGCTTTGCTTACCTGCCCAAGGAGAACTATACTCACGAAGTGGGCTTTGAGCATGATGGCACTCGTCGTCGTTACTTCGTCAGCGGCACTATCGACGCTGACTACGAAGCACAAGACCTCAACATCAAAAAGATTCCAGCATAAGGAGAACGATATGAACCCTTTGGCTTTTTTTGCAATGGTGGGGTTTGTACTGATGTTGATCGTCAGCACCGCAGCCTATACCTTTTCTAAATGCGGCTGGTATACCTTTGCACTGGGTCAAGGTGCTGCGATGGCTGCCGTCACTGGCATGTGTGATAAAATCAATGGAGAATGAAATGGACTTGACTATCCAAGATTACCTGGACTATATTGAACACCTGCTGCGGCAAGCAGAAGAGGACGGCTATGTGATGGAGACCTGCTAACATGACATTGACTCTCAACGGACTTACCAGCCAGCAGGTTGAACTCTGCGATCGGCTTTGGAACTGCAACACAGAAGAAGCAGTGGAAGATCTTTTGGCAATGCTGCCCGTGCAGGTGCGCCAAGAAGCACAGACTCTGATGACCATGATGGTGCAAGAGAGCTATGAAGAAGAACTGTCGCTGATGGAACGCTATCCTGATGCTGAAGAGATGTTGGAAAGACTTAAAAAAGATTATCTTTAGGTCTTGACAAACGGCAGATCATCTACTATATTAAACATGTAGACAGCAAAGAGGGACACAATGAACGATTACATGACACTGATTGCAGTCATCAGCAAGCTAGGCGATATTGCCGAACTTCCGACAGCTAAGATTCGCCAAGCACTGGATCAATACATTGCTCGGCTGGAAACAGAAGTTTGTCAAATCGATGAAGAGACGGAACGTCAATGTCGAATTGACGATATGTTCGAGAATGTACCAGTATAAATAAATCTATGCGGGCATGGTGAAATGGTAGCCACAAGAGACTTAAAATCTCTCGCTTAATGCATCCCGGTTCGAGTCCGGGTGCCCGTACCAAAGTTTGGGGGGATTAGCTCAATTGGTTAGAGCGTCCGACTCATAATCGGCAGGTTATCGGTTCAAGTCCGGTATCCCCTACCAAACTTCTTTTGCTGGTTCCTTAGCTCAGTTGGATAGAGCAACTGCCTTCTAAGCAGTGGGTCGGAGGTTCGAGTCCTCCAGGGACCGCCACAAGAAGTTTGAAAAAAATCTTCATCTACCTCTTGACAAACGGCTGTGAGGCTACTATATTAAACATGTAGGGCAAACAGAACTGAGGGACACAATATGTATACTTTCGATGAGCAGATCGTTTCCGACCTCCACAAGGACGCTCGCGGCTATCGTCCTTCCGAGTACTTCTGGGAAGAGTGGAGCCAGTGCGGCGACGACACTCGTCAATCCATGTGGGACAACCTGCTGGAGGAACTGGCAGCGGAGACAGCACGCCAGAAGGACGCCTATGCTCGTGCAGAGATTGAGTTCCACCAGCGTGTCCAAGGCATGATGTTGATCGGTGCTAAAGACGAACTGACTGCCATCCGTTGGATCCTTGAAGCAGAAGCGCTCTCTAAGTTTGATCTGGCTTACGGCAGCGATTACGTTGCCTTCCACTTCGGACTGCCCTACAAAGGCGAATTTGATCAGCAGATCCAGACTGTGATCGATGCTATGACCAAAGAGGAGGCATAACATGTTGGCTACCAGTATCGCTATCGTAATGATCTGCCTATCGGGCTTGATTGCGCTGGGCATGGTCATTGCGGTGCTGAAGTTCTTTTCAACTGGCACTGGTGTGATTGTAGGCTTTGCACTGCTGGGTTGGATGATGGCACTGTTCATGTTGGCACAAAACGGTTGACAGCGATCACAGATCGTATATACTGAACAGACAAAGCAAATGAGGGTTTGACTATGAATATGATGTTTCAAGACGGCGAGTTTAAACTACGGGGCAAGATGGTTGATGTTGCCGGCATGACCTTGCCCGTGGCAGAAGGTTATAAGGTTGGTGTTCGCGGCGGTTATGTGACAGTTGATGGTGCGGCTGTCCCTGGCTTTCCTGATCGTAATATCAAGATCATGGTAGCAGGTGCAGACTCGGTTGTTGAAACTGAGGGCTCCATAACCGCCGCAGGCCAAGAAGAGTCGGATGCAGAGATCATCGAACGACTGCGCGAACGGTTCTCCATGCTCAGTGAGATGACCAAAGCTGTGAAGAAGGGCGATGTACGTGCCATGATCGTATCAGGTCCTCCGGGCGTGGGCAAGAGTCACGGCGTAGAAGAAGTTCTAGATCGTTACAAGATGATGGAAGACATGGGCGGGCGCAAGACACACGAGGTTGTGAAAGGTGCTATGAGTGCGCTGGGCCTCTATGTGAAACTGTACAAGATGGCAGACGAAGGCAACGTTATTGTCTTTGACGACTGTGACAGCATCTTCTCGGACGAACTGTCGCTGAACATTCTCAAAGCTGCACTGGACTCGAAGAAGAATCGTAAGATCCACTGGAACACGGATAGCCACAAGCTGCGCAACGAAGGTGTGCCAGACTGCTTCACTTTCAAAGCCAGCGCAATCTTTATCACCAACCTCAAGTTCGACAAGGTGAAAGGTAAACTTCGGGAGCATTTGGAGGCACTGGAAAGCCGTTGCCACTACATGGATCTTACCATTGACACCGAGCGTGAGAAAATGCTGCGCATCCGTCAAGTGATCCAAGATGGCATGTTGGCAGGCTATAACCTCAGTGACGAAGTCAAACTAGACATTATTGACTTCGTGGACGTTAACAAGAAGCGACTGCGAGAGCTGAGTCTCCGCACTGTACTCAAAGTCGCCGATCTAGCAGTGGCTTTCCCCGATCGCTGGGAAACCTTTGCAGAGAATACCGTGATGCGTTGAGATAAGCCCTCACGCTCCGCACCACGGTAGGCAGCGAGCAAAGCCCTCACGCTCTGCTGCCATAGAGCTCGTAGGACCGCCCTCATCCTACGAGCTCATCTTTTTTTTATTTTGCCTCTTGACTTTCGCTAGGACGCCTACTATATTAAACATGTAGGGCAACACAGTAGAGGGCTACACTATGCAGCGCAACATCAAAAACCGCAAAGAGCTTGAAGCACAGATTGCAGACTATATTGCTCGCGGCGGCAAGATTCAAACGGAAGATCCGCAGACTGCAACCAAAGCACTGCTCAAAGCTATGAGCATGGCAAGTCGGCATGTAGGCAAGCACAACGGCTTGGGTCGTAGAGTCTAAACATCAACCAAGAGGGACACGACATGTCAATGGAAAAGACTGAACAGCTGAAGCAAATTGACGGTGCATGGGAGCGGGTTGTTGAAGCCTTCATACTGATGGAGAATGTTGCAACCCAGCAAGCAGACATGCGAGCATTGGACATCTCGGGCTTGCTCAACAAAGTCAATCGTCAACTTGGTGACTATCGTGCCACCGTTAGCATGAAGGGCTGAAAGATGGGATACTTTCTTTACGATCGGCACGACACTCGCATCGTCAGCAAGGAGTACAAGACTCACGCCGCCGCTCAAGCTCAACTGACTCGGATGGGCAAGGGTCAATTGCAAACAGATTCCAATCATCCAATCTACTGCTACGGCATCGCAGAGAAAGAATACTACTTCCGTCACATTGAGCGCAAGGTTGTGCGAGTCAACTTGATGAGCGGTACGGAGTATACAGAGTCTGTGAACACGCCGTTGGCTTGCTCGCCCGCTAGCGAAACCTACTGGAGCATGTAAAAAAATTCTGGTGCGGCTCTTGACAACCGGGGTCGCACCTACTATATTAAACGTGTAGGCAGCAAGGAGCACAAGATGGAAACCAACCCGTTTTACGCCAAGCAAGACTTCGTCAAACTCCTGCGTCAGAAGCGTGGCACAGAATACACCATTGGCTGGTTGGCTATGGCCTACTCCATGCCGCCCGTGCCCGAAGCACAGGAGATGGAGATCATCCAAAAGGAAATCCCCGTCCTGCAGGCACTGCCCGACTACGACGGAATCTAAAAAAAGATCGAGTTCGAGGTTGACCTTTGAGGTCACCATGACTATATTAAACATGTAGGGCAACACTGCTAGAGGAGCACAAGCAGATGGCATACTTGAATCTCAATGCCGGCGACGAAGTTGGTGTTGCGCGGCGCACCCGTTATGGCTTGTCTAGCGCGGCGTTTGGTCGTGTTGTCAAGATCAACGGTCACGGTCATATTTGGGTAGACACTGGCAAAGATCTCCTTGTCAAGTTTGACAAGCATGGACACTCCTACAAGAACCTGTATGGTCCCAGCCTAGTTGATGCTGCCCAACTCCGTGCGGAACTGGCACATGAAACGGAACGCAAGGAGCGGGCTCGACTGGCACGTGAACTTGAATCAGAACTCAAGTCGGGCTGGAGTTACTCAGGCACCTTCCACGCCACTGCTGAACGCATCGCAGCGATGAAAAATCTTTTGGCAGACCTAGAAAAAGTGGCTGTGAGCTCTTGACAAACCGTTCTACGGCGACTATATTATAACTGTAGGCAGCAACGAAGAGGGATACACGATGCTCGCACTGGAACACACCGTCCGTTCGTACGCCGGCAAGCCTGGCTGCATGTGCGGCTGCAATGGCAAGTACAACGAAGGTGACCGTGCTCGTAAGATGGCACTCACCCAACTGCTGAAGAACCCAGAGGTTCGCTTGCAGGCTTGGAAGCCCAGCGATGATGCTGGTTGCCTGTTTGTTGAAACCGAAACCCGTAACCGTGTGCTGTACCTCACTGAAGCAGGTGTAGCCGCTGCCCGTGCAATGGGCGTGAAAGAGGAGAAGTAAGATGCAAAACTACCCCGTGAACCTGTTCTTCGCCACTGCATGGCTGATCGTGCTGGTGTTGGTGTTCAGTCCCGAGACTGTGGGACAATGGCAAGCCAAGCGTGATGTTGCCTATGACAGCATCATGAGCGAGCATTGGATGGACTGCGACTGCACTGAGGCGCTGGAATAAAAAAATCACAAAACCCCGCTGTTAGAGGTTGACAAACCAGTTCCGAGTCACTATATAAAGACTGTAGGCAACACAGGAGACACGCGATGTACAAGATCTACGGCGACTATGGTTACCGCACTGAATGCCTTCTGCACGAGACTGAATCCTTGCCAGCAGCAGAACGTTGGGTCGATCGTTACACCCAGTCAGGCGACATGGGCGGCTACAACATCATCGAAGTTGCCCGCTTTGATGCCCGTGACGAATACGTGGTAGAGTATATGGTGCAGGCGGACGGCTTTGACTATGCAGATGAAATCTACGAAGGCGACGATGACTTTGCATTGATTGACGAGTTCTAACGTGTATATCATCCGCGACCATCACACCCGCGAGATCGTTGCAGTCACCACCAGTCACGTGGATGCACTAGCACTGACCCGCACCAAACTAGACAACAGAACACTTGAGATTGAGGAAGCATGATGAAGCTCACTGCCCAACAAGTCCAGAAGCTGATGTACCACCTGCGCTGCACTGCTGAACGTGATCCCAACGATCGCATTGCCAATGCCGCAAGCCAACTGGCATTCGAACTGGAGACTCCTGTCCGTGTGACCACACTCACTGCGCTGGATCGTCACTTGATCCGTTATGCTGTGGCCAAGAACTATCTGCCTCTGCGGCAAGAAAACTTCGCCACTGCCGCTTGACAAACCCACCGCAGCGTACTATATAAACACTGTAGGCAACACAAAGGAACACATGATGACTTTGACCATGGACACCATTGCAGTACGTGACGAGACTCTGACTGCGGCTGCGGCTGCTGCACACGACTACATCGCAGAATGGAAAGCCAAGACTGGCGGCAACGCTTATGGCGAACCCATGTACTGCGGCTTCGCTTGGGTCACAGTGTATCCTAAGCACAAGGGCAATACCAAACTGGGTAAGCTGGAGCGCCAAACGCTTAAGGAGATTGGACTGCGTCCTGACTACACTGGCAGGGCTTATGAACTGTGGAACCCTGCACAGTGGCCAGGGCAGAGCATGGACGCTAAGGAAGCAGGTGCCCGTGCTGCTGCTCGTGTGCTCACCAAGTATGGCTACACTGCCTACGCTGGCAGCAGAGCAGACTAACGACTGTTAACGGCTGCTCCTTCCTTGATGTATACAGAACTTCCGCAGTGTTGGCCGTGCTGCGGATTTTCTCTTGAGGTCAGGTATGAGAAAATAAAAAATTTTTCTCCCGGTCGGTCACTAGCAAATTTGAATTTGAAATCAAGCACTTAGCGTAGTAGTGGTGTGTCCAAATCACCACCTGGAAACTGTAAGTACTTCCCTATACTTTTTTGCGCAGCAAATTTTTTATCCGCTGCGAACCCTTTCCCAAAAACACCACGGGCTCTAAATTTTTTTGCGCAGCTAATTTTTTTATCACGCAACAGCCCCTCGGGCTTGGTGCCCGTCCGCAGGACGGTTGACCTCCACCCTACTGTGTGCTACACTGTGGCATGGCAACTTGGCACATTACAGTACACTCAGATTCACAGTTTCAATTGCAAGGTCGTATGAGATTTTTGCGCAACTGTTTCGCTGCGGCGGGCTTCACTGTACAGACCATGCCCGAGCATAGATCCAATACACTGTCAGTGTCGCATACTGCAAACAGTGCAATGTCTTTGTTCTTACTCAAGGTCAGCAACGTAGCTGTTGATTTGGTTCAGATCAGCTAGAGCGTTTACGCAGTGCTGCTCGTAGACTGTCTGCGCTATGGTTTTCTACTGTAGTGGTTACCGTGGGTTCTACTGAGGTTTTCAATATACTTTCAGTTGCGGGCTTTACTGTGTTGTCTTCTGTGAAACCCATGCGCTGCCTAAGTTCTTCAATCCTAGCTCGTATGTTTGCTAACTGTTGTTGAAACTCTGTGGGTTGTGCTGTCATACAGTATTTATCTTGTGTGCTAAATGACGTAAAATTAAGAACCGTGTCGCTAGGTGTCTATCGGCGTGTCGTTAGGGGCCGTATGACACGGTTTTGTTGTTTTGATATTTTTATATACGAATAGTACTCTGGCCTATGATCTTGTGTTTTGGTGGCGGTGATTTCGCTGAAAAATTTTTGCTGCGCAAACGCTTCGCGCTTTTTTGGCGGCTTCTGCTTCGCAGACCGTTCAGCGGAATCTTGCTGATGGTGGTTTGCTCCCCTGTGGGTTTTGCTTAAATATTTACATGAGGGCGATACTATTGATATTACTGTTGTCGGGCTGTGCTGTACCTGTAGCGGAATTGCGGCAGAGTGCCAGTGAAGGTGCCAGCGGTGTGGTGTATGCTGTAGCAGAACCTGATACGCCAGAGACTGTGACAAGACCGCTGCGACGACCCGCTGATGCTGATACACTGGCTGTAGCTGGTGAATACTTGGGCTACACTGAAACTCAGCATAGACAGGAACTCACAGCTTTCTTAGGAGTGGATCCAAGACGCACCGAATGGTGTGCAGCTTTTGTAAACTCAGTGCTGGCTCGTACGGGTACAGTTGGATCGTCGTCGGTCAGTGAGTATCCACTGTTGGCCAGAAGCTTCTTAGATTGGGGTGTGCCGGTGGATCACAAGAATGAGGATCCTCGTCCTGGCGATGTGGTGATATTTCCACGTGGCAGACAGAGCTGGCAAGGACATGTGGGATTCTATGTAAACACTGTGACGGTAGATGGCAGAGAATATTGGCAGATCTTGGGTGGCAATCAAAGCAACTCGGTGAGCCTGGATCTGCGCCCACCTGATCGTGCGCTGGCTGTGAGACGAGCACCAGAGATAGTGGTGGCTGCTCGCAACCTGTTTGATGTTATACGCAGTTGGTTTGCGTAGTGTTATTCTGTGCCCAGTGTGTTGAGAAATGCTCGCAAGCGTGTGCTGTCAGTGGCTGCTGAGATCTTTGCACTGTCTTCCGGCAAGTCTGCTGCACTGGGTGCGCTGGTTCGCTTGATCTGATCAAACACGTTTGCTTTGCCCTTTGGTGCAGTGTTGCTGTCTTCGTCCTCTTCACCGATGTCACGTATGCGCAAACTGTCCACATCAAACTCTAGATCGATCTTGCTGTTGACACCACTGCTACTGCGAGTTTTCATCAACTGCAATTGATAGCGCCCACGTTCACGCATGGCTCTGCTGGTGAAGATACCAATCACGTTGTCTGCTGTGTTGATTTTACTCAAGCCGCCCGAAATGTGACTGTGATCAAATTCAATTTCTTCAACGCTGGCTCTGTTCAACTGACTTGCTGTAACAAAGATACAGTTCAGTTCCATAGCCAGGTTGCGCAGTTCTTCACTGACATACTTGTCTTTGACAAACAGATTTTCTGCTGAAATCTTTGCTGCAACGGGCATCATAAGATCCAAGTAGTCCACCAGTACAACGTCGATCTTTTTCTTTGTTTTGATTTCGTATTCTTTGATATAGCTGCGCAGGTCGTTGGCGTTTTTGCCTGTGGGCATGTACTTGACCTGTATGGCACCTGATCGCTTGCCAATCATACGCACTTTCATTTCCACGTCATCAATGCTTTTGAAAATGTCTCTGCTAGGGATGTCAGTGACCATACTGTCGATACGCATACTAACTAGATTTTCGCTGAGTTCGAAACTCAAGTACAGCACGTTCAAGCCCAGCAACGCCCAGTTAACACCTAGGTTGGCCAAGAACAAACTCTTGCCTGCACCCGATCCACCTGCAAAGATATTGAGTTCGCCTCTGTTGAATCCGCCAAACAGTTTCTTGTCCAGTGTAGGCCAGCCTGTGCTGATCTGTCCGTTCTTGTCTTTGATTGCGCTCAAGCGTTCTCTTGGATCACGCCAGTAGTCTGTGCCCAGGTCTTTTTGCAAACCAATCTGTACAGCACGTTTGATCAAGTCTTCCACTGGACCGTATTCGCCCTTTTCCAGCAGGTCTGCGCTTTTTAAGATTGCTGCTTCCAGTGCTCTGTGTCTGCTGAATGTTTCAAACTCCTGCAACAACCAGTCATAATGGTTTTCCTCTAGAACTCCCGGGTCCTTTAACCCTGCGTGTGTTGCTGCATTAACAATGTCAAAGGTGGGCATGGCATTGTGTTCAGTGACATATTCATTTATGAATTTTGCAGTATCCGACAGCCGGCGATCAAATGTGCTGGAATCAAACACACTCTGGCAGCGAACAAATGTTTCTGCATCTGTAAGCATCATTTCTAGATATAGCTTTTGTATGTCGTAACCGTAGTCAGTGTTTTGTCTTGTTGCCATTTTTTATTTGTCTCACGTTTGTTGTTGCTTTTAAACTACCACAATTTTCACAATATATTATTGTAATACAGTATGTATGTGTGTCAATCTCAATTTCTTTAATGTGTTCTACTATGTTTACTTTTTCGCAGCAGCCTTGCACACACGTACTCCATACAACTTTTCAAACTCTTCAGCATCCTTTTCAGTATTAACTATCGGTTTTCCTTTGATATTTAAACTAGTGTTTAACAGTATAGGGCAACCGGTTTCTTCATACCAACGTTCCAGTAAACGTCTAAATCCTGGGTTATCTTTTGCAGAAACTGTTTGTACCCTTGCAGTACCATCGCCGTGAACAACTGCTGGTAGATTGGGGTCTGTACAAACGCTGGTGTATTGCATGTAAGGGCCTGTGGGTCCTTGGAAGTAGTCGTTGACATGCTCGGCAAGTATTGCTGGAGCAAATGGTCTAAACTTTTGTCTGCGCTTGATCTTGTTAACTCGGTCCTTGATATCAATGCCTCTAGGATCAGCAAGCAGGCTTCTGTTACCAAGAGCCCTTGGACCAAACTCAGCAGCGCCGTTAGCAACACCAACAATACCTGTAGTAAGTAGTTCATGCAATGCTTCTTCTACAGGATAGTCACCTTCAATTGTGTGACCCAAATACGGACCCGGCCACTTTATGTGTTGATTATAATGTGCAAGAGGTGCACCTATCGCTGACCCGGCATCGCCCGGATTGGGCATGATCCATATGTTGTCGAAATAATTGTATGCTATGCCGTTGGCACTACAGTTTAGCGCACACCCTCCTGTGAGAACTAGGTTCTTAGAAGGAACAACAGTGGATGCATATTGCAACACCCAATTGAAAATGTTTTCATAAACTCGTTGGGCGCCAGCAGCTATATCAAAATAATCCTGTTCTGTTTCAAGATCAGGTCGCCAGTTCTGGCACCCCCGATGTAAATTTTGATTAACGTGTACCAGCGCCTCGGGCAACCAGTGCTGCTGTGGATCGTTTAATTCTATAAAGTGATCCTGTATACTGCGATACAATCTATCTGGGTCACCGTATGCTGCCATACCCATAAGAATGTATTCGTCTTCTTGTGGTTTTAATCCAACTCGTTGTGTGAGTGCCGAATACCATAATCCTACCGAGTGCGGGTACGATTGTGTGTAGACTTTTTCGAGTCGATTGGCTCGTGCTTGCCAGATACTAAGAGTTGCAAATTCTCCAATACTGTCGATACTAACAATGCAGGCTTCACTAAAAGGACTAGTATAATACCCGGCAGCAGCATGGGAATGATGATGATCAACATACTTAATAGGAGCATGTATTCCATAAGAGTTAAGGTAATGTTTAATGTTGTTTTCACGTAACCGAATTCCTTGGCCTGCTCTAAACTGTCTAAGAGTTTTAAGTAAAGGCCTTTCGTACCAAATAATTTCATCTGGTTCTCCATACTTTTTAGCTTCTGAAATTAACTCGGCATTTAAATGAGGATCATTCTTAATGCCACTGTAGCGTTCAGCATGACTTGCAAACAGTAATTTTAAATGTTTTCGAGTGCCGTTGCCTTTACCCGAACATTTAAAAACTGCCAATGCAGCATCATGACTGTTTGCACTTATTCCCCAAACTATCATGTATTACTACTTATCCTGTAAAAACTTGAATTTCATTTGTATATAAATGGGTCTTTTTTGCGTAACTCTTTTAAACGTTTTCTAAAACGAATTTCTTCTGCGATACGGCGGTAAGGCCATGTAACGATATTAATTATCCAAACCATCTTTTTGCTTTTAACCTTATTTTTAATGGGCTGCTTTCAGCAGCACTTACAATGCTATACAGTGTATATAGTCTTCCGTACTTGGCTACAGCATCACTTATGTCGTTGATTTCAAGATCCCAGTCTGGCATACTAACACCCCAGCCTCGGTCAATAGCTTGTTCAATTAACTTGCTACCGGCTTTGTCTCTATCAGGAACAACATATATGTCTTTGCCTAGCCTATTTAACAACAATGCCTGAGCATCATTTATTTCACTTCCTAGTAACGCACACCCTTCAATTTGTATAGCATCAATTGGTCCTTCACACACCAACGTAAACACTTTTTGAGGGCGTTGCTCATCTAACCCATACACAAATCCAGGCTGTGATTCTGTAAGATACTTCGGTTGCTTGTCTGGGTTTACACTACGACTGCTCCAACCAACAACACGATTTTCGTAGAAGAAAGGTATGATAAGTCGTTCTCTGTAAGCAAGACTAGGAGACCAATAATAGTCTGTGTCGTCAAGTTTTAGATTGCGTTGTCCCATGTAATCTACAACCTTTAAAAACTGTTCAAACGCTAAACAGTTTTCATTGTAGTCGGGTATGTCTCTAAGACGAACAGCATCATCCGGTAACGGTACTGTTGTAAACGTCGGCATCTCGATAGAATGTTTTTGAACTTCTACACCTTCGTTGATGCGCATAACATCTAGTGCAAGTTTTGTAATTTCGTTATCAGGTGCGTTAAGCCATTCTAATAATTTTTTAAATTTATGACTTAGGTTGCGTCCAGGCTGCCAGCTTGCCTTGAAACCACAGTTGAAACAGTGATAGCTGATAACTTCGCCTTCGGTGATTAATCCACCTCTTGCTCTAGTGTCTACGTTCTCTCCGTTGTGTACACAGCAGGGAGCATTAAAACTCACCCAACCGCTTGGGGTAGTTTTGCGCTTTGCAGGCAAGTACACATTCAGAAGATCAGACACGATGCTCATATTGTATATATTAGCACCGTAGTAGTGTTAAGTCAATTAGTTTCTAACTAATATTTTGGTAATTTTATCAGCAGGATCGGCACTTGCTTTGAATCGCAAATATGTAAACACACCATTAAAGTTTGCAGGCACAGGCTCAGATTCGGTGCCGTCAAATGTTAATGTGCTAACAGTTGTCCAATTGTTGAGTCCGGAAATTTGATTGTCTAGTGTTGCTTGTACTTCAACAGTTCCTACAAATTCATTTGTATATACTGCAACAGTGTGCAACGCTTCGTTGCCATTTAACCCCGGTGATGCAGTAATTTTGGTTGCGTCTGTACTGCCAGCTACCCAATAGTCATCTTCTTCTACAAAGGAAGCAAGCTCTTGCGCAGACTTTGGTCCTGGATATGATCGAGAATCTATATAAATTATTCCCATACTATCAAAGTTTCTATTTGAATAGGTTACTTGTCTTTGTCCATCTGTGGCTTCAAGATAAATGTTAAACGAAATATACTGTTGCTGTATGTTAAGCAAGTCGTTTTCTGTTATTTCAACTTCAAACATTCCGCGAGTTTCAGTTGTAGAGTCGTCAGTGACTGTACATGATCGTTCTATAATCTTTGATTGATTTTCATCAAATGCTACAAACACTGGACTATCTTCTATCGTTACTGGTTTTTGATCTGCATTTAATAATCTGAATTGTATGGTATTATCAATACCTTTGTAAACTTTTATTGTTCTACTATACACTGGTCTAAACTCCGTAACGAATCCAGCATCATTTGATACTACAATTATTCTGTCGTTGACTAAATATCTGGGTACTAATTGCATGCCGGATCCTAATATAAAGTATTTATTGTAAATGTTATTAAAAGATATAGAAGCTCAGTTTCCTTACATCAGCGTTGTTGCATATGGCGGCAACGAATATGTCGGAATCATTTCAAACCAAGATCAATATGTTACAACAATGTTTGTTTATACTAATTTAAAAAATAATGAGCATAAACGGTTGTTGGTTGATTTAGGAGAAATATGGTGGTGGGAATCAAACAGAATGATACCTATCAACATTTTTCTTAGAAAAGAAATTGAGTCGTTACGCTACTGTATGATAACAATGAACAGCAAGGATGTAAAATTAGTAATAGGACCGTGTGTTAATATTAACAACTTAGCAATTAAAAGAGTAAAACGTAAAAGTGTTCAGCTTATAAAAAAAATTAGATAGCGTGTTCACAAATTAAATTTAAATGTACTATTACTGCAAACGCATAAGAAATTGCGTGAGCCTTTTTAAAGTAATACTGGTTACCATCGGGTTTAGTCCAGGCTTCGTTTTTAATTTTTTCCCAGCCGGTGTTTAGCAAATATCTTTTTGCTGGTCTAATAATTGCCAGCGCACATGCTAATTCTTCAACATCACTTGGCTTTAGTATTCTTAAAATATCACCGTGACCAGATACGTGAAACAACTGATCCACTACTTCGTTGTGCTGTAATAATTCCCACAGCGGTTCTTTATTCAATAACTCAGTTAAGTGCTCTTCGTCGTTAACATCTTTGTAAATGTTAACGTTCAAAAAGTCTATCTTAAAGTATCCTCTATCCTCAGCAATCTTGTAGTCAATGGTTGCAATGTTGTCTATTGGATTGTGTGGTACAGGCGTAACATAGATACCAGTGTTGTGCTTCTTGCCGGTTTCGAGTGCTGCTACGTGATGTTGTAGCTTGGATAAAATTGCAGTTCTGTCTGCAAAGTCAATATCAATATCCATTATAGATTTGCTTCCTTTGCAATGTTTTTAACCAGCTCTACATCTTTAGGTTGACGATTAAATCTCAGTGCCCAGTGTTGTGGATTTAAAATATTTGTCAACATGTTAAGTTGTTCATCGTTGAGCTTGCCTAAAACTTCTTTGCCTGACTTGCAATTAAGAACTAGCCACGGAGATATTTTTCCATCTCTAATGTCCCATGTAATTCGGTTTATACTGGCGTATAAGAAGTAATGATTCCAGACGCTGTTGTGTTCTTCTGCCCATTCAACCATTGTGTTTACAGATCTCTCTAGTGCAGTTTCTACACCCTCTTTGTTGATAAGATTGACAGCGTATTTTTCATACAAGTCGTCTCTGCACCAATGATCGAGTTTAACACCGCTGGTTACTACATAGTCAATGTACTTGTCAGGATACAGCGGTCTTACATTGTTAACAAAGCTACCGAACTTAACAAACGCATTGTACAGCGACGATCTAGCAAACTCGCTGTAAGTCTTTTCAGTCTTGTGCCCAGTGCTTAACTTATAAAAGCGTTGAAACGCATAAAACCCAAGTTGTACACGTTTCTCGTTTTTTTGTAAGTGCCTGCTTTTTTGTTCACAGACGTGAACTAGCAATGTCTGTTCTTTGCTAAAACTTTTATTACAATATTCGCATGTATGTGATTTAGAAGTCAACCTTGTCGTACCCGTGTTCTTCGGCAAGTTGTTTAAGTTCTTTTTTTGTAGATATTCTAGCAAGTAGTTCGGCCTCATCATATTTCATTGTTGGATATATTTCTAGTAAAAATTTTATAGCTTTATTGCTTGTGTCTTTTTTACGCTCAAGTTTAATCCATGGATGGAATTCTTTTTTTCCAGTTTTTCCTGCTATACAAAGTAGCATCCACTGTAGCTTAGGATGTGACGAAAGTGTAGCCCAGTCCTTGTTATAAAGCAAGTTTACTTTGTATAACAGCATTTCTTGTTTTCTACGATCGCCGTTTACACTACTAATGTATCTATTTAGATTCCACAAGTCGCCTTTGATTTCTTTACGCTCGTCGTCGTTTGCTTCGTCCCATGCAGACTTTGCACCGTGATCAATTGCTGGCATCATTTCTTTAAATAGATCGATATGTTTATTTGCCATTTTTATGATGCCACGCGATTAGGTCTTCAGGAGTGTTAATTTCGATTCCGTTGAAGTCAACCTCTACTACACCAACCTTAATACCGTTTTGTATCCAACGTAGTTGTTCAAGAGCTTCGATGTCTTCTTCTGGAAATTTGGTACTATTTTTATACATAACTTTTGCTTCTCTGTTGTATCCATAAACACCCAAGTGATGATCACCATACATAAGACTTGCTCTACAAAACCAATGAGCTCTTCCTCTAGTGTGTATCATTTTAACAGTGTTTGGATCATTTCGCAAGTTAAAATCCATTGTAGTATATGCAGTTGATACATCGCTGTGTTGCAACTGCGATTCGACAGCACGTATAATTTCTGTAGTAATGTCGGGCATGTCGCCTTGAACATTTATGTAACGATCGTATTGCAAGTCTCTATCAATAACCTGCATACAACGGTCTGTACCATTTTCTGCATCATTTGTAAAAATTACATCACTGTAAGGTATTTGATGTGCAATTCGACGCTCATCGGTTAACACGTAGGTATCTAATCCTGTTGCTTTGCACTTATCATATACGTGCCGAACAAGAGGTACTCCGTTCAACCCAGCAAGCATTTTAGCCGGAAATCGAGAACTACTAAATCTTGCTGGTATAAGAATAGCTGTAGTCATAACCAAGTATACCCCCTTGCTGCATCACCGATTACTTTAATTTGTTTTACAACATCTTCAAAGTCTTTTAAATGCAACATGTTTGGTCCGTCGCTAGGTGCATTATCTGGATCAGGATGAACTTCTAAAAAGAAATTTTTAATTCCTAAAGCACTAGCTGCACGAGCCAAGCCAGGGACATAAGAACGATTGCCATCGCTACTAGTTCCACGGCCGCCTGGCTTTTGTACACTGTGCGTGGCGTCGAAAACAATAGGTACATCAAAATTATCGAGCATATAATTAAGGCCGGTGAAATCAACAACCAAGGTATTATATCCAAAGCTAGTTCCCCTTTCGGTTATCCATATTTCTTTAGCATCTGTACACTTACTTAGTATTCCAGCTACGTCCCATGGTGCAAGAAACTGTCCTTTTTTAATATTGACAATTTTTCCTGTATTACACGCTGCTATAATAAGATCAGTTTGCCTGCACAAAAATGCTGGTATCTGTATCACATCTACTACATCCTTAACATGAAACACGTGGTTTTGATCGTGAACGTCTGTTAGAATTTTTAATCCTAGTTCTTCCTTTAGTACACGGAAATCGTGTATAGTTGAAGACAGCCCTACTCCACGTTTGCCATTGATGCTTGTACGATTAGCTTTGTCAAATGATGCTTTGAAATAATATTCAAATCCATACTGATCGCAAACACGCTTGCACTCGAGTGCAATTTCTTTACTTTGCTCCAAGCTCTCGTGCTGACAAGGTCCTGCTATAATTTTCATTTTATTTTCCATTTTTTATAAGATAATATATGTCAAGAGTTTTGTCAAGTTGTTTTCTAAGAGTAGGATTTTTGTCTGCTAAACTGAATAATTCTTTCCAACTATCATAACTCAAATAACCTTGTGCTATAGCAATTTCTTCAGCACTACCACCGATTATCCAACGTCCTGCATATAAACTTTTTTTCGGTTCATCTCTAAAACGTGCATATGTTACACTGTTGGCTTGTTCATATATCAATGACTCACCAATCAATTCAACTAAATCGGGACGGTCTATTAACATTATAGAGTTTGTACCTTGTTTGCACGCCATTGTTGAAAGTCTAGTTCTTCGAATACTATGTCTTCACGAACGTACCATGTTTCGTATGGTAGCCAAGACTTTTTACAAAATACATCTCTAACAGCAACTTTATATCCGTGCTTCTTTAAAAAGTCGGTTGCTTGTTCGTTAAAGGTTGTATCAGGGAAATTATACCAATCGTGTTCAAATGTAATACATTCAAACTCAACGCCTTGATTGATTACACGCTGTAAAGCTGCATATGTGTTATTAGGCGGTTCAATGTCACAGCTCAAATATCCAACCTTAGTATTCATTCCTTGTTCGCGAATTGCTGCAAGGTAATCAAATGTAAGTGCGTTTTTAAAATAACAAGGATTGTTTCTTGATGATGTGTCCCATGCATTGTTCCACTTGTCGTTTAGTTCAATACTAAATCCTTTCCATCCGTGATTGGAATCTAGATTGAATGTGTTATTGATGCGTCTCGGATGACTGCCGCCGATTTCAATATAGGTTTTATTTTTGCAAACTTCTAATGCAAATAAATCTTGTCCTGCTTGTGCTTCGGACTTTCCACGTAAAGGATTTTTTTTCATTCTCTCATACCATTGAACACTGTTCTTTTTAACTTGCTGTTGTCGTGATTTATACTTTTGATCAGATCAAAGTCAAGCTCTAGTTTATCTAGCAATGCAGCTATAGCTTGTGTATCTTTAGGTAAACACATGCCACCGTACCCTCGCAAACTTGGATTTACATCTAAATACATGTCTGTTGCTTTTCCGGTTTTAATATAAGCATTTTTGATAGTTGTATAATCACAATTTAATTTATCACATATTTCATACATTACATTGGCAAACGTAACACGCAATGCTGCATATACGTTGTTGTAATATTTTAGCACTTCTGCTTCACTAGGAGTTAAGTGTTCTGTATGCTGAGGTAAGTCTCCGTGCGCCCGAACAACTTTTCTATATACCCAAATGTCGTGTGTGCCTACTGCAAGTAGTTTGTGATTATGAATAAAATCATCTGTTGCACAACGTTCTCTTAAAAACTCTGGAACAAAGCAAATAGTCAAACTTTTAAATTTGTCTATCATGTGCTGTGTAAATCCTGGCTCAACTGTGCTGCGTATTGCAATAATACCTTTATACTCGTGGGTGCCGAGTTCTGCAATTACACTTTCGATTATGCTTGTATCGCAACTGCCATCTGCAGACTGCGGAGTAGGAACACAAACAAATACAATTTCGCTGTTTATAACATCTTGTATTTTTGTATTATGCTTGATGTCATGTCCGATTACTTCGTGGTTTAAATGTTCAAACCCTTGCTTGTTTGCTGTGCCAACTGCACCTAGTCCTACTATACCTATTCTCATTATAAACTTTCTATTGTTTTCTTTAAACCAATTTCCAAAGGAGTATAATTGTTGAATCCTGTTAATTGTTTTACTAGTGTAGTGTCAGGACATCTACGTTTTGCACTGCCTTTGGGTGCATCCATTATTTCAAGTCGGGTAGGATCAACATCCATTAACTTCATAATAACTTTTGCTACTGTACTTATTTTTATTTCTTCTTGTCTGCCAACGTTGACAATGTGTCCACTATGATTTTTTATAAGATTATGTGTCATAGTAATTGCGTCATCAATATAACAAAAACTTCTAGTATCATCGCCTTTGATGTAATACTCGCCATTCTTGACTCTATCTACAAACTCACTGATAAAATGATCGTGCTGTCTCGGTCCATATATGTTAAAATACCGTATGATCAACCACGGTGCACCGCAGTTGGCAATCAAGTTTTCTCCTAGTGCTTTTGGAATGCTATAACTCCATCGTGGATTTGTAATGTCATTAAACATAACAGGCACTTGCTCGTCAGTAGGAACTGGATAGTAACCGGCATCTATTGTTCCATTAAAAATTTCACAAGTGCTTGTAAACACAATTTTAGTATCTGTGTTCTGGTATCTATGTACTAGATTAAATGTCGGTAGAGTATTATTTGTTGCAACCTCTGTAGGTTGTTCATAAAACAATCGTGTTCCGTTTGTTGCAGCCATGTGTATTAGTACGTCACAATCAGGACTGTTGTATGCAACCCTAGGGTTGCATAAATCTTCACCAGACCGCTTATCAAACGTTTTTATAACCGAAACGTCAGGATCATTGTTTGCATATTCTAAATAATGACTGCCAATGAATCCGTTGTGTCCAGTTAGCACGATTTTCATTTTTTAGTTTTCCTTGCCAATGCTTTTGCAAAAAACTGATTTCTGTTTTCTTTTCTGTCGCCTTTGTAGTGGCACATGTATCCAGCAAATCTTGTATCAAAGTGTGCTTTGTTTAGATCTTTAGGACTTATGTTTTCGCCTACTATTTTTCCTTCAGCTTCTAATTTTTCTCGACAAGCATCAAACACATGACAGTCTAATTGTGCTGACAGATTATAGATTTCGTCTGTGCTGTAATACCACTCCCACAAATCAAAAAACTCTTTTTGATAAGGGTTTGTCATATCAAAACTTAACCATCCTGTTTCGGTGTATCTGTCAGGGCGTCCTAGATAGCTTACAAACTTACCTGCTGGTAAATGACTGCGCAAGTATTTTTCTGTTAACGGTTTGATAATTTCAGTGTCAGCATCTAACCAAATCAATTGATCCGTTGTACAGTTTCTAGCAGCATGTACTATGCAGTAACTTTTATGACTGAATCTTATTGCGTCTTTTAGAAAACCTTTTGTACCTTCAGGAACAACACGATGACTATTACGTTTTTTAAATTCTAAAAGACCCGGTGCATGTTCTGCAAGATTTAAGTTGAACCAGTTTCCGTTTGGTTCAAATTTAGGACTATCAGTATAAATTACAACTTTAACATTGTCGTCAATGTGTTCTACTAAACTATCTAAAAAATATTTTGCATATGTATTGTAACCAGTATCGCTAAAGGTTGTTATTAGTGTTGTACTCATGTCTTACTACCAATTGACCTTCTAACGATATCGTCATGATTAAATTCAGCCCAGTAAAGTTCAAATGCTACGCCATCTTCAAGTCCTTCAAACTGATGTACCTTGCCTGGCTTGACCATTGCAAATTGTCCACCGTGAAGAATTGTTTCGTCAACTAATCCGTTTTGATCCTCATCTTGCCAAACACGAATTAACATCTTTCCGTGTTCTACATAAAATCCGTTCCATTTGTACTTGTGATAGTGCTCGCTGCATTTGTATCCTGCATTAAATGCAATGCGATGAAACTCTAATGCACCGTTTCCAAAAATAAAATCTGTAGTACCCCAAACTTTTCCTGCTCTTATTGACATTGTTTTTCTCCTTATAATAATTTACCAAAATCTATAATTTCGCTTTGTCTGTTTATATCTTTTACAAAATATGCACATAGCGGATTGTGTTTGTCTTCTAACGGTACAGCAAGTAACTGTCCGTTGCGCATCTTAGGAAAATACCATTTAACATCGTTGTAAAAATTTATAATTTCTATTGTGCTAAATTTTGGTAACGATCCTGTTAGCGGATTAAAAAGAAATGCTTCAAACCCACGATCGTTTAAACTTGTAAGTGGTAGTACTTCTAGATCGCTGCCAGCATCGCTGCATCCTACAGCAATGCACCAGTCTAAAGGCATTGTAATCTCTCGGTTGTTAATTGATAAAACAATTGCCGGGCTATTAAAAGATTCTAAAAAAATTAAAGGATTAAAAAAGAAATCAGGATCTACCGGATTACTATTATCTAATACAGCAAATCTAACAGGTTCTTCTACGCTATCAGGTAAAGAATTTAGAGAGTAAGAATTATTTTCTAGTGTTAATATTTTCATTTTTCATTCCAGTCAACCTTTTCTAATGTAAACGGGTACTGCGCCTCTTTGTAAAATTTCTTACGCTCGGTAAGGTGCCGCTTCGCATACTTGCACGTTGATGTCAAGTCCCATATTTGTACGAAGTCTTTGTCTTTTGCCTTTCTAACGCCTCTACCGATTGATTGAATTACTCTTACAAAACTTTTACCAGGTTCAAGCAACACGAGATTAAAAATGCGTGGAATGTTAAGTCCGACCGCAGCAACACCATACGTAGCAATAATTACTTCGTTTGTGCCTTCGCGAATTGTGTCGTATGTTTCTTTTCTGTCTTTTACTTTAACAGCACCACTGACAAAAGTACTGTTTGGTATGAGTTTTTGTAGCTCTTCACCTGCTGATATTCTATCTACAAGTATTAGAGTATTGCCTGATTGTTTTACTGTGTTTAGTAGTTTGCCTATATATTCTAATCGTTCTTTGTTTGTGACTAGATACTTTAATTCATCTTGATAACCTCTGTGTGCTACAGTGTCAATAAGTTGTACAACATTAACATGACATTCTGCTAGCACACCTTTGTCTTGTAATTCCTTAGCTGTAATCTGTCCAATAACTGGACCAAGACTTGCATGAATACTTTCAAACTCGAACTTTTCTTTAGGAACTGTACCGGTTAGTCCCCAGCGAATAGGAGCGTTACGAAGATTGCGTGTGAGTAGATTTTTAAGAACTTCTGCCTTTGCTTGGTGTACTTCGTCAACAATAATGGTGTTTACACCCTCTAAAAACTCAGCAAGACTTAGTACTGCCGCGCCGTCCTTATGACGCTTGTCAAGAATGTTTAAACTTTGCCAAGTGCAAATAGTGTGTGTTTTTCCTAGTTGTTTTCTGTCACCGAAATAAACACCTACGTCAAGTCCGCAGTTAATATAATCCTCTTCGGTTTGTTCGACCAAGCTCTTGTTAGGTACAATGACAAGACTGCGACCATATGGTTCGCTAATATGGCTTAGTGTTGCTGTGGTAATAGTTTTACCTGCACCAGTAGCAATCTGTTGTAGGCTTTGTGGATTGGCAATAAAGTTGTTGATTGCTTCGACCTGATAGTCGCGAAGCATAATAAGTTCGCCTTCGGCTGGATGACCTTTTGGCCAACGCACGCCTTGGTCAGCCCAATAAGTTTCTGTAACTGGCGTAAGGTTTATTTGTACCGGTACACGACGGTCTTCAATGTCTGTGATATGAACGTTGTTCTTTTGTAAAATGTCAGAAATAACATCTAGATGATTAATGTATCCTGTGCCGCCGATTCCAAAAAATGCAACTTTGCCATCCCATCTACCCAGTTGATACTGAGGCATGTGCTTTGCGTAAGGTATCTCAAATTTAAGTGCGTTCGACAGTTTACGTCTTACGTCGACATCTAGCCCTTCGAATTTGATGTTTACTTCGTCTTCGATTATCAGCTTACAAGTTGCCATAGTACGATGCGTCCTTCATCAAACTTAATTCTTTGTCATGATACATAATTAGATCACAATAATCTTTAATATATATGTTTACTGTAGTATTAGAACGATAGCTGGTTAGTCCTAACGCAGTTATAGGACGCCATGCAGTTTTCAACAACAGCTTAGGTAATTTTGCTTTTTTAATATACACTATCTGTGTATTGTCGTCGAGCCAATTGTTTAACTTTTTTTCTCTAACAAACTCATTGAATTCGTTCTGAGAAGAATTACCTTCAACTCTAAACAATACAGTTTGATTTTCACTAGGCACAATTTCTTTTACAGCATTGTGAAAAACTGTCAATTGATCAAGACAGTTGACTTCATCTAGCAATACAAGTAATGGAAATCTGTCTAGATCTGACAAACATAGAACAACATCATTTATGCTATACTGATTAGGCGGTATTGCTATTTCCGCCGAAGGTCTGTGTACCACGTTGTGCAAAAGTCTATAATTTGACACATCAGGAATTTCTATGTTGTCAAGTACTAACCCAAATCGTTTTCTTCTGTCAAACAGTTTTAAATCAGTTACACAATTGTTTAAGTTATCAACAATGCTTGTAATTGCATGATCCGAAATATTAATAAAATTATGATTTTTGTAAGTCGGAATGTAATCGTACTTGTTAGTTGAACAAATCATAATTTCGTTATAATATTCTAGCAGCTCGTTATCGATAACAAACTGTTTATTAATAAAAGATTCCACAACTTCTTTAACTACTGGCTCGGTTAGTTTAAACTGGTGAACATGTGTGCCTTTAGCATGAGAGTAAATAGATCTAAACTTGTTAGCAATTTTTTCAATTGTAACAATATTCTTTTTACTAAATGGAAATCTTACTTCTATAAATTTTTTATCTAGTGAGATTTTAACATACTGCTCACGATTTATTTCTCTTATCGAAGAACGTAGATGTTCTACTACTTGATCAACACTTACGTTGATTTGTTCGAACTCTTCGGCATAGTTTTTTAACTTTTCTTTACATAGTGCATATTGTCTATCAGTTAACGCTATACCTCTATACACTTGTCTAGAAATACTAGACAGTATATCTTTATCTTCTGTGTTAACAGTAAAGTGAGGTAGTGCTGCACTTTTGTCCACGTGCATTACGTACTCTAGCAAATCTTCGATTGTTTTCATAGTTATATTAATAACATATTACAATTTTAAAGTCAAGTATTTCAACGGGATACCTTGAGAAATTTCCGCAATTGTCCATTCTGTATATGCGTAATCATTTAACCATTGTTGCCTATCTGGCAAATGAGGATTGTCTACCATTAACAAATGCGGACATGCTACATCAAACGCTAAACTATATGGACTAACAAACGCAGGTACACCATTGATAATACTGTGTATTCCTGGATTACTACTCCAGCTTACAGTGTATTTTACATTAGCAAAGTTCATATCGAAGTCGTCGTATGTTCCCGATATCTGCTTTGGTTCTTGCCTATAAACATTCTTGTATTGACGTTCAATGTCTGAAAGTCTGCATCTCGGATGCGGTCGAAATATAATAGGATAGTTGTAATGCATTTGCAACTGTTCAATTGTATCCATTACCCACTTGCTCATAGGTGGCATGCCTTGCCACTGTAAACTTTTATCATGCTGTCCACAAATTAAAATATACTCACCATCTTGCTGCCAGGGTTTTAATTCTAATCCTAATTTGCGACTGCGTAGATCATCCATGCCACTAGGCCCAAAATAAGCATTCCTATTAATTCCATTTAACCCTATCTTCCATGTTGTTCCGCGCTTAATGCCACCAACTTCCAGCACAACAGTTGGCTTTCCGGTTATTTTGTTTTTTTCCCAAATGCCTCTGTTCGGAGCCATTCTGCCATGAAACAATACGCTCCATATAACATCTACATCGCTATCAGTAGTATTATCTGTGCATGTGAATCCTAACGATTGGGCACCTTTTCTAAATGCATCAAATACAGGAGACGAGTTAAGTGCTCCATATTGTGTCCATAAACTAAACTTCATTGTTAAATATTCCTATAATATATTTAACGAGGACTTGCACGTGGTAAAAATTTCTGTAGTATCGACATTTCATAAACCTGTTCTAGAATTGTATGGACAACGTTTTTTGGATAGCTTTAGTAAAAATATAGATACAAAAATCGAACTGTTCTTGTATGCAGAAGATTGCACCCCTGTAGTCAACGACACTCGTGTATTTGTGCTAGACCAGAAAAAAGAACTTCCTAAACTAGTTGCATTTAAAGAACGATGGAAAAATGTTCCTAAAGCCAACGGAATGTGTCCACCGGAAATTAAAGTGCGTAGACCTAAAGATTGGAATAAAGAATTTAAATGGGACGCAGTACGATTTGCAAATAAAACTTATGCAGTGTTTGATGCTGCACGTCGTTGTAACAGTGACTGGCTGATTTGGTTAGATGCAGATACATATGTACATTCACACGTAACTAACGAAAATCTAGAACAGTTTACTCCTAACAACAGTTGGTTAAGTTATTTGGGTAGAGGCAAAAAATGGCCTGAATGTGGATTTTACGGAATCAATTTAAAGAGTGCAGAAGGTCAAGAATTTTTAAAAGAGTTTGAACGGGTATACGAAGATGCCGAAAACGGTATATTTAAAATGGAAGAGTGGCATGACAGTTTTGTGTTTTTTGAAGTTTTAAAGAAAATGCAAAAACAATTTCCAAGCTCGTCAGTTTATAATATAAGCGGCAATTTAGTTAACGGCGAAGGACATCCTATGATTAATAGCGACTTAGGAAAATACTTTGATCACTTAAAAGGTGACAGAAAAACTACCGGAAAAAGTAATAAACCTAAAGATTTAATTGTAAAAAGAACTGAAAATTATTGGCAATAATTTCTCATATGGCGCCAGCAGCTACCGTCTTCTAATTCACTAAACTTCCAGTGAAACATACTAATTCGTTCAAGCCAACGTTGCCTGTCAAATGTAACAGGTGATTCTATATATTTAAAATCATCATTAGAAACTTCTTTGCACTGACTTTTTTGTGGATCAGTTAAAAAACAATTATAACCTTTTATTATCGGACCAACTACTGCACTGCTGTTGTGATTAACAACACACCACGCATTATCTAGATCTTGTTCTAATGGTTTGTCAAATGCACTTATTGTTACGTTTTTAAAATTTTTAATTTTGGTAAATTTAGGATGCAAATACTTTGATGCGTTTTTGTCTCCTGGATGAGCTCTTATTACAATAGGTCTGTCACTGTTATATCTTATTTTTTTAATTGTATCTAACGCCCATTGTTGTACGTCTGTACCTGTCATGCTCCATCCGCCGTTGCGCTGAAGCATTAGTAAGATATGAGATCCGTGTGTCTTGTTATCTTCTAATACAATTCTTGTATCTTTACTAATCTGCTGCCATCGAGTTGGGTCAATGTCTTGATCACAATAGATACCAGTGTTTGGAAAGATTCCATTAAAACTATATCTTAAATAACCATGGGGATTTATTTTATCGTTATATAAAAATAAATTTGCATCTGCACACACAACATGTTTTCCGCTTGAAACTTGTGTGTGTATTATATTGTTTCTTAATTTTAGATGTGCAGAACTTATATCGTTATGCACCCAGCCTTGTATCACTGCAACTTCAGAATCTTCTAGTTGATCCGTATTATTAATTTTTCCAACATCGCCGACTTTATCTACACCTTTGATAAATTTAAAAAGCAAATCGGTTTTTTGTTTGTTGTTATTTTTTGCCGGAACAGTTTTTAAATAACTAACTACCTTCATTTAATATGCTCCATGCAAATCCGTTTAGCATTTCATTAGAAGTAAACTGGCAATAAGACAAGTGTGCTGCAAATCTGACAGTTTCTTGTTTGGTAGGCAAATATAAATTGTTAATGTCTTTAAGAGCAGTGTTGCACAAAACAGAAGCAGCATTTGGTGCTAATGCGATAGCCGGTACACTGTAGAGCAACGCTTCTGTAGCTGCAATGCTGTTAAATGTAACCAAACAGTATGCATCATCTAACGCATCCCAAATTGTATTAGTTGTAACCCGTTCGGAACGATTTGGTTTGAGTCTTACTTCAATTGGTCGATTAGTATGTGTCTTGATCTCGTCAACTGTTTCAGCTAACCAAGTATCTAAATCTTTTTCATAAAACTTCATTACTTTGTCAGATGGCGGACATATTAAAATTTTATTGCCTGTTTGACCGTTTCTGTTTTTGTATTGCCAATTTAATTTTTTTAATCTATCAAGGCCTCTGTCTTTTATTGGTCCTAAATTTTGCAGTGCATTTTTAGTAATACGATGATAGTCCTTTTTTGTACCGGGCTGAATATATCCAGAGTCGATAGCATAAAAATCTATTTTATTTCTTAAACAATATTTTATGGCTTTTTGACCGCCGCCGCCCAGCCCCCGAATTACCAGTGTGTCAGTAGTGCCGTTTTTTAACACAAAGTCACTTATGCTTCCACCAGAACCCATTATAAATGATTGCAAGTAAGGATCGTATTTTAATCCTTTAGCTTCGTAGTTAAATCCGTCGGATGCAATTGCTGCAATTTTTATTCCCATGAATGCACTAACTTCTTTCTTTAATTCTGTGTCGTCATAAATCTTATGTTCAGGGTCGACTAATGTATTTAAGTATAGCTTTAATATAGATTTTACATTCTTTGTAAACGGTAAATCATCAATTGTTTTGGGTCGTTCTAATTCTCTTGTGAGGTTTTTTTTTGAACTTCTAAATTATTTTGTAAGTATGTTCTTTCAACTTGATACCAATCACTTGAGTATTCGCAACTTTTGTAATCATCAAACCAAGGTCCGCCTTCGGTGTAATGAATAAGTTTCGGCTTACCATCTTTGGGTTCGGTGTACCATCCTACTAGCCAATTCCATTCGTGACTGATCTTACCTATATGTTTGTCGTGAACCCAACTAAATCTGTGAAAATACGCACCCGTCTTTGCCTCGTTATTAATAAGTGTAGGTGTTAATAGTTTGTTACTAGGATGTTCGCAGTTGATTAACATCATACTTGACCAGTTTTTTCTTGGATACAACGTTTGTCGCTGCCCGTCCATTTTGGTAACTTCTGTTGGTATATAATTATGTTGGGCACACATAATAGCATACTTGTCGTCAATCTGATCAAACAACTCTTTTATATCAGCAACTGCTAAAAAGTCGCAATCTATAAACAGCGCCCAACCGGTGTAGTTATTAAGATATGGAATAAGAAATCTTGTGAACGTAAACTCTGTGCTTGCAAGTTTATCAACTGGACGAGTGTAAATGCCTTGTTTTCTAAGTTTGTTTTGTTCTATTGGAACGATCTCGACTGGTACAGAAGCGTGTTGTTCGATACTTAACTTTGCAATTTGATATGCAATGTCTTCTCTACTATCCCATCCGATATAGATCTTTAATGGTTTAATCTCGTCGCTCAATGTCATTCTCCGTTAATTCTTTGCCCAGCCACACTTCAATTACTTTGGCAGTTTCGTTTCCGATATTTATAGCCTTGTGCCAGTATGCAGTCGGTATGTCTATACTGTCTCCTGGTATTAGTGTCTGTTGAGTCTTTCTACCCTGTCTGTCTTCAAGTACCATTACAATTACTCCGCTAACAACATGCCAGTGTTCGGATCTTTTAAAATGTCGTTGATCGCTTAATGCTTTTCCTTTTTGAAAACTCAGCTCTTTTACTTGCCATTCGCCGTTGCTATCAAGTACTTTGTAAGATCCCCAAGATCTTTCAGTCTCTGGTTTTTCCCAGTTTTTTAAAATCCAACTGCTTGAATTCTTCTTATCATTGCCGCCGACTTCCCAGGCAAATTTAACTCTTGGGTGAGTTCCGTATTTGATAAATTCTGGTATATTTCCAGCATTGCGATCACCGCCGTTGGCAACAATAATTTTTGCGTTAGGATTAGAATCTAAGATATACTCGATGCATTTATTACTACTACCTAGTTCGTCATCATCAAAAGATAAAACCAAGTCTACTACCTTTAGATTACTCACGATGTTTGCTCGTTCTTCAAATGGCATAAACGGTCTGCCTTTTTTGTTAACAAGCCAGCTGTCACTGTTTACACCTACCCATAGTTCATCGCCGAGCTTTTTAGCTTCGTTAAAATAAGCAATATGTCCGCTGTGGATAGGATCAAATCCTCCGGTTACTAATACTATTGTTTTCATAAAGTTATTTAATAATTACCAGCCAAAAATATAGTCTTTTCTGATATTGGTAATTTCTTTTGCACCTTGAGTTTTTAAATAAGTACCTGCGCAGTATTCTGTATCAGGATGTTGTTCAACAATAATTATAGGCTTGTATTTTAAAATAGTTTCGATGCCACCTTTTAATACTTCTAATTCGTATCGTTCACAATCAATTTTAAGAAGTCCAAACTTGGGTAAATTCAAGTCATCTAAACGTTTTATGTCGATAGATCCGTAGCCTGTTTCGCTAACATAACTACTACCAGTGTTTTCGGCATCATAAATCATTTCTACTTTATTGGTTATGTTGCCCAGCGCATGTTTATGTATTTCAATGTTTAACCCTTCAACATTACGCTCTAAACAACTATATACTTGCTCCAATGGCTCAAATGCAATAACGTGATTAAACACTTTTGTTAAAGGTTTTGACCATAATCCAACATTGGCGCCCACATCAACTACTATATTAAAATCA
>Ga0255065_1000045_pt1 | contig 30776 bp, 44 predicted proteins | sample Colum_Cont_RepC__2_FD_188441 | JGI IMG/M metagenome (GOLD analysis project Ga0255065, IMG submission 188441) | Freshwater microbial communities from Columbia River, Oregon, United States - Colum_Cont_RepC_0h | ecosystem: Environmental > Aquatic > Freshwater > River | place: USA: Oregon...
TTTGTATACTAGATCACGAAGGTCGTTTTCTCTTAGTCCCATTATACTTCAACGCCTCCTTCTACTGGAGGTTGAACAGCTTGTTCTACAGGTGCTGTTCCTTGTTCAATTTCTTTAACATCTAAGTTGTCTAATTCTGCACTGTATAAATCTGCTAATAGTTTTTTAGGCATACGTACTTCTACTATCCATATTGGATGTCTGTCTAGTTTGCCTTTTTTAGTTCCTGGACGGTAGTCCTCTTGGTCTAAAACTTGTCTTGGTTTCAAAAAGTGTCCTTTGGTATAGCTTATTTTGCAATCATAATCCAACAATCGTTTGCCGCCCATTGGATCTGGCATGTTTTCGTATGGCCAAAAGAACTTAGCACTTACCCAATGTCTTTCGATAATTGGACCTTCTGCAAGTTCACCAGTTTCCCAGTTTTTATAAACATATATGTCGAGTTCATCCAGTACTCTTTCAAAGTCTTTTAATACATTAAATGCTGTATTACTTTCATACATGTTTTCGATGTTTCTTATTACATCTAAAGAATCAAGAATATTAGTCATGTTTGCATACCCTGCGTTTTATTACAGTTATTTATCTAAATTTATACTTGTAGTTTTATTCTTGTCTCAAAGGTTAAATACAATTGCAGGGAAGGACTTTCCTGCAAAGGAAATCACCCTGCTTCTATACATATTAAAGGGAGAACTTAATGGGTAGAGCTAGAGCTGCCAAAAGGCAACAAGCAAATGACTATAATACAACTAACGTTGTAAAAATCAATACATTCCTTCCAAAAAAAAGCAAAACAGTTAATATATTTCCGCGAAATAAAAGTCAAGAAACTTACGTGTTAAAATTGCTAGACGAGAAAAGAGACATAGTCTTCGGGATAGGTCCAGCAGGAACCGGCAAAACTATGTTAGCATGTCAGGTGGCCGTAAAACACTTTTTAGAAGGTCGTGTAGATAGAATAGTTGTTACAAGACCAGCAGTAAGTGCAGACGAAGATTTAGGCTTTTTACCAGGCACACTAGAAGAAAAAATGGCTCCGTGGACTAGACCAATATTTGATGTTCTACGTGAATATTTTTATGCCAACGAAATCGAAGGCATGATCAAAGAAGGTGTAATCGAAATATCTCCTTTAGCATATATGAGAGGAAGAACATTTAAAGACTCCTTCATAATTGCAGACGAAATGCAAAATGCTACACCTAATCAAATGAAAATGTTACTAACACGCATTGGTACAGGATCTAAGATGGTTGTAACAGGCGATCTAGCACAAGCAGACAGGTTAAAAGACAACGGCTTGATTGAATTTGTGAATCAATTAAACACCTTTGATAGCAAGCATATCGAAGCAGTGTATTTTAACCATAAAGATATTGAAAGGCATGACGCAGTAAAAGAAGTTCTCCAAGTGTACGGCGATGCTTAATAGTATCTAGCACGACCACTACCTGATGGAGGAGATAGAGGATTTTTATGAGAGTTCTTTATCTCCTCCAACAGCCACTCTCCTTCAGTATAAAGTACTGCATCTGTAGCAGGTCCTTCTCCGGCAGGTCCCCAGTATAATCTTTTTAATTTGATGTACTTACGCCACCATACCCATTTACCACTAGTTGTAAGAATCGGCAGCCAGGCAAACTTTTCTTTTATGCGTATGTCTGGAATTCTTATTCCTCCGGTGTATCCTGCACCCATCATACTGCCATTGGAGCCTTGATACTTTCCATAGGATTATAATTAATCAGTTTAAACTCTTCTGGTTTTTTACTAATAAGATCATTTAATGTTTCAAAAACAGGCATTAACAAACAAGGACCTTCTACGGGTTTGCGTGTAATTTGTTCTTGAACCTGTTCCATATGATTTTGATAAATGTGGCAGTCGCCGCCAGTCCAAACAAAGTCACCAACTTTGAGTTCTAACAGTTGTGCAAACATGTGTGTGAGCAAACTGTAGCTAGCAATGTTGAATGGCACTCCTAGGAACATGTCGGCACTGCGCTGATACAGTTGACAACTCAACTCACCGTCTTGTACATGAAATTGAAACAAAGTGTGACAGGGCGGCAATGCCATAACAGGAATTCGATCAGCGTTCCACGCACTGACAATGTGCCTTCTACTGTCGGGATCGAATTTAAGTCCTTCTAAAACCTGTGCAATCTGATCAACGTAACCCAATTGTGCATCCCAAGTACGCCACTGATGTCCGTAAACAGGTCCTAGCTCTTTTACCGTATCAGTATTTTTATATCCGAGATCACGTGCTTGTTTGTCTGCATTGGCAGTCCATATAGTGGTCTTGTCTACTAGTTCTTCACGTGGCTTACCGTAGTGTATTTCTGCAAGTCTGCGTTCATCTGAGCTGCCTTCTAAGAACCACAGCAATTCACTTACAACCGATTTCCAAGCAAGTTTTTTTGTTGTAACTGCTGGAAAATTTTCGCGAAGATTAAAACGCATTTGATAACCGAATACACCACGGGTACCTACACCAGTTCTATCTTTACGATCTTTGCCATTTTCTAGTATGTATTTTAATGCGTCATGATATTGTTTCATTTTTTAATCCAGTGTTCGATATATAATTCACCGTTGTCAACAGTGTCCAATGCAAATTGTTCAAGAATAGATTCAACAGGCAAGAACGTATCACACTCATATACACCTTCGATACGACTTAGATGTATACTGTCAATGTATGGTAACAAATGCTTTATAAGTTGTGCGCCGCCGATGATCCAAATGTCGCCAGCAGATTTTAACTTTGGTAATGTAAATCTTGTCAGTTGACTCATACTAACAGTTGTGTCAGCACCTTCTACTTTGGTAGACGAAACAACTATGTTTTCTCGTTTGGGTAACGGTTTCATAGGCAAACTTTCCCAAGTTTTCCTGCCCATTACTACAGTGCAATTTACGGTATTTTCTTTGAACCATTTAAGGTCAGCAGGATTGTGAGGCCAAGGCAGGACACCGTTTTTACCGATGCCCCAATCCTGGTCACAAGCTAGTATTGCTCGAATCATTATAATCCTTTGAGTGCCCGAAGTATGTTTCTATTTTCTGTTTCTACTTCATCTTTAGAATCTCGGTAAGTATCACGCAACACAATTGTAATTAAAGGCAGAAAAATAAACAAACCTGCTCCTACTAACACTCCTGCTTGTGGATCATAACCTAACCACAGACTAACAACAGCACCAATGCCCACAGACCCTAGTATGTAAGCTACTATACCTAAACCTTTGCTAATCTTAAATAAAAATCGTTTCCAAACTCTACTCATATTAATCTCCTTTTCCTGGATTCTCTGAAAAATACTTTATCTTACCCTCAACTCCATGCCACTCTTTTGCATCTGCAGGAGTATCTTCTGGACGCATTTGAGTAATATTAGGCCATAGCTCAGCATACTTTTGATTAAAATCTATCCACTGTGCAGCACCATCTGCGGTGTCTGGTAAAATAGCATCAGCAGGACATTCTGGTTCACATACTCCGCAATCGATGCATTCTGCTGGATTAATTACCAGCATGTTTTCGCCTTCGTAGAAACAGTCGACTGGACAAACTTCTACGCAATCCATATGTTTGCATTTAATACAAGCATCATTTACAATATACGTCATTTTACCTCTTTAATCTTGCAAGTTGTATCAATGTTGCTGATAGATTTATTTCAGGGTCAACTACTGACGTGTGATCTACTAATCCTTGCTTAATAATTAGTATTGCATCGTCTTGAGCTGCATCCGATCCGAACAAGTTAACGTTGTCATAAAGCCAACGATAAACATCTTCCATTTCTTCAGCCCGAACTGTTCCACAAAGTAGTTTACGTGCATCAACAATTTTGCCTTCTTTAAACAGTTCAACCATTTGTATCTTCCAATCAGCACCGCCGGAGTCGCCCTGACTTGCTGAAACCAACGTGCCGTCTGTGCTGTTTTGTTGCACCATGTTGATGCATTTACGCAAGTCAGGGTAGGTTACTTTTACATATGTATCAAGTACATCTAAGTCAAATGCAACACCTTCAGTAATAAGAATTTCTGCAACTCGTGCAGTAAACTCAACTTGATCAGTTTTTGCAATATGAAAACTCTGACAACGACTGTGGATTGCTGGAATTACTTTGTTAGGATAGTTACAGGTTAGAATAAATCTTACTGTAGTATGGTATTCTTCCATGATACCACGCAACGCAGCCTGTGCGTTAATTGACAAATAGTCTGCTTCGTCCAGTAGAATTACTTTAAAGTCGCCAAATGGAATCATTTGAGAAAAACTAGTAATTCTATTACGCATTTCGTCTACACCAGTTTGACGACTGCCGTTTACTTCTAGTATATCTAACGGGTTAACTTTTAATTCGTTGAGTAGCAGTTTTGCTAGCGTAGTTTTACCGATGCCTGCATTACCACTAAACAGCAAATGCGGAATACTTCCTTCTTTGATCCACTGCATTACCTGCGATCGTTGTGTTTCATCTCGAAACACATAACCGTCAACTGTTTTTGGACGGTATTTTTCTACCCAAAGTTCTTTCATTGTTCTAGCCTTTTTATTTTATTTTCAAGGTCTTCGATATAATCTGCAATCTTCCAATCGATTGAGTCCATACATTTAAATTTATATTCTTCGCCTGCTCGATTACGCAGAAATCGAACCATTGGGCTAGGATCTAGCATGGGCGTGAGTTCAGCATACACCTTGTCTACGACATCGTGTTCGTTTTCTTCTTCTTCAAACCCGTGTGTGTTAATTGTAGTTGTCATAGTTAATCCCAAAGGTTTTGATAGTATTTTCCAAACAGTCTAAATCCGTTTTGAATTCTTTTGCCATATTCTTTACGTGCATCCCAATCAGTTTCCGCAGTATGTTTCGGTCCTTGGACCATAAGATAGTTTCCATCTTCTTGTTTTACACTTTGGTAGTCGTATGCACCTGTGGTAAACTGATCTTCCCAGTCTTCGTTAACACCGCCCTCGAGGCTTTCAAACGCAAAGATCATTTCATCCATAACCCAATTCCAACGCTTGAAGTGATTGTCGTCGGTGTGTCCAGTGTCTTTTTGCTCTTGAGTAAGTTCGGGTGCAGCAGTACTACGCAGTTCTTCCGGAACGTCTTCGTCGTCTACCCAAGGAGCACCGTGTGTTTTTTCTTTGAGTTGTTTGAGCATCGGGCGCACAATGTAGCCTAGCGTGGTTTCCATGTTCCATGTATCCCACTTGTCGATGTGTACCGAAATCTTACGCTTCTTTTTACTATCGATCCACTTGAGCAAACGATAGATCCAAGTTTCAGGACGAGTTTCGCCCCAGCTACTAATATCGCTTATGAACACGGTCAGCAGTGTGCGGAAACCCGTATTCATCCTTTTCTTTCGGCACCCAGAACATAATAGCTTCGGCGAGCTGATATGGTCCAAACCAGTTTTTGTATTTGCCAATTTTTACATGCATCAGCTTAATCCTGCTATTGTTTTATAATTGTCCCACGCCTTTTTGGCAGCCGGGTTACTTTGTACCACATCGTCAGTGAGAATCATATCATACCAATATTGTGCCATGCGTTGCGGATGAGCACCAAACTGTCTAGGTTGATGCAGCTTCCCTTCGTTTTTCAAGCTAATACAAATATCACGTATAGCCTGTTCATCTTTTGCAGGAATAGTGCTCCATTCAGGATTGCTGTACATACTGCCTAACCTGCCGCCGCCGCCATATCCATTCCACACACTATACCAATGATCATCGTGCGCTGGATCAAAATCTGTACGGGCAACAACTACTACGACATCGTTGATATTTACGACACCCTCGTAAATATCCTTTACGCAACGACTAAGACTGGTTCCTACCTTCATTTGATCAAATTACTCCACGTTTTAAGTTTGTCTCGCTTGACGTTAACTCTAGCACCCAATTCGTCATTTGTCAAGATCTCATGTTCGACCATTAATTCGATCATGCAAAGAACATCACCGGCTTCTTCGATCAACAAATCCCTATACTTGTCGTTTTCGATTTCTTCAAGTGTTGTATACTTACGCATAACTTTCATGCATACTTGTGTAAGTTCACCACATTCCTCTGCGGTGATGGCCATAAGTTGCTGTATAGCATTAAGAGATGACTTTAGTTCTTCGTTACTTACCATGTTCTTGCCTTTTTCTAAAATCGCAATAATCCACAGTCCAGAGAGAGTATACTAATCCTGCTAATAGGCCGAATATAATATTTGCCCAAAAGTTTTCACCAGTTAAACTGGCTATACTAAAAGCAAGCATCAAATCTGCTGCTAGGATAGCAACTAACCAATCATACCATCTAATCATGATTATTTCGACAGTGCTTTACGCAGTTCCGATCCTTCAAAGTTTTTCATTTCTGCATAGTGTTTAAGAACAGTATTATCAGGATCAAGACGCTTGATTTCACGAGCAAAACGTTCGATCATATCATAGTCAAGTTGAGTCTTAATATGTTTACCCATTATTTTGTCCATCCGTGATGTTTAAAGATAATTTGCACACTCTTTGCTTGAAAGTAAGCATCGGCAAGAGCGTTGTGTAGATTGGTTTGCATGTCTTTGCGAGGATCCTTGGGCATACGTTTGGTAATGGTACGAGCGTCTGAAATTTGCCAAAACTGCCAAGGAATAGGTTTACCAATCATGCGATACATGTTTTCGAGAATAGTAATATCAAACCCGTAACCGTGACCCCAGAGTTCATCAACACCCACAACCCAACGATTAAGTTGTGACAACGCTTCTTCTACAGTAACAGCGCCAGTCTGATCGAATGCTTCTTCCATAATTGCAGGATCTTGTTTTCCCCACCATTCAATTGTACTGTCGCTAGTTGTGCGTCCTAGATGGTCTTGATCATCTACAAGAATCTTCAAGTACAACTCGCTGTAAGGATCTGCATCACTTGTTGGATCAAACTTGACAGCGCCAAGCGAAAGAACAGTTGCAGTAGGAAACACATCAAGTGTTTCTAAGTCAATCATGCCGTGGATGGCCATAAAAATACTCCTTGTTTATACACACAATATAGCATGTCATAAACAAGGAGTCAATCGGTTATCTATCTTATGATAGATGATTTACAAACTGTGCAAGTTGCGGTGGTTGCCAACCTTCTGGCTTCAGTACTTTGCCATCTTCACGTTTACGAACTTTTCCAGTTTCTGGATCAATTTTAGCAAAGTTAGTTCGCATAACTTCGTTCCATGCAGCTTCGCCGTCTGCACCCATTGAATTGATAGCACCGATAGTAACAACTAAGATATCAACAAGTGCATCTAGCACTTCGACAGAATCTTCGTTGGTTACAGCTTCTGTTAATTCGCTGTGTTCTTCACGAATAAGATCGAGATACATTTCAAATTGCGCACGATGCCACTTGTCTGTGGTTTGTCCACATGCGTTCATAAATGTAGTTTGATCTTTAAATGGATTTGTCATCAGTTCCTCTTATAAATTTGGTCTTATAAATGACGATGGATCAATTGACATAGATGCACCATCATTGTATTCTTTACCAAAAGTTACACCTTCTGGTTTTTCATCACTCCATGCAATTATACTTGAAGTTTCTAACATTCGCAATTCTTTTGTTCCTGTGCCTTCGTCCACATCGAAAGCTCTAGTCCAGCGTCCGTGTTCAACAAGTACCCAATCACCTACGTTGTAAGGTTCTTGATTGTCAGGACCCTTTGCATGTACACGACCCCAACGAGGATAAATTCCTCTAGTGGTTCCGTCGTCGTCCTTGATAATTAGTCCTGATTTAGTTTTTTGTTCACCAAAATACATATCAGAAACAATAACTCCATCTCGTATCGGAGTGAGCGTTCCTTTTATTGCATTAGCATAGTTAATAGCCATTACTTACCTTTTTTAACAAAATTGCCAGTATCGTCTTCTTCCCATTCTGCTAGTTCAGCAGCATTAGGAATTACTTCGTCGGTTTTAGTTCTTTTCACTGTTTCGTTTCTAACACCTTCTGCATTGTTATAGTAGTCTTTTAGAATGTCTTCTTTTTTTCTAACTATCTTACCGCCAGGTCCTAGTTCGTCGCCGCGAGCATTTACTCTAGCATTTCCTACAGCAGGAGTCAACTCGTTTCTAGTAATTAAAAGATCTAAATCAATGTGTTTACCGTTGGCACTACGATAAATCTTTCTTCCTTGTTGTTTCATTGCCATAAGCATCTCCTTAATATATTACTTTTACTTATCATTCTGTTCGATGCAATTTAAAGCATTTGATATTATTAGCGTAAAAATTCACGCCAATCTAAATTGTATTTTATGCTGTTTATTTTATGTACATCAATCAAGTATAGTACATAACTTGCTACACTTGATCCTCTGCCTACGCCCCAAACAATACCATTCTCACGCATAAAGTCCACAAGATAAACCATGTAGCGTAATAGGTTTATCATGCCACGTTCTTCAAATGCTTTGAGTTCTTCGCAAACTCTATCCCATTCCGGTGTTTCTTGCATTTCATATGCTTCAAATATACCAGTTTTAGACATAAGTTTGGATATAATATACGCACCTACATCAAGGGTTTTATATTCGTCAGGCATGTACCATTCGCTCTGACACACACTGTCAAAAGTCTTTTGATCTACATCTATAGGAATATATTTTTGTAGTTTAGGAAGACCTTGATCTTCCATAGCACTGTTAAACCGGTCAACATCGTCACTAGGATCACATAGAACTACATGGCACTTGTCTATATTGCCACTGTAGATCATATCTATGAGATCGCGGTTAGAGAATCTGGGTATACCTAGTTCATCAGTTTTCATAAGCATATAGTAATATTAACTAATTTATTAAATTGTCAAGATCATTGTTGTCGTCAGATTGTTTTAACTTAGCAGCAATGCGTCTTTCTTCTAATTCAAGTTTGTATGCATCCATTAGCAATATCATTTGTTGTCGAACATCAGAGTTGTCTGTTAAAAAGTATATACTATTAAGTTTATACAACTTTTGTTCAATCTGTGAATCAGTGAACTCTTTTAAGTTTCCGAGTGTTGGATGCATTAACTAAATTGACCAAGGTATTTCATGTAAACAGTTGATCCACCGTTGTAAGTAAATGCTTCTACTACAACAGGGTTTGTTGCACTGGTTACTGTAAACGGCGAAGGAAAATCACCATCTTTCTTTGGAGTAACACCGCCGATGCTTGCCCATGTTATAGTTCTTGCTGTGCCATCGCCAAACAGCATTACACGTATACTTGCATATCGTCCATTTGCAGGCCAGTTTGTAAAAGTCAAGCTAATGTCGTTTTGAGCAGTAATTACATAAAAGTGTCCGCTGCTAAACGGTATAGTAGAGTTTGATACTACTCCAGTCGATCCTGTAGTGTTTGCTTCCGCAGTTACAGCAAGAAGATTAGCATCTACAATATCGTTACCATCAAAGTCACTGCTATCATCAATTCTAGCAACACCGGTTTGCAAATCTTCAATTTCTGTTTTTGCATAGTTGAAGTTATCTTTGATTATAGAAAAGTTATCACGAAATCCTTGACTATCGTTGTCTTGTCCTGCTACCGGAAAGTTTTCATCGAGTGTTGTAGTGCTTATGCTACTTGCCATCTGTTATGTCCTCTTTATTTAATTTATTTATCGCTTTTAAACATTGAACTGATAATTTGCGAATAACAAATATTGTTCTGTTGAATTTCCTGCTGTGCTATCAATTATGTATCTATCTATTTCGTAGTCTAGTGTCTTAAAGTCAAAGCCATTGTTGAGAATATTTGCTGCAATTATTTCGCTGTATCCAGGTTTTGTGTATACAAGGGGAATAGCCAACACATAACCCAGTTCTGTTAACGAACCGTTTTGTCCGGTACGCATCCATAACGGCAAGAAATCTTTGCTAATGTTGCCTGCTTCTTTGATTCGATCTCTCATGGTATCTATGTTAGAAATGTATCGTTTACTTTCAGTGCTTTGACTTGCCTTAATAGCATCGCTGTCCACTGTAGTGGTATTTGGGTATAACGGACGATTTCTGTAAGATGGTTTGTATTGCGAATTAAGTTCTACATAATCGGTTGTTGGTTCGTATCTAATTGAGTCAACTGTAATACGTTTATTGTTGACTGTATTAAAAGACACGTTGGTTTTACCAGATGAAGGCTTTCCTGCATCAATTAAATCTACATAAACGACTTCGTATATAACGTTGTTGGTACCTGGAGTTTTAGCTACGGCTGTTTTTACATCTCCTAGCATAAAACGTTTCTTTTTATGATTTTTAGAAATTGCACTTATATACGAGCTAACAGATAATGTTTCTATACCACCCCATACCAACGCCCTTAGTTCTTTTTGAACACCAAAATTTCTATCGTTTGCTCTGTAAACAACCGCTGTGTCAATTACGTTTGCGTTGTTTATCAAGTTTAAAAACGATTGCTTTTGTTCTGTTTTTAAGAATGGTTTGAAGTATATGTTACTGTATGTTAGATTGTCTGCATCATTTATGAATAATGTAAATGTTCTAGTTGTTGCACTAAATCCAAAACGGTCTCTTGCTAATATCGTAAATGAGTACGATCTATCCAGTGTTGTTTTAGCTGCATCAAATGTAGTTTCGCCGTTGTCAAAGAATGTCAATCCGGGAACAGTGGCTGTTCCATAAATTGCTACCTTGCCAATAATTTCACCGTCATCCTTTAATGATAATCCAAACGGCAAGCTACCACTGACTAAACTGTATTTTAGCACTGCATTAGGAACTGAAGTTTCTGCTTCAACACTCAAAGTGCTGATACGGTTAGCATTTAGTGTGCCTAGATCTGCTGGTGTTAGCCAAGTTATAGTGCTATCAACTTCGCCTAGTAAGCGTATAGTAAATGTTTTTGCTTTTGATACTACTTCAGTTTCGTTTACAGAAAATGTTTTATTAAATCCTGTAGTGTTTCTAACACTTATGCTTATTTGTCTGTTGGTACTTAAATTTCTTTGTAAAACTATATCTAGCTTAATTCTATCTTCTTGCACTAATTCGTTAGCATGTATAGCTGCACTGTCTGATGTGTGAAATAAACTCTTAATAAAGTTTTTATTTCGATTTTGAGCTGTTGCAGGAATCAGAAGTCTTAACGATATAATTTTATCTGACTCGTTTCTTGTAGCTGTTATGTAAGCATCTCTACCATCAGCTTCAAGAAAATAAGCCAAGTTGTATTCTATGTCAGTGCTTCCTGATTCTGTTACTACACTATAATTTAGTTCTATACTTCCGCCGGTACTGTCGTCAATTGATATATCCCATTCAATATACGGATAAACATCTTGTATTGTATAAGATTCTGTACTAGAATAATTTAATTTTCTGTTTGTATAAAAACCAGCATCATTTAAACTAAGAGAAGTTGCAAAAAAGTAATCTCTGCCAGCGGGCGCAAATCTGCTCACGTTTATCGGTGTTGCTTTATTATACGGCTGTAGTGCTGATGTAAAATAAAGAATATCGTAATCTTCATTTGCATTGTCAACACTTTCTACTAGATAGTTTCTTTCTTCAATAGCCAGTGTTTTACCTACCAAGCTATCTAGTTCACTTAGCCCATCAATAACATTTTCTGATAATTTATTAATTTTTAACGATGTGCTACCAGATAGCGTGTCTTCGAACGAATTAGCAAATACAGTAACTAACCCTATATCCGGATCGTATCTTAGTGCATTAATAGTAAATTTATATTCTTTTGTAACAGCAGGTTGATAAGGAATGATACCAGCTAGTTCTCCGGTATCTTCGTCTAATGTCAATCCAGGCGGCAACACGCTTGGCGTGTTATCGTCGTTTATAGTTTCGAGGAAATATTTTAATTCACCCTGTATACTGTTTGGATCCAACACGTTTAGATAAACTGTTTGGTAATTGTTTGCACGTCTTACACCCAAGTCTGCCGGAGTTAACCAAAGCGGAGTTCTTAGATAAGTGATGTCTGCTGTATAAATGCCGTCGCCAGCTTTCATTATTGTATTATCACTGCGAGGAAAGTCGTCTCCTACAACATAAATTTGAAATCTTCTTTTTGTGGATGATACATTGTCCGTAACAGTTACGTAGAACTCGTACATTCTATTTAATTTTACTGGGCCTCTTGTTGGAACAGCATAATCATAAACAGTCATGTCGTAGTAAAAACTATCTATACCGCTATCACTGTTTGTGCTAAAGTCAAATGGATTGCGTCCAAACGGTGTTTCGTCATAGCCTGCTTCTCTGTCAGTAACATCTAGGGCAAGTATAGGATCAACTACTCCAGTTAATCTACCATCGGTGGTTAACCTAATTCCTGGAGGTAATTCTCCATCGCCTGACGCAATGTAGTAACTGAGTGTATCGCCTGCCGGCAAGTCTGGGTCTGTAGCAAGTAGCTGGAAATCAATTATAGAACTGTCAAGAATAAAGTATACCCCGTTAGGTCCCACTGGTAGTCTGCCCGCAGGCGTAACCCAATTAGGATTGTCAGGACCTTCGATTGTAATATTAAATGTTCTATCTAACACACCTGCTGTAGTCCTAGCTCTTATAACAAACAAGCTGGACTTTGATCTTGCAATTTCGTACGGAGTACCAACGATAGCATTACTTTCAAGTCTTAATCCTGCAGGAAGTTCTCCTGAGATAACTGTTGTCGTTAAGCTAGCATCTCCTGAAACAGGTAAACTGTAGCTAACTGTTATTCTTTCACTGAAAGATCCTATATTATAATTATTTGGTACTGTCCATGTAGGTAACATTATTATTCCTTATACAAAGCTACCGAAATCAACTAGTGCGTCTGCAGGACTTGTAAATGTTCCAAAGTCTACACCAATTGACTTGACAATAAAATCTAGTATGCTTGTTCTTTCTGCTGAAAATGTTCCAAAATCATAGTCCAGGTATTCACTAATACTTGCCCATGGTTCGCCATTTATATTTGTTATATTTAAATTTGTAATTGTTGCAGTAGGAAACGTTGCCGAAGTTGCAACCAAATTGTTTACGTTGGTGATATTTTTGTTGTTACCATCTAAACCAGCAGCTAGCGACGGACTTAAATCCAGCGCCAGCCCACCGTTGACTGTAATACGTTTGTTATTATTGTCAACACCAATTGTAATACCTTCGCCACCGATTACTGCTAGGTTTATTCCTGCACCGGCAATCAAGCTACCAGTATCACCAGAAACAACAAATGACGTTGGCTGAGTAGGAGCATCGATTCTAATAGTTGTATCTGTTTGCACTAATTCTACGTTAGTTCCTGCTAACAATCTTCTAAATTGTAGCTGAGAACCGCTTTGATTAGCAAACACCTGGTATCCAGATAATCCTAAGTTTGTTGCGGTTGTTTGTTCAGTGCGAGCGTCAATGTCTTGGAAATTTTGATTTACTTTAATAAATGCTTCACGAAGATCATCACCTGTGCCGTCGTTGGCTGCGTTTCCTATATTAATAGTTTCGATTGTCATCTTTGTCTCCGTTTTATATATTTAGTGCAAATCAACCCAGCCTGCTGTACTGTCACCAGTGTCTGCTGCATATCCTTGAAATTTACCAGTTGTAAGGTTATAAACAAACATTCCTTCTGTAGGAGTTATATTATCGAGCTGTGATTGTGTATATTGAGAAGGACCGTTATATAATTCAGTAAAGTTGCTGTTGATCTTAGTAAAGGCTGTACGTAACGGATCGCCGTCACCTTTGTTTGCACTTGACCCTACATTAATGTTTTGTTTTGCCATTATACTCTTCCTACTACTACTTCGACGATACCTTTACTATCATCTGTCTTATTACCAACTGCTTTACCTATTACAGTTCCGACACGTGGATCATTGTCAACAATACCATATCCTGGTATCGCACTTGTAACAATTAAGTCACCTTTTTGTACGTGGCCAAGAACCTTAACTGGAACACGACCTTGCAGCGCAATGCCAGTTACAAACTCGCCCTCTAGCGCACTGTTCATCAAGTGTGCAGGATTAGTTGTAACAACACCTGCTACTCTGCGATCGCCCTTGGTGCTGGTTACAGTAACTTCATGCTCGCCGCCAAATACCAGTACGGTACCGGGTTCGTAACGACTGTCTCCTAAATAGTTTTCTGCCAAGTCAGCGTATAATGCTTCAGTTGCAACACCATTAAACACTGTAGCGTAAACTGTGTTCCATCTGTTGCCAGTACCACCTAGCATTTGTCCGCTGTCTGTAGGACTGTTTGCACCCGGAAGTATACTTCCTGTAATAGTCATACCTGTTTTAACATTAAACGACTGAGCACCTGTTGTAGTTGTTATAACAACTAAATCATTAGGCGATACTGCGTTGTCTGTTATGCTCAACGCATCAGCTAAGTTAGTAGGCAGTACTATTTCGTTTACAGTTGTTGCACCAGCAAATGTAAGTTTGTTAAGTCCGGTCATTAAGCCGGCAGTAAATCCTAGTGTGTTGGTACTAGGAACCCAGGTTAAGCCGGTGTCTGTAAAGTGAGCCAACGAACCAGATGTAGCAGTAACAAATGTCGGATAGTGTGTACCTGCATCAGTGTTTCTTGCTGCAATTGTTACTGTACTTGAGTTAGTAGCAGATGCAGCACTACCTGAAGTATTTGCGTTAATTGTAGCAGGTAGTCCGATTGTTACTGTGCCGCCCGATTGTGTTACTTCAACTTCGCTAGCTGTGCCGCTGAAAGTAAGTGTGCCGCCCAAGGAGATGTTTGAAGGTGTGCTTCCGTCAGTAACAGTAATACTACTGTTTGTTAGCTTGTTGTTAGCAATGCTACCAGCAAGCATAGCATTGGTTATACCACTGTTTGATACATTAATCCATCCGCTGGTTGCAGTAAATGTAGCACTATCAAAGCTAGCCAATCCTAAATCTGCTTGTGTAATGCTAGTAGCATTTGCTCTAGTTGTTGCTGCTGTCATAGCCAATTTGCTTTGACTTATTGCAGCACTTGCACTAACGTCTGCGTTAACAATTACACCTGTACTGATTGATGTTGTTAGTGCAGTGCCATTGTAACTGAATCCAATGTCTCCGCTAACAGTAGCATTTTCCCATTTGCCTGCTACAGCGTCATAAACCAGTGTTTGTCCTGCTGCTGGAGTTGCAATATTCATGTCAGTTAATTCAGACAGTTCGTTAAATGCTGCTACTTGTCCGTCAACATAACCTTTGGTTGCAGCATCACTATTGTTGGTAGGTGTTGCAAGGTCAACTACGTTGTTGCCGCCCATGTTAAGGTTGCCAGTCATAGTGTCGCCGGTTTTCTTAACAGCGCCGCCGCCGATGATATCACCAGCTAAGATTGCCGAACCGTTTCTGTCCCAACCTAGACGTCTGTTAATATACCCTTCAACCGCAGTTTCAGTAGGAACTGCGTCACCTTGCGCATTTGTAAAACTGTCGTCTGCTGAGAATTCGTTTACACGTACACCACGTTTAAAACCAATACCGTCAATGTTGGTAAGAACAAGTGCAGCGTTAAATGTAACACTACCTGTACCTTGGTCAACTGTAAAGAAACGTCCTACACGGAAGAATCCGTCTTGGTCTGTACTTGTAAAGAACACACGACCTTTTATTCTTTCTTGCACTTGTGCTGTAAGAGCAGTACCGTTTTCGTCAATTGAGTTTTCAGAAGATACCCAAGTGTTAACCGGAGCACCGTAAATTCTTGAAGGATAGTTCGAAGCATTGTAACCGCCAGTACCGATGTACAAGAAGTCATGTCCTGTTGCACGGCAAGTACTGATGTTAACAGTTACAGTTGCACTTTCGCCTGCGTCAAGCGTTGCCTTTAATGCGTTTGTTCCACCTGTGGTGTTGTCAACTCTTGCAGAAATACCGTTAGTGTGGCTGTCATTGATAGAATATACATCGGCAAATCTAATAACGCCAAAGTCGCTGCCATCGTTTTCAACTGTGTACTCTGTGATTCTGTGTACAACACCGTTCCATGTAAACAGCATGTTTCCGGTATTGACTCTATTAGGATCGTTGCCTTCCAGTAGTGCAATTGCTATAACAGTATCACCAGCAGTTGCACCCATGGTACCTGCTGAGTCAACACTTGGATCACCGGCTCTGTCGTTGTCTACCAACAGGTTAACATCGTCAAAGTTTGCATCTGTGGTAATTTTAGTTACATTTGCTGGAGTTGGAACAGATCCTACAATACTTGATTCAAACGCAATGGTTCTATAAGTTTGCGATTCTTGTTCAGTAAACACCATTGCAGTACTTGGACGAGTGGCCAAGTTTGCCGGAATTCCGTTGATTAAAAACGCAGTTTTATCTCTGTAGTTACCAAAGGTACCAAATGGTATATCTTCTTGTACACCCGATGCACCAGTTGAAACACCGCTGGATAAGTCAAGTCTCCAAATCTTTGCACGTATAGCAGTATTGGTACTATCGCAAAGAGATGCTACTTTACCTGCTGGTATTACAGCACCCGTGTCTGTAGCTGTAACTACAGCATACGGATAGTATAATCCGCTAGTGTGCTTGATTTCAACTTCTGCACCGTTCATTGGATAGTTTGTTAAGTCATAAACAAAAAGTGCATTATCTGCTTCGTCTGCTGTGTAATCTAGTGTAGTAACAGAAACCGCAGCACCGAAGTTTGTTGGAGACTGTTCTACATCATCGCTGTTATTAAATGATCCATTTACTAAGTTATTAACGTAAACATCGGTGTTTCCGCCTGTCTCGTTAGTAAACACTACGTTACCAGACACTGTTACTGCACCTTGGGTTTGCGTAATAGTAGAACTATCGGCAATACCTAAACTTGTACCAGATAGTTTTACAATTTGCGCAACGTTAAACACCTTAACAGGTTGTGTTAGTGCTGTTTCTAGTGTAACTAGCGATGCTTCTTCGTCAGGGTCGCTGCCTTCTGCAACTAGACCAAAGTTACCATAACTGTTGTTTCCTGACAACGATCTTATTGAAGAACCATTTATAGCATAGTAACCAATGTGACAGTAGTATGTAAATACGCTAACAATTTCTGATGTAGCGTTGTTTGTTGCAACTATACCATAGCCTTGGTCGTTAACCTGAGTATAATCGTTTGCTAGTATAGATTTGTTTCCGCCCATCAACAGGTTTATATCAATTACACCCAGTGCCGAATCAACCGAATCGTCAAGTCCTTGGCCTTCATTGCTGGTTTCGTCAAGTACAAGTGTAGCAGATGCGACACCTGCTGTGTTGGGTATATAATCCTTAATAGCGTTAACTTGATATCGTCTGCCACCAACGTAGAAACTTGTAGGAAGAGTAGGTTTACGTATACCCAATCCAGAACCGCTAGGCGCTTCAACTTGTATTTCAAAATTGTTTGTTTTATCAACAATACGCATTGGCATATTACCAGCATATCCGTCAATTAACATGCCGCCGGCAAAATGCTTTTCATTTATACTTCTTGCAAAACTTGTACAAGATTGCACAAACGGAGATTTTGAAAGTATCTGTCCTTCCGGATCTAACACTGTAGCAAATCCGCCGTGATTTTGGAAAGTCAACGACTTTATTGACGTTCCGTCGTTTAACAAGAATATGTCTATCTCGTTGTTGTATTTTGCTGTACTGTTAGGATTGTTAGGATCAGTTAAGTAATGATGTCCAAAGTATCCTTGTAGTGTACTGTCAGGAGAGTAGTGTCCGTCACCAGTTAACGCAGTAGCCAGTCCGTCGGTTGTAGCATCTCTGTAAAAGTAAATATCTGCCCACGTAGATGTACTTCTGCCTGCTGCTGGTCTAATTATTGATCTTCTAAAATCATCACCAATAACTGTGGTGTTAACAGGAACTCTTATAGGTAGCTGTTCTTCGTATATACCAGTTTCCACGTTGATTGTGATTTGTTGTGTATTGGTTATACTACTGTATTCGACAATTTCACTTGCACTAAATTCAACAGGGGTTAATAGTTGAACTTCGATTGTATCGTAGTTTGGACTACCTACTGTATCTATACCCCTAGAGTAAGAAAGTATACGTCCTACTGCACCTGTGGTTTTACCTCTGATACCTTTACCTGGAAAAATATCTGGATTTGAAACAATAGATTGATCAGTGTATTTGTTCGGTCCAGAATTAATAGTAAATGTATAATAGTTGGTGCTTTCAACCAAAGTAGGGTCGGGTGTTGCACTGTTGATCGTAGTTAATACAACATCAAATAAGTTTGAAACTGCTGTATACCAAGCACCTGTTACACCTGCTGTTGTTAGAGCAGCAAGCATCAGTGTCTTGGCTTCTGTTATTGCAAAAGAAGTTTGTGTATATTGCCCTGTTGGAGCAATTAACGCTTCTGAACTAGGGTTGGCGTAATATCTTAATCCTGAATAGCGTGATAGATAGTTTTGTTTAATCCCTGTAGTGCTTGCCTGTATGTCAAGTTTTACTGCATCGATTATATAAGCTAAATCATCACGATACTGTGTTTCGTTATAAACAAATGTAGGGTATTCTGCGTCTATTGCGTCTATAACATCATCTATTACAGAACTGACTACGCTTTCAATAGTAGATGTTATAAGATCCTGTGTAGCATTGGTAGAATAAGCAGCTATTGAGTTGACTGTGCTGTCAACAGTGTTACCCGATGATTGATATGTTACAGTTTGTACGTATGGACCCAATTCAGGAGCACTGGCTTGTTGCAATCTTTCTGCTTTTTGTGCAGCTTTATTAACAGTTCTAAATGAGTAACTTAATGCACGACCTTCTTTTCCCGGAGGTGTGTTTGTTTGTGTATCATTACCAGAAGTCGAAACGTATAATTGTACAGTGCTGATGAAAGAAGAGCTGTCAACATAATACTTTGTAGCAGCTTGCAAATCGTATTCGCTGCTTGGTGTACCAGCACCTTCAAACGGATAAGGGTGATCGCTTAGATACAACGCACCTGTCATTGTATCGCCTGCTTTTTTAACAACTTCACTTACTCGAGGAACTTGAGATCCAGTTGCACCTGCAGGTACTACTAACGCACCTGACATAGTATCGCCGGAAACGTTGACGTATTTTAAATCGCCATATCCTTTTGAAATTAACAAGTTATCTTCAGTAATTGCTGGTGTTCCGTGTGTGGCGTTCCAGTCTGTAACCAATGCTCCTCTGTTTCCGTCATCCAACATTAGGTTTTGTATAGTACTTGAATATGCTGTAGCTGCACCTAATTTAAATGCATTTGTTACTTCAGGAGAAGGGTCAGTTGAAACTCTTGCATTAATAGCTCTAACCACTAGCTTGCCTGCATCAATGGTAAAGGATATAGTGTTTGCAGGGTCGCTAGGGTTGTTTGTGCCAGCGTCTGATACCAGTTCAAAGAACTCTATACCTGTGCCTGCAGAGTTTACCATAACAACTTTTTCTTCGTTGCCTAGTAATTCATCAGGAGTATCATCTAAAGAGGTAAAACTAATATTACCGCCAAGACCGAAAACTGCATAGATCTCTGTAAAGTTTTCATTTACTTTACGGAAGGATTCACGAATACTGTCGCCAGTACCGTCATTGCCCTCAACGCCAATGTTTACCTCTTGTTTTGCCATACTTTAAACTCCAATTATACCATAAATTCCGGAATGTCCATATCAAAATTTACACTTACACCGCAACCGCAACTGCTTTTTGCATTTGGGTTACGTATTTCAAAATTTGAACCTACTAGGCTACGAACATAATCCACTTCAGTACCAATTAAAAACATGATACTATGTGCGCTAACTACAAATCTACCTGCGCTATCGGTGTGAACTATTTCATCACCTGGATTGAGATCGGATGGATGTGCTACTGTTCCCCAGTCGTATTCAAATCCTGCACAGCCGCCGCCTTTGATATTTAAACTAATAGCATAGCAGTCGTTTTCTCGGCAAAGATAGTCGATCTGTTTTTTAGCTGAATCAGTTAGTGTGCAAATAGTCATTTTAATTCCTTTCTAATATTTATTCTAAATTTTTGTAATCTTAATGTAAATATAGTTATGTTTATAGGACAAAGTGTAATTAAATCTGAACACGTCAGAAAAAGCAAATTAGGCAGTGAACACACCTACTATAGGAATAGAACTATAGTACATTTTAGGTGTGACAACTGCGATGCAGAATTTAGCAGAGAAAGAGGATCAATGGATCCTAGTAACAATTACTTTCACGTGTGTCCGGAATGCGACATAAAAAAATTCGCCCAACGCAAGGGCGTTGAGCGTAAAAAGGTTTGGACATTAAATGCCAGCAGTAATATGCCTATAAGTAAACTTTAGTCCTTGCGCCAAATAGTGTAAGCACCGTATGCAATTGCACCGTATGCAATTAGTTTTGCAAATGGGTAAAATACAATGACTGCTGCCCCGGCAGCAACCATTACAACGCCATCAACGGTTGATCGTTCTGCTAAACGACTGGCGATCCATTTTTTGATCATTTGACAATCTCCTGATTTGTTTTTCAAGTACAGCAAGCCTATTACCTTGCTGTCTTATTTTTTCTTCAAGACCGTTAACGTATGCTTCAGTAGGAATACGCTTTTCTTGTCCATCTTCGCCAAGCATTGTAAACGTATCTACTCCAGCGCCTTTTAGACCGCCAAGAACACGATTAGGGTTTTTTTCTTTAACATTGTTATGTGGCATCTTACTGCCATACATTTGCGATAAGTAACTCATACTTTATTTATGTTGTTCTCGCTTGACCCAATGGTCAGCTTTGAACTGTTTTACGTCTGTAACTGCACTAGTAAGCACGCCTGCATAGTTAATTGCAGTCTGCTCATCCAGCACAATTGTTGTCTGCATCTCAGCATAACCCTTTGTAAGAATTTGCCAAATTTGCTGCCAACGATTCATTTTCCACCATTTAGTATGATTCTTTGCATATATGTGAACCTGCACATCGCAGTCGTCTGCTTCCACGTTCAGTTCATGTGAACAGTCATCATTGCCACAGCTACAGTGAATATGATACCATTTGCTATCACCCCATTCGCTGGTTTTTAAAATACCTTGTGCCGGTGTTTCAGGCTTCATTGATCAACTCCTTGGTATATTGTTTGTAAAGTTGCTGACTTGCAAGATTCTTCATCTTTGCTTCTACCATAATATCAAAGTCTTGCCAAAACGTCAAGACCCAATCATTAGATGCTGTATTCCAGCAATAGTCACTGTGCGCTCTCAGTTTCGCTTTTTTGTAACCTTCTTGGAGGAGCGTTTTGTAATCTGGCCGTGTATTTGTTTCAGTTGTGGGAATAACGTCTTCACGGCTAATGCTATAATGAAGAACGGGCCTAACACCGCGCCAGCTATCAATAATTTTTCTAATACGTCCATCGTTTGCCTCAATATATTCGCCGGTCTTGACCCAGTGGTGATGTACGTCTAGCACCAAAGCGAGATCGTTTGCAAGCTCAAGACTTGCTTCGAGTCCCCAGCTGTTTTCGTCGTTTTCGATAGTAATAGTGTTTCTTGCTTCTGGCGAGAGGCGTTTAAGCACGTCTTTGATACCGGCTGGACCTTTGCGTCCTGAGATGTGGACATTGCACTTGAAATCTTGAAACCGGCGGCCGTAGCCCATCCACCTGATGATATCTGCATGATATTCAAACTCCTCGATACTACGTTCTACAATTTCTGGATCTTCGCTGGCAAGCACTGTAAATTGTCCAGGGTGCATACTTACACGAACATCCAATGCTCTTGCAGTTTCTCCAACTGCACCGTAGTGTTTTTCGCAGTATGCAACCACATCTGGTTTTTTCCAAAAGTAACGCCAGCTGGATTCGGTTGCACAAGGAAGCTGGTTGCTGCCAAGACGTACCATTCTAAGTTCAGGAGGCAGACTGCCTACGTATTCTATCAGTCGCTTTGCGGCAGCGGCATTATGTTCCATGATGTCCCAAAGACGTTGCTCTGCTACATCACGTGTCTGTCTGTTCAGCCATGCAACTGTAGTGCATTTTTCAGTAAGCGGCCGTTGCAACTCTTCTAGAATCTTTGCTGGTTGATTCTGATTGTGGTGAAGATATTTACAAGCAAATCCTATGCGTTTGTGCATTCTAGTTCCTCTCGCCAAACGATAATGTTGGCAGTATACTCTGTTACATTCCAATTGTTAGGATCGCCAAATTTTGAACGAGTTCTAAACAACACTTCATCCTTGGTCTCACCGTACTCGTAACCGAGGAAAGTAAGGCCAGCATATATCATATACGTTCTTATCATACGTTTACTATATGCGACTTCTTTACAGTTGTCAATACCAATTTGCACGTGGCCATTCATCTATACATTCGTCCATGTTAGGAGTTCCGTGAAATACTGCAATACTTGTGTCTGGTAAAATTGTAGGGACACCTGGCTTTTTAAAATTACGTTTTCCATTTACGACAGTTAATTCCGATCTGCCTCGCATTTCCCATTTATAACTCTGTACCCACTCATCTGGCCAAAATATATGATTTCGTATATTTGCAAACATAAAGTCTTGGTCTCCAGGATACTTGCGTTGTATAGCAATTGCGTCTTTTTCAAACAATTCGTAAACGTTGTTGTATTCACCGATTTTTATTCTAAACACACTGCTGTTCATACGATCCCAATTTTTTCGTACTTGCCTGTTAAAGTCACGTATAATAACAAATGGAGAATCTTGTTTGTAAAGAAAGTATCTGTCAATGTTTCTAAAAATAACAAGGTCTAGATCAAAGAACAGTGCAGTTCCTGTTATAGGTAACTTATTGCTTAAAAACCAAACCTTATACCACCAACCTTGCAAGTTTATACTCGGTAAAGGTTCTGTGCGTATGTGTTTATCTATACCTTGGGTGTCGTCTGTAAAACAGATGAATTCGTAATCTAGTGTACAATTGCGCTTAACCATATTGTACAATTTGTTAACATACTCGGGTCCATACTTTGTACCCCATTTTAAACAAATTACATAATTCTTTTTTGTAGATTGTTTGTATGCTTCGAGGTATCCTCTCACATAGTCAGTTCGCTCAACAGTGGAAAGGCCCTGTTTTTCTAGGGCCTTTCTACGTTTGCGTTGTTCTTTACTTTCGTCCCACGTTTTCATTCAAGAAGATTTTCATTCCATTCTCTGTGGCCTTCACGGAATGCCATGTTTGCTTGTGTTTCTCTAACTTCTACTCTGTAGCACCACAGACGCTCTGCTTCACTAGGACCCCACATGTCTGGAATATAAACACCGTTGACATACTTGTACAGCATGTCTGCCAGGCTTTCGCAGCCGAGTTTAGGCAACACTGTCAGCTTTGCCATCTTGCGGCGTTCTAGCTCACGATAGATATCCATGTTAGGATCATCTTCTCCAACTAGTAGTGTATGATCAAACTGATCTTCGAGCACTCGTTTAAGTTCTTTAAGCCCGCCGTAGTCAGCAGCCCAATTTCTTACATCTAGATCATTTGTTCCAAAGTAGAACTTCATGCTAAATGCATAACCGTGAATTGTGTTACAATGACTATCTGCACGCCACTGGCGATATGCACAAGGAAATGCATCTACATATTCTTTTGTGCTTGTGTATTTGTATGTTACTGGATTATAATTACCCATATTTTACCTCGTTGGTTGAGGGGGCGGAATGTTTTAAGTGGGTCGATCCCTGTATAGTCCACTTGCTGTTAGCAATAATACTTATCATTTTTAAAATAATAACTGATTTATCCGATTGTGTCAAAGTCAATTTTAACCGCTTTAACACGATCATACCGGAAGCTACGCCATGCCGGAGGATCAATGTCAACTGCCCATACAACAAAGACTTTATCTTCTAAATTGCGTATTTTGGCTTGACTTAGAATATCTTCTCGTTGTGCAGGCGGCAACATTCTTGGCATGAGAGTACATTTCATTGTACGCTCATCGCCATTTAGTTTATCAAATGTAACGTCGACTATTTCATCACTGAGCAAGTCTAACAATCCTTGTCTTGTAGGAATGTTTTTCATTTCTGCAATAGCATCACTAACTTTATTCATTGGTATCCTTACACGTACAATTGCGTCCTTGGTTGCAGTCGTTGTTACACCGAGCAGCAGGTGTTCTGCTTTGTACTGCCATCCAAACAAGTACTACAGCTAAGATCAACGCTATCATCGTTTGTCGATCACTTTGTCAGCTAATCCGTACTCAACTGCTTCTTCTGCACTCAAGAACGTATCAAACTTCATGGTGTCAAACAGTTCGTCGTAGTTCTTGCCCACGCTGTTATGTTTAACATAAAGTTCTGTGAGACGACGGTTAAGACGTTTTGATTCTTCCATACTGCGAATAGCATCTTCAAACTGTAGTTCTTGCACATGAACGCTGCCGCTTGTACCACGTGTGCCGGAACTTACACGATGAATCATTGTACGGCTTTCGGGCAACACATAACGTTTACCCGGTGCACCTGCTTGTGCAAGAAAACTGCCCATGCTTGCTGCTTGACCCATTACAATAGTTTTAATGTCGGGCTTGATAAACTGCATGGTATCATAGATAGCCAAACCAGCAGTTACGCTGCCGCCTGGACTGTTGATATAAAGACTGATGTCTTTTTCGGGGTTTTCTGCTTCAAGGAATAGAAGTTGTGCCACAATCAAGTTAGCCATATTATCTTCTACAACACTGTTTAGCATAACAATACGGTCTTTGAGCAAACGACTGTAAATGTCGTAGCTACGCTCTCCGCGGCTTTCTTGTTCTACTACGATTGGTACTAGTGGCATTATATTTTCCTTTTTAATTTTGTGTCTTGAGTAGAATTGTATCTATGTTGATTCTACCGCTTAGTTTAATATCAGTTGTTTTAATTTCTTCTAGAAATTTACGCAGCTTGATTTTTCCTGCTGCTTTAAATTCTTTTAGAGTTTCTTCTGGTTTACGCAGTGTTTTTTGCACACTCTTTGATTCGTCATAGCCTACAATTGCACTGCCTTTTACAGTCATAGTTCGTTGATACTCATCAGCAACATATTTGCCAAGTTTGCGTGTTTTTACGTTATACACCCAAATTTCGGTTGCTTCTAGCAACTCAAGCGGGTTAACACTAACCAGTTGCAGATTGTCATCACGCTCTTTGTACTTGAGTTTGCCAACCAGTCTTTCTTTACTAGGTGCTTTTTTGGTCTTGGGCTTCCTAGTGGCTTTGGCACTATCAATAACTACGTCACATGCACCTACCAGCGTCTCAAGTGCTTGCAGATACACCTGTGCATCTTTTTTAGTCAGATGCCCGTACCCTTCGCGAATTTGCAGTGCATGATCTTTTTCTCGTTCGTCCTTGATTTTGCTGATTTGCTGCGGAGTAGGCAGTGATTGGATCAGCCTTACTTCTTCCAGTTCGTTTGCATAATATGTTTTAATCTTGCGGGCATGTGCTTGCGATACCTTCATGCGAGCAAAATGCGCCACAAAGTCAAACCCTTTGGGATCGAATGTAGTCTTGTCGACAATGAACCCATCCAGCCATTCTTCAATTGCTTCACACGCATCCTGCGATTGTTCAGTGATGCGTTCTTGAATAGTTGGTACGTGAACAGTCTTGGGCTTGGCTTTTTCTTCTGCTTTTTTTTCTTCTACCAGGTTTGCACCTTCTTCAGAAAGAATATTGACCCACTTGACAAACCCTTTTTTGTAGTCTTCCGGAACGATTTCCGGAGCACTTTCTAAACACGCGGCAGTAGTAGCCCAATGGCTTGCATTACCAATCTTCCAGTCTGGTAGCTTATTGATATTAGCAACAACCTTCTTGTCGTAATGTTTTTTAATGTATGTTTTGATTTTGTCAAGCCAATCTTTACCCTCAACTTCGTAATGAACGTAATGCTTTGCTTTAAACCAGCTGTCAGTTGGCATAAGCTCGTATAAACTAACACGGCGAGAAAGACGTACTACTTTCTTTTTAGGCTTAGTTGCTACTTTTGCTGCACGAGCCATCAGATATCTCCTTAGTGTGTTTTAACACTATATAGTCAAACTCCGTAGTAGTCAAGAACTATTTCGAGAGCATGTTTGAGTTTGATATTGCGATCATAGTCATCTGGATGACCTTTTTGGTGTAGCACAAACTCGTCCATACTGTCCACAGCCATATTGTAGTGCTGCTTTAAACTTTGCATAGCAATGCGATCAGCAATCTCACTGTCGATTTCAAACTTTTTTGGTACGTCAAATTTACGTGTCATTGGTGCAGTTTCCATTGCCGCATATATTCCAGTTCTGCTTCGGTGTAAGCAAACACCCACATGCAGGTAACTTCACTGCGAGTGAACACTTCGCCGTAGTAGTTGCGATATGGGTATGTAGGATCTGTGGTAAATCCCCAGTGTGCAACATTCATACTGATCTTACCAAATGTATCCAGTGGTTCGTGCAGCACCAGTGTGGTGCCAAAGTGTCTATCTTCACGCCACGCTACCACAGCATCTGCAATTTCTTTGCTGATTGCAGCTTTGGGATCATCAAACATAAACATATCAAAGTCTGCTTGAGCGTGAGCAGCCTGTGCCATAGCTTTGCCTGGGTTCATATCCCACAGGTCACGCCGCATAACGATATAAAGTCTAGGTTCCATATTTTATCCTATAGTAAGTTTCTTTTTTAGGGTCTAACTCAAACTGAAAATCAACCACATATTCATATGTGTCAGCCTTGAAGTGTTTTACACTTGTAACCTTTGTAGCATTTTCCAGCAAATATGTCAACCACGGCATGCCTCGATATCGTTGTAAGAACGTGCTAATATCGTTACTTTTAACATCGTAGTAAGCATCAACTGTAAATGGCACTTTAATCATAATGACTATCTACCATTGCTAATAGCGTTTGATACCTTTCATAAGCAATTTTTGCCGCAGGATTGTTGTTACGAATACGCATTTCTCTTTCATGACCATCAACAATCGATTTAGCATAACCAGCATAATGATGAGTATCTCTCCAGTTTAGTTGTTCCTCCCAGTATTTTTCCATGCCAATTAGTGTTCTAAAGTCACGCTCGGGCATATCAATCTGAACACTGCTTTCGTATTCGAAGCCAGGATCAAACGGTTCGTAGTTAGGAGTTAGCGAGTCCATGCTCATACGTTTAGGTACAGCATAGCGTCTATGCCCGGGTTGTACGTGAGCACGATACTTTTGTTTAAAGTTTTCTAGTTCATCTGTCATCAATTAGTGTTCCGTATTTCATAGCAAATATGCTACCGTACTTGGTTTTGTTAGGCACAAAGAAAACGTTGTGATAGGTTTCGTAACTTGGGATGGGTTTACCAAAGCTATCTACCACAGGCACTTCCTCAAAGTATAGTTTTTCTACTGCTTTGCGAGCAAGAGCAGTGTCAATGCCCAATACTGCAATGGCGGCAAACGGGCTAGACTCCGGCGGAGGGTGCCCAATATGTCCCATAATTCTACCAAGTTTGTAGATCATTATTTTCCCCAATCAAACATATCTTGCGGATTACCAAATGCCCCCATTGTGTCTGTAGGTGCAGGTCTTTTCTGTCTCGGTTTAGGTTGAGCTGGTTCGTTGGGTTGCGATCTTAAACTGCTCAATGCACCTTCTACAATGCTAGGATACTCGCCAAGGAAACTACCTGCTGCAAGATTGTCTCGGTTTAACACATCTCGATGGCGGTGAGTGATGTTGTCCCAATTGTCCAATATCTGTTTAGCAAGACTGTCATAAAAGCCATCTGTGAAGATAGGATCATCTTGCACATAGTAGGCGTACGATGCCATAAGGTAATATGGCACCGTCATGTTAATATCTTCTGCAAACATTTTTGCAGCGTATTCGTCAAGCATGAGTCTCGTCGAACTTGCGCTTCCAAACGTTATACTTCGCTTGGATATATACCAGCGTTAGAGCAATTACGCCAAGCAATGCAACAAAAGAGAAAAATGTTGCTTCTAAGTCAGAAATGCCGAATAGATATACCAGCAACATTGCAGAAAAATGCATGTATGCAACAGTAGATCCAGTAACAAGAGCAAACTTTGCAAGTACTTTAGTGAATTCCGTAACAACTTCCATCTTTGATACTCCTTGTTATGAAAGGTAAAGGTACATTTGTACCTTATCTTAAATATAACACAGCATTGGTTGATTGTCAACTGAGAACAAAAAAACAATTTAGACACGATAAAAATGAATAAAGAGATAGGACCGAAATCCTATCTCTTGTCACTCGTTAATAAAAAAACTTCAAAGCTGGCATCAGCTCATTCTCTAGTAGAATTTTAACGGGCCCAGCTGCCTTAAGAACATCTATATGTCCTATTTTTACACCATTTAAACAGGGACTAGAATGTGAGTGTTACATTAAAGTTTAGTATAACTACCCCTGTTTCACTTTGAAGTTATTCTTCGTACAAGTCTTCGTAATCAATGTCGTCATCTCCATCTACCCACGTGGCGTCTGAAGATGTACTATCGTATTTCTTGTAATAATCCTCATTGGGCATCAATTGCCTAATATAAGGAATTTGCAATTGTAATATAGTAAGATGCTTTTTGCTTGGAATATCTGTAATATACCAAGTTGTACCACATCCTCCGCCTGCTAGTTTAATAGGACCGTGTGCCATGTTCTGCAATGCAGCTTTTAGCTTTGTTCCCTGTTCAGTAATAACTCTAACAGTTTCCTGCGATGCAAATCGTAATCTATCTGCAGGTGTCATCACTCTAATACTAGCACAGTTCTCGTCATCAATTGTAACTACACAATCTTTAACTTTGATAGAACCTTTGGTATGGTTGTTATCCGGCGTTTCCTTGGTACTCCACGGAACACTACAGTCCACGTGATTTACATAGTAAGTTTCACCTTTTAACTTCAACACCCACATAGGAATGGTATCATCTTCTAAGTGTTTCTTATTAAAGTGAAACACACAATCTCTACAAGCATATTCAATCTACGACATTTTTTATTTTCCTTTTTTAGAATGCTGCCCGATATTTGGTTTCTCACACATACTAGCGTCGGGCGGCGGCGTCATATATGTGCATTGGTGCGTCCTACAGGTATCGAGCCTGCCTCCTAGGGGTTAGAATCCCTGTGGCCATCCATCTGGCACCAAAGACGCAAGTTTCTTTTAAATTACTTCAACACGTAATGGAGGAAATCCATTAAATGCTACAGTGCTGTATGTGCTTGTGTAAGCACCACAGCTTTTAATAATAAATTTGTCTCCTGCTTTTAGATCCACAGGCAACTGCACTTTATTGTCTTCGTACAGTACATCAGCACTATCACAAGTTGGACCAGCAATAATACATTCACTGGTTTCGCTAAGTTCTTTTCCAGGAACAACAAATTGGTATTTAATTGCTTCGCCTTCTGTTTCAGCAAGTCCACTAAAACGTCCGATGTTCAAGTATACCCATCTTACTGGATCTCCTGGAGTTTTACGACTTACCAACAACACTTCTGCTGCTATGCAACCCGCATTACCTACCATACCACGACCCGGTTCTGCCATGATGTATTCAACACCTTCAAAACGTTCTCGTACTGCTGCCATGATAGCAGCGCCATACTCTTCCGGCGGTGTAATGTCTACACCATAGTAGGCAGGAAAGCCGCCGCCTATGTTAAGCAACCACAAGCCAAATCCTTCTTCTTGTGCATGTTGCCAAATAGCACTAACACTGTCTAAACTGTCAAGCCACATGTGTGGATGTCTTGTTTGTGATCCAACGTGGAAACTAAGACCGACTGGAGTTAATCCAAGTTCTGTAGCATACTTCATAAGTGGAACAGCATAGCTACTGCTACAACCAAATTTACGGCTTAGTGGCCATTCTGCTTCAGTGCTGCGAATGAGAATACGTATAAACACTTTACTGTTAGGTGCATGACGAGCAATTTTTTCTAGTTCTTCTTCGGCATCGGCAGCAAACAAATCAATACCTTTAGCATATGCTAATTCAATATCTTGTACTCGTTTAACAGTATTGCCAAAGCTAATGTGCGCTGGCTCTGCACCAGCAAGTAGACACATATCAATTTCACCAATACTAGCAGCATCAAATCTGCTGCCAAGTGTGGTTAGTCTTTTTAATATTTCAGGATGGGGATTTGATTTAACAGCATAATGAATGTGAGCTGCGGGCATACCGGATTTTAATTTATTATAATTTGTTTCTACTTGATCAACATCAATCAGTAGAGTAGGACGATCATAGTCATTGTTTTGTATATGAGATAGTAGACGATTCATCAGCTGAGCACCTTTCTAGAGAAAATGGTGCCGGTAGAGAGAATCGAACTCCCGTCGGCTGATTACTAATCAGCTGCTAAACCACTCAGCTATACCGGCAATAATATTTTTTTACTTTTTTAAAAACTTATTTACAATAAATTTACTTACGATAGTTCTGTTTTCAGGATTATTATAATCTCTTCTATGAATCTTCAAAATATGCACATATTCGGGAATTTTAGTTACTCCGCCGTTTTCTAAATATTCAATCAAATCCAAATTCTGATATCCGTTGTTTGCCATATCGGTTATTATCTGATTTATTAGACTTTGATATGTAAAATTTTTTGGAATCATGCTTTCTATTTTAGGACAATAAGAATACCGGTTTCCTACTACTCCGTCGTTTTTATCATTAAAAAAATCATACAGCATAAATTCCGAAACCATAATACTTTGC
>Ga0255065_1000046_pt1 | contig 30659 bp, 44 predicted proteins | sample Colum_Cont_RepC__2_FD_188441 | JGI IMG/M metagenome (GOLD analysis project Ga0255065, IMG submission 188441) | Freshwater microbial communities from Columbia River, Oregon, United States - Colum_Cont_RepC_0h | ecosystem: Environmental > Aquatic > Freshwater > River | place: USA: Oregon...
TCTTGCTGGTCAGTCATAGGGTATTTGCGCTGGTATTCGGCAGCAATTGCCACAACCATCTGCTCATACTCTTCTAAGTAGTCCACGTTATCCCTCTGCTACGCCTTCCCATTGTCGCCTTTGTACCAATAGTCCGATTATTGCATAATTTGCTAGGTCAAGAAAGGTATCTTCAATACTTTCATAGTTCGGCGTGTCGTTACTTTTGTAGTAAAGGTTTTCTAATCGTGCCATCTTATCGTGCATACGCACAAGCAGCCCATTCATTGCACCACCTGGAGCATTGGCTATGTTAAATGGGCCGTAGTCTTGATGCTTGCGCACCATAATAATACGTAGTTCATTGAGAATATCTTCAAAGTTATCAAGGTTTTTCATCAAGTATCTCCTTAGCCTGTTGTTCAAAATCTATCATTGCTTCTTGCACTAACACTTCTTCTACTATCTTTTCTCCGTGTCCTGCTTCTGCTGAAATAAGAACTGCTGCCAGCATAGTCAACATTGTATTTGCTTTTTGTTGGTCTACTTGATTCATAACCCATACATCCCGTAGTGCATTAAGGATGTCTAATCCCTGGCGTTTAGAGATTGGTATACCTATGTGTCTAGGATTATCTTTAATAAAATCCCATACTTCATTGCCATTATTCAGAAAGGCATTTTCGGATTCGTTCATTAATAAACTCCGCTCCTTGTAGCATTACTATACTGTTTACGTCATGCCCTTCTGGCATCTGAACTATATTAACATTACCTAACTCTCGGCTAACTTTCTTGCCAAAATCCATACCTGCTGAATCACCATCTGCTAATACAATTACTGTATCAAAATCATCTAATATCTTGGAATAGAATGGCTTCCAGTTGTTTGCACCTGGAATACCTACTGCTGGATGTGGTGTTTTAACAGATACTGTTATGCAATCTATCTCGCCCTCAGTCACACAGATATAGTCTGATGCTGTTAGTACTGCCTGTGCATTGAACATACTGGTCTTAGCACCTGGCATACCCATATACTTTGGGTCTACATTACCCAACGCTCTGAATCTAATATCAACTACACCTGATGGTGTGATGTAAGGTATTGCTAATCTTCCAAGGTATGGTTCATGACCTGGAAGAGCGTCCTTTACCACTCCAAGATGAAAGCGTTGCGCCTCTTCTACCGATAGATTGCGTGTTGCTAGGTACTCTGTTGCTAGATGAATCTGACTGGCGTACTGGTGCGTTGCCTGCAAGAGAAATTGTCTGTGCGAACTTGATAGCCTCACGATATGTGCCTCCTTCCTTATAGATAATTAAATCGTATACATCTCCACTGACGCCACAACCATGACATTTAAATCTTTCTTCTTCAAAGTTAATACCTGCTGATGCATGGCTGTCATTGTGGAATGGGCATTTAATTTTGCGCCAGCCGTGTCCCTCAGCAGGAACGGCTGCGCCTATATAGCGTAGATAGTCTGCGATACTATGTTTCACCCAAGACCCTCCTAATAAGAGCGAGCCACACGCTGGCAGGCATACTGCAATACCATTCTCCAACATCTGACTTTCCTTTCCGCTTATGCAAGACTGTTCCTGTCCATGCATTATCGTTCTTCATTTCTATTTCTAGTTCTTTAATCCAAGCGCTCAAGTCCATGCGGACGTGGTTTTTAACCTCAATTGTTACTCCATTGACGCCACTAATATCGCCTTTGTCTAACTGTGCTCCTGCTATTCTGCGGTCTGCATAAGGAAAACCATTAACCTTCAGCCATTTAACTGCATCTGCTTCGGCTTTGCTGCCTTTACGCTTGGCTGGTGTACTCATTCTTTAGGTTGCTCCGTAATGATTGCTATTACCCAACCGTTGCCTTCGCCTTTTTCTGCACGCTCACGTGCAATATCAATGTTAGATGCACGGATAACTTTTGTTTTATTTTTCTCATAAATGATTTCATACTTAGGCATTACATTACCTCTTCCTGTTGGTACCTGACTGGTACATCCTCTAGATACATAGAGTCTGGACTAAAAGATAGGCTAACATAATTGCTGCCTGTCTGGTCTGCTCTACCGTATCTGTTCTTGACTGGTGCTACACATAGGTATGTGTCGTCACCTTGTTTCATCTGACCAATAGTTAAAACCATTGCTGGAATCTGATTGACCATGCCCTGCACTGCGCTGCGTGGCTGGCAAGGATAGCCATCAAATCCTTCTTTTGTATGGTGTAGTACTAACACTGCTGCGTTGGTATCTCTGGCTAGATACTTGAGTTCTTTCATAACGGCACGCATTGCACCAAACTCATCGTACCCATCCATTGCTACATCCATTAGGTTGTCTACAACTATAAGGGTTGGCGACTTACCCCATACTGTTTCAAAGGCTGAGACTTCATCATCTAAATCTTTGAGTGTAGGGCTAGATTCAAAGGACCAGAACAAATGGTTGTTGAGTTGTAGTATTTCATGCGACCTAGCAGGGTCGCGTTTTAGTAGTTGTTCTGCTGCTGCCTGTGTCATCTTGCCAGTCATAGCAATCAAGCGCATAGCCATTGTGTGTGCATTGGTATCTGCTGAAAAGTAAAGTGTAGGATGTTTTGTTTTAGCAGCAATAGCCAATGCAACTGATGACTTACCTGCACCTGGAGTGCCTGCAATAACAGTTACTTCTGCTCTACGCAGAATAATTCCTGCTCTCTCAAATGCAGCAAAGGCAGGCGGTAATGGTTCCCCGCCTACCTCTGCTTTATTTATAGAGCGTCTAAGTGTTTTCACTTAATCTGTTCTGGAACGAATGTGTTCCATTCTGGTGAAGTGTTAGTAACATACTGGTTCTTACACTTGTCAAATGCACCCTTTGGTGCTGGGCAGAACCAACCTTTATATGGTCTGCCATCTTTACCCATACCTTGAATCGCTGTCATCTTTCCATGTGGACATGAACGGCCACCAATTGTAGGTGTTGGTGCTGGCTGTGTATATTCTTGGGCAGGAATTGTTGTTCCTGTTTCAATGATGTTGCCACCTAATGCTGCGGCAACTACTTGTGCAGACATAACTGGTGCTGCTGGTGTTGATGCACCACGCACTGCTGCTTCTAGTTCTGTTGCTGCTGATGCAATCGCTGCGATTGAATGTGCAACTACATTGTCTAGTTCTTCTCCGCTTTCTGCACGGACTGTAACAAGACTACCTGCTGGTGTCTTAACTGTGATACTGATTGGTGCTTCTGTACTAGGCACTATCTTCTCCTTGCTCAAATGGAGTAGCCAAACCCTTTTGGTCTCGCCACTTTCTTACTTTCATTGCAAATTGTACACCTTTCCATCCTTCTTGGATGTCAATCCATACTAACTTGCAAGTTCCTGTCCCTGCTGGGGCATGAATGATGATTGCTTTTTCTTTATTGATGTCGCCCCATGTGCCACGGGTCGCCGTATCTATCATGTACGGCGAGCCGTTGGCGTAGATTGCTAATTGCATAGCAATATTATTTGGATGGTCAATGCGACCTGTCTTTAGGTCTGCAATAAACCTTTCGCCTTTATATTCAACAACTCTATCTGGTGTACCAGCAATTTTAAACTTGTCTAGTACTGTAAATTGTTCGATGTAAAGTTTAGTAAGTATGCTAGTTGCTTTTTGGTATGCAAGAATGTCTGGCATCCATTGTTCTGGTACTGCACCTAACTCTAAACCTAAGTCTAGTTTTTCTGTTAACGCATGGATTGCTGTACCAATTGTTGCTGCTTTACTAGCACCTGCTGCATCCATTGCTTCTTCGATATATGCATTAACCAACTTGTTATCATCTGCTGCTACACCAATGGCTAGTAATAGGTCTGGTCTACTTGTTAAACCTATTGCTGCCATACGCATCTTCCATGCTGTTAATGCTGATGCATCATCAAGACTGTTGGCTATTGTGGTAGCACGCGTATATGCAATTGCTTTGCCACCTTTAGGGGGAACGACTAACGGTCTTCCGTATCTATCTCTTTCAATTTCTACTGGCATACATCTCCTTGTTATTAGTGTCCCGTGTTCGCAGATGGCGGGACCACCCATCCCCAAGTCTAACACATAGTAGAAATGAACAAACGCCTATGTGTTAGATAGCGCATGATTGATGGTGGTTATTCCCGTTCGATTTCGCTTATACTTACATCGTGGCTGTCAATGTCTAAGTCGTAGCCGCTGACTTCGATATTGTCATTAATAATATCTTCGGCTTCCTCTTTAGAGGTAGCCTTGATACCAGTAATGTTAACTGTAATCTCTACAGTTGCACACCAAGTTGTAGTAAGCATGTCTGAACCAATTGATTCAAGCAATGCGTTAACCTCATCGCGTGTAACAGTTGTTTCATCCTCATCAACAGAACCATCAAATGCTTCTGTAAAGTAGGCATGTACTTCAGTACGTACCTTCATTAGTTTTCTATATGCTTCTTGTGCTTCAGTAGATACTGCATCTAGCCTACGCTTAGTTGCAATGTCTGTCTTGATTAGTTCCTTCAATGATTCTTCAGTGAAGTTATAGGTTGTGCCATCTACTGTAATTGGGTTTAAGTACATGTTGCTCCTTAGATTCCGACTAGTTCTAGTGCTCGTAGTTTAATGCCATCATTGCGCCCTGCAAGGGTAGCAATACTAGCATCTTTCTGAGAGTAGTGGTCAGCATATTCAACTACTGCTTGCCATAAACCAAACTCTGTATGACGGATGTTCTCTTGTGTTGGGCTATCTGAATAGATAGCAAATGCTTTCTGCCGTGCATTGAGGGCACGGGACTTGGCATTCTTTTCACCCTTGCTGAGTAGGTGTAGAGGTGCGTTCTCAATTTTAGATGGTAGAGCCCACACTTTCTTGAAGTACTCAGTTGCTTTGTTGATGTCTGCCTCACGCTGTAATAGATGGTTAGCAAGATTACTATACGCATCAATACTTGTGTAAGTCAAGTCAAGGATGTTTCGCATATCGGATACTGATAACACTGAGTTTTGTGTATGACGCAGTGTGTATGTGTGCGCTTTGTTCTTGGCACGATAGATACGATTGATTTGGTTGGCACACCACAATCGTTCGATGATAGGACGGATGACCACTGATGATGAACCATCATGACTAGTCTTGGCTAGTAAGAAGGCTGCGTGTGGGTCGCCCTTGATTTCCATTTCTTTTGGTAGTGACATAAGCATCCATACTTTTGCGCCACCATCATACTCACCTGCTGCTGCATAGCGAGCATCACCTGAATCAATTAAGCCGTCAAGGCAGCCAAAGACTTCTTGGTTTTGGAAGACTTTGTATTTGCTACCTACTACGCCAATGACTGACTCATTTCCATTTGCTTTTTTTACGACTGCTTGCTTGTTCGGTACATGCAAGAAGTCAGATGTATGCATATCAGATAAACCAACAGTCCAATTAAGTCCTGCTTGTTCTGCTACCTGTGCTGCACTACTTGCTTCTACTGCTACGCCAGCCTTTTGCCAGGCTGAGCGGTTCTTCGCTACATTTGCTGTAGTCATGTGTCCCTTTCTTTACCATGAAGCCTGATACTCGAAGGCCCATCCTTCAGGTACATCTTCAATTAGTTTGCTTACTATCTCCACGGTTTTTTTTACGCCATGGAAATACCATTCGTCATACTCTGTGCTTCCAAAGAAGAAGCCACCACCTGTTGGCAGTAGTTCTTCTGCTTTAGTATGGTCTGCTAACACTTCTTCACATGCAATCTTTAAATCAATTAAAGAATTACGAGGTACATAAATAGGCTGGCAGTTATCTTCTCCATCTGCTAAGTTCTCAATAAACCAAGAATGGATAGCATTAACTTTACGCCAATAACCAACTTGAATAGATACCTGAGCAAAGGCTAGTTCGTTTGGGTCATAAGCCCAATCGTTAGCACCCATAAGGCTGGTTAGGATTTTGTAATCTGCATTTGGAAAACTAACTCCAGTTCCATCTGGATTTACTTTCCAATCACGGGATGAGATACCTTTACGGGCATAGAGATACATATCTAATCCCATGATTAGATACCCATTCCTTCTTTAACTCTTGGATGTAGTTCGTGTGTCATAGCAACAAACGCACCTGATGGCCAGCCTGAAGTAAAGACACGGTTAAGTAGATTTGCTAGTGAGTAACTAGGATTATGAACTAGCGCAGTACTAAGAAGTTCTTTAGCAGAATCTACTTCTTCTAGTGCGTATAGATTTGCAGCCAACACACTTGCAATAGGTGCAATGAACTTAGTAGGAACTGAGTCCATAAAGTATGCAAGGTATCCATTAACATCTTCAATCTTGCGCTCAGATGGCAGACCTAATACAAAGTCACGCAACTGAATGTCTTTCTGTAATGCTGCTGCAATCTCTGCAATATGGTCATTATCTGGTGCTGTGCCTGAATCAACCTGTGTATAGATAGCGTCAGTTAAACGCTTGCGTTGTGTTAGTAGTTGTTCTTCTTTATCATTCTCACCCAATAGGATGTTGTAGTAGTTTTCGATTTCTTCTAGTGTTACTGTCATTTCTTTCTCCTTAGTTTGTTGTTAGTACCAGCCATTGGTACGCCAATGCGACCAAGCAACTGATGGTTTCTCGTAGCGGTGCTGGATATAAGCCAGCCCCCGCTCAATCTGAAGCGGGGCTGGCGTTGATGGGTCGAGGTTAAGCAACTGTGGAATACCAAATGCAGAACTGTTTGGGTTATCTGCTGCTGGATTCCATGCTGATTCTTTACCCCATAGTTTCATGAGTGCTCGATGTTCCGATAAGTTCCATTCGGGGTATGCCAACTTCATGAACTGTCTTGCATATAATTTCAGAGCGCGAGGAGTCCAATGGAACTCGCTCATCTCCGTAGGTTTTGGTTCTGTATGTGCCTGTGCTAGTGGCATGTGCCACGGTAGCATTGACAAGAATGCTACATACCATGCTGTAAGCAGTGCGAATAGTTTCTTCATTTAGTAACCCATCTGTAGAGGATATAGAAAACTGTAATGAGGAAGAGCCATGACTGTAATGGTGTGAGAGGGAGGAATGTAATGTCATTCATCTCCCCACATCCTGTCTGGTTCTTGGTAACCATCATCCTCTTCTTCTGTGTCTTTGTCTAGTGCTATATCATCTTCAAGTGGTGGTTCATAGGTCATCTTCTTCTATCTCCTTTAGCATCTCATTTAGTATGGGCTGTACTGCTAGGGCTGCTTTGTCTAATGCTTCCTGTAGTTCTTTACTCATTGTCGTATCTTTCTTTGTATTCCATTAATCTTTTATGATGCATTCTCATAAGTAATTGTGTTGGCTCTTTTTCTTTTACTAATGATTCAATAGATATATCGTACCTATTGCATAGAAGTATTAGGTTTTCAAGGGTAGGTTTTCTATCTCCTCTTTCCCAACTTCCTAATGTTACTGCGGTTATCTGTGCAATTTTAGATGCTTCACTTAATGTTAAACCTTTGGCTTGTCTTACTTGTCGTAATCTTTTACGCACTGTTCTATAGGTTGGATTCATTCTTCTTCCACATAGATGCGTCCTGTTGCCATCATCTCTTCCAAGATATTGTTGGCTGCTTTGAGACTGAGTATTGCTTTGTCAATGGACTCGTTCAAGTCCGCTATTTCATGAACTGTGTATGACATCTGTTGCTCCTAACTTAGACCAAGCACACGCTTGGCAATAGTTCCTAGCGTGTGCTTTATTTATATCTACTACTATTGCTATCCCACATTGGTAGCAATCAAATGTTTGATACTTTACTTGGTTGTCCATAGGTCTTCCTTTGCTATGTCTGGGTCATAGTAGAAGTTCCGCCCCTGCTTTTCTATTCTTAAAGCACGGCGCAGATTCATATTGTCTCGATGCAATATAGCATTCTGTCTGATTGCTAGTGTAATAAGTATGATACTTGTAGACATTGCAATAATCAATGCCAGTATATCTCCTGCTTCTAATAACATTTTGTTACCTTTCTGATTAGATGGACTCGCGGTATTCCGTAGTAGGTACATGGCCCTCCACGATAAAAAGAAAAGGCAGGTGAGAGCCGAAGCCCCCACCTGCCTGAGTCTTTATGCTTGTGATACGGATGTAAGTACTACCTGCTTAAGGCCTGGCTTACGGTCTTTGTTATCAATGTTTGGACGGCGGTCCCAGCGTGTGTTACCGATGCCTTCTGCGTTGATGTATGCAGTTGAATCTGCGAGCCAGTTAAGTTCTCGTAGTTGTGTAATTACATTCTCATCGAAGATAACTACACGTGTAGAGTCAGAGCAAATTTGGCGCCCTGTTGGTAGTTGTTCGTAGTCGTTGATGGTTGCTGTGTAGAAACCATTGCGGTCAACAACATTCTTGATAACGCTGTTCTTGAATGTGACTGTGTTCATTTTGTTTCCTTTTCTGTTGGTAGTGTTGTTGTGCAGACCTGCTCCTGCACTTGTTCAGAGCAGGTCTGCTTTGGATTGTTAGTTACAACTTGGACATACAGCGTGCTTATTGCATACCATGTGGCAGTCTTGGCACACGGTCTCATGTGGACCTAAGTCCACAACCAGTTCAAAGAACCTGTCGGATAGGTTGGTGACAGGTTCCATAAACTCGTTTCGTTCCTTTTCGTCGTTGTCAATGGTTACAGCACCTACCCAGTCGTGGCCAGATGGGCTGTCAACCCTATGCATGGGACGGTCGTATTGGTCACTGTTTTCGTCTACTAGGTCATGGGCGATGTTGGTCGCCCGTGAATCTCGTAGGTCTTGGCAGTCTACGCATAGTTCCATCTGAATCATGCACTGGTAGCATGGGTTGGAGACAGTCAGTTCATCAGACATTGTACTTTCCTTTCTTTAACCTGATACACGCGATAACCTCTCGGTTCAGGATTACGCCACTTTGAATCATGGCAGTCATCGGATAGCGCATTCTTGCGCTAGACGCGGGGCGTGGCTGGACTGCGAGCCTGCGAGCAGGCGCACATTCATGGGCGCTCCAGACACGGCGTTGCGGGGATTCCGCAACGAGTAGTCCTGTTGCGCTTATGAGTTAGCCCCCTTCCGCCGAATAGGCGGGAGGTGCGGGATAACGAATGCAATAGGACTTGACAAACATGATACAAGGCGCGTAGTCCTGAGAGAGAGGATTCTGTTCAGGTCAGGCATTCTGGAGTGAGTACAGCACTGCCAAGTGTGGCTGCATGGAATGCTGACGCACTGCAGTCGGCTGACGGAACGGGCAGGTGAGGGGTTGCCATTGCCAAGGCTGAAACTATTTTTATTTAGTATGAAACAAATAGTTATCTGACTGGGGCGCAGACATCTGGTCAAGCCCGCAGACTGCTAGCCGTAACAGGACCCACTGTACAGGACAGTAGAGCGGCAGCATTAAACAGTCTGTGGGTCTGTAAGACCCCAGAGTGTTTAATAGTCTTTCTAACCTGTAGTAGTATCTGCCATAAAAATATTTCCGTACAACAGTGCCCCTGATACAGGCATTACTTAACAGTTTTTGGCAAATAAAAAATATTTTAAAATAAACCGTTCGGAATGGCTGTTTGAACGGGTTAATACTATATAGAGAGTATTTATTATTACAGTAGCAAGTCTCTTAAAGACTTGCGTTACAGACTGTATCTACTGTCTGTTACAACTGACTGTAACTATTGTAGATGGGACCATTCTGTGACTTTTCAAAAGGGGTCTAATAACCCTCAAAGTACCGCGCTGGCAGAGGCAAAACGTAAAGTTTTAGCCCTTGTAGCAGAGGGTATGTCGCCTAAAAAGGCGATGGAGAATCTGGGCAAAAAGCCAGATACCATCCGAATCTGGATGCTTAGGGATAAAGAGTTTGCCGCCGATTTAGAGCAGGCTTTGCAGGATGCAAAGTCCAACTCAATCAAGGCGTTGGGCATCGCAAAGGAGGAAATCACCTTTCCTCAGTTTAGCGAGATGTTCCTTGACCAGAGGGTGTTTCCACACCATATGGACTGGGTGGACTTGCTAGAGGATAGACCCCCTTCTTGGCTCCATGATAATATGATTTACGAGCCTGGGGATAAAACCCGCCTCCTGATTAACGTGCCACCAGAGCACGCCAAAAGTACGGTCATTACCGTCAACTACTCAACTTATCGTATCGCCCTCAACCCTAACATCCGCATCATTGTGGTTAGTAAGACGTTGAACAAAGCACGCGAGTTCGTGTACGCAATCAAGCAAAGACTATCCCACCCGCGCTGGACAAAGTTGCAAACAACTTTTGGTCCTGAAGGGGGCTGGAAAGAAGACTCAGATACTTGGCGAGTTGATACCGTTTACCTTGGGGGCGATGCGAGAAACTCAAGCGAAAAGGACCCTACCCTTCAGGCATTGGGTATGGGTGGTCAGATTTACGGTGCACGTGCTGACCTGATTATCCTTGACGACTGTATTACTACGGCTAACGCCCATGAGTTCGATAAGCAGATTGACTGGCTACAAAAAGAAGTTATTACCCGTTTGGGTAAGAACGGTAAGTTATTAATTGTTGGGACGAGAATTGCCACGCAAGATTTCTATAAAGAGTTACGTGACCCAAAGTATTGGTCAGGCGGTAAGTGTCCTTTTACGTACATGGGCATGCCTGCTGTTTTGGAGTATAGTGAAAAGCCAGATGACTGGGTTACTCTTTGGCCGAAGTCAGACCTACCGTGGGACGGGGATGACGAAACCCCAGACGAGCAAGGACTCTTTCCCAAGTGGGATGGACAAGCCCTTGCCAAAAGACGCGGAGAAGTAACTCCCACTACATGGGCTTTGGTTTACCAGCAGGAGGATGTCGCAGAAGATTCTATCTTCCCACCCGCCCTGGTTCAAGCCTGTATCAAAGGAACACGTAAGCGTGGTATCTTGAAACCAGGCGCGGTGGGACATCCGACTCAGGTTGAGGGATACACCATCATTGGTTTTGACCCTGCTATGGCAGGTAATGCAGCATTTGTTGCTGTTACTTATAACAGGTCAGATTCTAAAATATACGTTTTAGACTGCATTAATATGGGAGACCCTACTCCGCAAAAGATTCGTAACACAATCGAAGAGTTGGTTTTAAAGTATAAACCACAAGAGTTTCGTGTTGAGATTAACGCTCACCAGAAAGCCTACTCTCTAGATGATGATTTGCGTCAATGGCTATCCTCCTATGGAGTACGCCTAGAAGCGCACCACACAAATAAAAACAAGTGGGATACAAACTTTGGTGTTGCATCTATGTCAACACTGTTTGGAACCATGCGAGATAATAAGTTCCAAGGCAATAACACTATTGAAATTGCATCTACTGATGGTTCAGAGGGCATGAAAGCATTAGTGCAGCAGTTGATTACATGGAAAGCAAATACCCGTGGCAAGACCGACTGTGTTATGGCGCTATGGTTTGCGGTTATTCGCGCTAGAGAGTTTATGCAACAAACCTCATACATGAAGCGATACACCGAAAACCGCTGGACTACAAGAGCCCAGATGAATAGACGTGTATCAGTTAATTTAGACGAAGCCTTTGCAGAGCAATGGGCTGAGAACTACGGATAGGAATATAAAATGCCAGTACCATTAATAGCAGCCGCAGCAGCGGCAGCAGCGGCAAGAATTGCAGCAAAAAAAATAGCACAACGAGCAGTAGGTGGCATTACAGGTGCTGGTGCTAAAAGCATTAACAAAGTTTACAAACAAATGGGTCCTACAAAATCTCAAAAAGATACTATGAGACATGAGATTCGTATTGACCAAGAAAAATTAGCCGCAAAACAATATAAAGAACACTTAAAAAAGTTTAAATAATTTTTAATTAACCGTTAGGAAACCAATGGCATTATCTATAGAACAGGTTGCTGCACGGGTTGAGTCCCTAAAGCACCGCTCTTCAGAGCGTGATAGTCGTCAGCAAGACGTGCTATCCGTTCGCAAAGGAAACATTTCTGAAGTTTATCCAGAGTTCTTTCCTGAAGGTGTAGATGCAAATGTAGTTGCTAACTTTATTGACATTGTTGCCCGTGACTTATCAGAGGTAATGGCACCATTGCCAGCAGTTAACTGCTCTGCTGTTAATGCTGCAAAAGATAATGCTCGCAGATTTGCAGATACACGCACACGTATTGCTAGCAATTATTTTTTCCATTCAGAATTACAAGTACAGATGTATACAGGCGCAGACTGGTACATCACATTTGGATTCGTTCCTTTCATAATTGAATTGGACGATGAAGCAGGCATACCACGTATTCGCATAGAAAGTCCTATCGGGGCTTACCCAGAGTTTGACCGCTATGGACGTTGTATTGCTTTTGCTAAACGCTACTCACTATCACTTGGAGAATTGGTTAGCCAGTTCCCTGAGTTTGAATACCAACTGTTAGGACGTGATGGTTACGACCAGAACCTTAATACACAGATGGATATTATTCGTTACTACGATAAGGACCAATCAGTAATTTTTGTTCCTTCACGTAATAACTTAATTTTGTCACAGGCTAAAAATCCTATTGGCAAGATGATGGTAGTAGTAGCACGCCGTCCCTCTGTAGACGGCGAAATGCGTGGACAGTTTGATGATGTTCTTGGTATTCAGTTGCTTCGCAATCGTTTTGCATTACTTGCAATGGAAGCAGCAGAGAAGTCAGTTCAATCACCAATCGTAGTTCCAGGCGATGTACAGGAGTTTGAGTTTGGTGGAGATGCGGTTATCCGCACTAACTCACCAGCAGGAGTACGACGTGTCGAACTTCCAATTCCAGCAGGTGCATTTACAGAACAACAGGTTCTTCAACAAGAACTACGTATGGGTACACGTTACCCAGAATCTCGTACTGGAAATCTTGATGCATCAATTATTACGGGACAGGGTGTTCAGGCACTCATGGGTGGTTTTGATACACAAGTTAAATCAGCACAGGCTATCTTTGCCTCTGCTCTTAAGAATGTTATTTCTCTTTGCTTTGAGGTTGATGAAAAGTTTTACAACTTTGAAAAGACAATTCGTGGCGTAGATGCGGGAGCACCATACGCCGTTGACTATTTACCATCAAAGAATATCAAGGGTGACTACTCAGCAGATGTCCGTTATGGAATGCTGGCTGGTCTTAACCCAGCGCAGGGACTTATCTTTATGTTACAGGCCCTTGGCGGTAAATTAATTTCTAAGGATTTAGCACAACGTGAACTTCCATTTGGAATTAACGTAACTCAGGAACAAGAAAAGATTGAAGTAGAAGAAATGCGTAACGCATTAGTCTCTTCATTACAGGCAAGTGCACAAGCAATTCCACAGTTAATTGCTTCAGGCGGGGACCCAACTACTATCGTTAAGCAGATTGCTGATGTCATTCGACTTCGCCAATCTGGTAAGTCTATTGAAGACTCTATTAACGATGTATTCGCTCCAGAAGAATTACCTGCTGCTGGTGCACCTATGGTTGAGCAACCGTCCCCTGCTCCCGCCGCGCCAGCAGCAGGCGCTCCTGAAGCACCAGCGTCACTTCAATCTTTATTCTCTAGCCTTAGTGCCAGCGGTAGAGCAAGTGGTGGAGCAAGAACTGTAACGCGACAATAATCTAAGGAGGGGACAATGACAACATTAGTAGCAATTCAAGGTAATGGTTGGGCAGCAGTAGGTTGTGATTCCCGTTCATCTGGTGATGATGGTCGTTGTATGGAACTTGCAACACATAAGATTATTGAAAACAACGGAGTTTTAATTGCAGGTTCAGGGGCAAGCCGTGGCTCTAACATTTTACAGTTTGGGTGGAAAGCACCTAAGCCACGTGTAACAGATGATTTAGATGTATTCATGACTCAGACATTTATACCAGAAATGCGTAAATTGTTTATAGATTCTGGTTATGATATGAAAGAAGACGGGGATGCAGCAGCACATGATTCGCAATTTCTTGTTGTCGTTCGTGGAGTTATTTATCCTATCTTTGAAGATTATTCTTGGGATAGGGATATGCGTGGTATTTACTGTGCTGGGTCTGGTGCTGATATTGCTCTTGGTGCCATTGAGGCTTTTGCTGCAAGTAGAAAACAAACTACGCCAAAGGTGGCAGAGTTAGATATTAGAATGGCGATTAACATCGCTTCACGTTGGGATATTCACACGGCTGAACCAGTCATAGTGAAAGTACAACATGCAAAATGAGTAAAACATTTAGAGACAAAATTGAAGAAGCACTAAGAATCCTTATAGAAGAGGATGAGAAGGGGACTGATTACATCTGCGTCAATTGGTTGTTAATAACCGAATGGGCAGACTACGAAGGGTCCCGCTATTTACACACAGAAGTTAGTGAAGCCATGACACCATGGAATGCCTATGGCATGATGAAGATGGCTCAAGAATATAACAGCGAAGTGTTAGGCACTAAGGCTGAAATTATTGATGACAAAGAAGAGGATGATGAATGATAACAGAATCTGGCGGACGTGGCGGTTACAAGAAGCCTTCTAATCCAACACCAGTTTCACTTCCTGGTGCTCTTTCTAGTCGTACTGATGGCTCTCCTACACAGGCTGCTACATACATTCCTGGTTTACCATACGGAGAAGGCGAACAAACATACAGTAATCAAACAGCAGCACCTATGGCTGGTACTCCTTATGATGCACTTCCAGCACAACCAGTATCTTTAGATACACCAACACAGTATCCAGATGAGCCAGGAACTGCTGGCATTGACCGTGGTCCTGGAGGCGGTTCAGAACTTCTTGCTGGTATGCCAAAGCCAAAGCCAAACCCAATGGACACTCTTAAGAAAGTAAATCTCTTTGATGATTCTGGAGAAGCAGAATTAATCTTAATGAACTTCTTCACTAGTTAGGATACTTAATGCGCGTTTTAAAACCCATAGTCGCAGAAATGTCTCCGAACCTTTACTCAGCGGCACAACGAGCAAATCTTTTACCTGAAGAACAGAACCAACTTGAGCAAATGAGTTGGGCTGTTAAGAAGAATAAAGAACTTACTCGTATGAACTCAGCAGATGCTCGCAAGGTATTTGAGAGTCTTGACCCTGATGCACAAGAGGGATTAAAGTTTTTTTATAAAGATGCTGACTACATGCAAGCACCACCAGATTTTGGTGACCGTGCTGTTGGTGCATTAAAGTTTGCTGGCAAAACTGTTGCTAGTCCTTTGATTGCAGTCTTTAAAGTTGCTGGTGCTTACAACCGTGCTATCAATACGCCATACTTGGTGGGCCGTCAAGTAGCACAGGGCGAGAATATCTTTAGTGCTAACGTTTGGTCTGATGCTTGGAACGGTACAGATGTCTACGATAACGGTGCTTTAAAAGAAGCAACAGACCGTTTTGGTAAAGCAAATGTATATATTGCAAAAGGATTGCTAGCAGGTAAGCGTCCAGGAGAAATCCTAGAAGCATATGGAGAACTTACTCCTGAGATTGCTAAAGCCTTTGAGGTTGCATTTAATGAACCAGAAGAGTTTAAGCAAGTTTTAGATGCAACCAAGTACGCACAGGTTTCTTTAGGTCGTGACGTTGCACGTATGCTAGATACCAAGCCACCAAAAAATGGTGCGCTTGCTGGTGACTACATTGACGGAACAACTAAGAACATCTCTGGCGTTATTGATTTTGCATACCAGATTGTAATTGACCCATTTACTTGGATTACTGGTGGTGCATCTGGTGCTGCTAGAAAAGGTTCTCAGTTAGCGCAGATGGTTACTGATGCTGCTCAGTCAGGAAATGTTGGCTATGGAGTATCCCGTGCTTTTAAAGATAAGGGAGTGCAGACTCTTTGGAATGACCAACTTGGTCCAGCCATTGAGAAGTTGTCTAAGGCAGAGACGGTTGCAGAGCGTGCAAAGATTCGCCGTGCAATTGGTAAGTTAACTCCTGGCTACAACAATGATGAAGCAATTGCTTTCTTGGAAAGAAACAAAGTCTTTAATGCAGATGAAGCCGAAAAGGTTTTTAGTGATGCAGAAAATACTTATTTGCTTTTATCTGGTCGTGTAGATGGTATTACCTATCGCCGTAATGGTATAGCCGTTGCTCGTACTAATCGCCGTTTGAGTGATGGATTTAATAACATGCTTGATTCTGTTTTTAACAAAACAGTATCTAAGCAAAACATTGATGAGTTTAACGCTAAAGGCGAAGAGGCTTTTGATATTTTATTAAAGTCTGGTGAAAACTCAGACAAGGCTTTTAACCCAAACATTACAGACCTTGTAAAAATTGAAGATGACATCAAGGGTCTCAAGCGCATTGCGCTTAAGGCTGGTCGTCTTGCAGCACGAAACCCAGCAGGTCAGCAGATTCTTATTGGTGAAGAAGCAGTCAAGACAATTGACACAGTAAGACTTGTTGCACGACAGGTTGTTAATCGTGACATGGCTGATTTTATTGCTCAAAAGTTTTTGCGTTCCTCTGAAGATGAGCAAGTAGTTATTGTTCGTAATCTATACGCAGCAGTTATGCAGCGTGCAGGTTTGGCTGGAGACCCTAACGGCGAAAAGTTAATGCATGATATTCTTAAAAGAACTCTTAATGAACGTGCTGGTTTTACAACTACAGTTAAGACTGAGATTGATGCACCTTTTTCAAAGGTAATGAGCAAGAATGCTGTTAAGTATGAGAATGAAACGCCACTACTTGCAGGTTCTTCTGCAATTCAGCCATCTCAGTTAGCAGGAGCCATTGCTCCGCTACCTTATGAGCAGATTGCACTTGAGGCTAATACAATTCGTTCAAAGAAAAACCTACTAGTTGCTGCAATGGGTACTCCTAACAGCAAACTTGCTAAGGATTTTGTAGACTTTTGGTCTATTTTTACTTTGTTCCCACGTTTAGGTGTACGTTCAGCCATTGATGAAGGTTTTATGTATGCATTAACAGCCCCAGCAAGAGATTTACTTGACTTTACTAAGGGTGTTGGACGTAAGTTAAACAAGTCTGGTATGGCATACACAGCATCTAATGCATCTCAAGGCCCTATTGCAGAACTTTTAAGAAAAAGTTTTAAAAGAAACCCAGCAGACTTGCTTGGAATTGAAGCACGTAATGAAATTATTGAAGCAATTGCTAAGCGTGAAAAAGTTTCTATTGCCGAAGTCAGCCATCTTAAGATTAATCAAGAGATTGCTGAAAGAGCAAATGTATTTATTCGCAATTTAGACCCTGCTGAGCGTGATTACTGGACACAGGCTATGGTCTATCACCCAGATTTGCTCAACTCAATGGCACAGTCTATTGCTGCTCGCACAACCCTTGGTGGAAAACTAGACCAAGAGATTATTGCTGAGCAGTTAAACATTAGTAAGTTAACTGAAGCCCTTAATACAATTGGTAAAGAAGCAACTGGCAAACGATTTAAGTTTGGTAAGTATCAAGAGATTGAAGTAGACAAACTACGTGCTGCTGGTGATGATTTTGTTACCCTTGCTCACTATGATAACTGGTTTATCCGCTTTGCTACTCCACGCCAACACGGTAAGTTAAAACTACCAGGGCAATACAGGGTATCTCCTGCAGTTGCATTTTTTGCAAACAATGGACTTGAGACTCCAGATGATTTAGTCCGTGCAGTAGATGGAATGATGACTCGTCTAGGTATGACTAAGGAGAATGAGTTCTGGAAGGTTGCAGATGAAGCGCAACCAGCACTCAAGAAGTTTCTTTCATACTTTGGAGATACAGTTTACTGGCGTCAAAAGGGATTAGGTGATGAAGACATTGCCCAAATTTACTTTGAGCGCATGCTTATGGATTTACGCGATAACTTCCATGGTGGTCCACGTTTATATAACAAAGAACTAATGGACACAGTTAAGACAAACTATGAAAAGTTGTTAATCATCCAGGATGAAACAGGCCGTGCCATTAACGACAAGTGGATGAAGGCTGCTAATCAAATTAGCATCGAAGAGTTTGCGGATGTAACAAAAGGATTCCAACCAACTGGTTATATTAATACACGTGTTGAGTTTCCAGACTTTACGGATGTAGAGACAGCATGGAAGCGTAGCGGTAACAACATGATGGAACTTATGGACCGTCAAGTTAACGGTATTCTACGTAGTCCTGTTGTTAATATATCTTATCTGCACCTACGTAAGAACTATTCTGGTATTGAACGAGAGTATGCAGATAACATAGTTAAGAAAGCATTACGCGATAATCCTGATAGTTATGGTTTGCCTTGGCAAAAAGCGCAACTAGAACGCCGTGCTACAGAGTTGGCTGAAAAAAGATTTACAGAATTAGCAATGGAAGAAGCAGCAGACACAGTACTAAAGTTTGCTGATAACCCAGGAATCCGTTCTAATTTTGCGGTATCTGTTCGCACAGTTGGTCGTTTCTACCGTGCAACAGAGGACTTTTATCGCCGTATCTACCGTCTTAAAGATGTAGCACCACGGGTTCTTTACCGTATGCGCCTAGCGCATCTTGGTTTAAATGCTAGCGGTATGTTCTATGAGGACAGCGAAGGTGCACCATACATCATGATGCCTATGGATAATATTATCTTTAAGGCAACAGATACTACTATTCGTACTCTTACTGGTAATACAGATAGTGAGTACAAGCAGCCTTTGTTTAATGACTTTACTATGAAGTTAACTTTGGCTAACCCATCCTTTTCACCAGAAGCGGGTCTACCTACATTCTCTGGTCCTATTGCAGCATTAAGCGCTATTGGTATACGTAATATACTAGGAACAGTAGATAGTCCTGCAATTCAAAAGGTTGGTCAAGAAATTGACAACATGGCCCTTGGCCCAATTGGAGACAACATTGATATTGCTAGAGCGATTATCCCGTCTACTCTTCTCAAGATTTACCAAACCTTACCCGTCAACGAAAAGTCCAGACAAGAAGTAACAGCAGCACAGCAAGCAATTGCATACAATGCTGCTAATGGTAAGTATCTAGAGCCTAATGCTACAGATGAAGAGAAGTATAAGTACATAAAGAACATACGTATCTCAGCACATAATGTGATGGTAATGCGTTCAGTTCTAGGACTTATCTCACCAGTTGCTCCTACAGTTCAGGAATCTCAAGGAGTTCCTTCGTATCTACTAGACGTAGGAATCACAGGATTGCGTAATGAGTTCTGGGATATTTATGAGGCTGTCTATAAGAAGTATGGCGATGATGTTCAAGACCCATACGAGCAGGCACTTGTTATTTTTACTGGTAAGTATCCAGGAAAGATTGCTTATACAGTAGCCCGTGATACCAAGCAGACTAAAGTTCTTATCTCTAAAACTGGAGATATGAAGAACTGGTCTTTGGCTAATAAGAAGTTTATTGATACTTATGGCGAATCTGCTTACATCTTTGGTCCTCATACTGGTGACTTTAATGCTGGTGTGTATAACTGGATGCAGGCATCAGGACTGCTAGAGGATAAGAAACTAGAACAGTACTACGATGATGTATTAGTTGCTGAAGATAAGCAGAAATACTTTGATGTAGCATCATGGGAAAAGCAGTCATTGGCTACTGAAACCCGTATATCTGAGCGTAAGTTTATTATTGATTCTGCAACTACTGCTCGTAAACAATTACTTGCTTCTAATCCATTATTGCTAGGTGCTATTACTGGTGGTGGTAATGAAATTGCAACTGAAGAGCGCATGCTTCGCAGCCTAAAGCAAGTAGTTGTTGATAACTCTGATGCTGTTTCTTCTGGAACAAAGATGAAGTTAAAGGTTGCTATTCAGGCAATGGAAGATTTTATTGCCCTTGCTAATGATGAAGAAGTACGTGGTTTGTATAATGCATCTCAGATTAAACGTGATACACGCACAAGTGTAGAGGCTCTTCTTAGCCAACTTGGTAGCCAGGATTACGCAATTAAAGAAGCAACAAAAGCAATATTCAATTCAATCTTGAAATACTATTCAAGAGATACTTATAGCGCGAGGGTGTAATGGCAAAGATTGATATTCCTGCTCCATCAGAAGAAGTAACTTTAGTTTGGCTGCGTGCAGGTGCTGGCGATAGCAAACTTGTATTTAATAAAAATACAAAAAAATGGGAAGTTGTTCGTGCTGGTAAAACACAAGACTATCATGTTTTATATGATACCTGGAAGTCTGGTACTAAATCTTTTGACCCAGAAGATAGAATAAAAGAACTTCTTAAAAACGCAAACGATAAGACTGTTTCTAATGAAACTTTTGTTGAAAACCTTTTTGCTGGGGCTAATGTATCTGTTGATGGTGGACAGACTGTAGTTCAAGTTACTGACCCAGAGAAAAAGACGCCTTATCAGGCTTATCTTTATACTGAGCCTGCTCAAACAGTTCGTACCCAAGCACCTGGTCCATCAGATATTGCTGATTTAAATAAGCCATATTTTCTAGACCAAGGCGTTCAATATGGACGCACAGATGCAGTCCGTGATATGTACCTTAAGCAGTTGTTAAAGCAGTATGGCAATGACAAGGCAAAGGTAGCAAGTAAACTACGTAGTGCTGGTTATCTTAGCAAGACTAAAGATATTACATCAGAAGATATTCTTGTAGCCCTTGATAGAGCAGTATCTGCTTATACAGTTGAGCAGACAACAGCATACAAGTTTGAAGGTAAAAAAACTTTAGATACATTAGATGAGTTCTTGTCAAAGAAAAAACCATCTGATACTTATACATCTAAAACATTAAGAGATGCAACTGTCTTTGGAGAAACTGATGCTCGCAAAGCGGTTAATGCTATGTACCAACAACTACAAGGTATCAATGCTACAGATGAACAGTTTGAAGCAATCTTTCCTATGCTACAAAAGGCTCAACGTAAAACTCCAAATGTTTCTACTACAACTTATGATGCAGAAGGTGCACCAGTATCTAGAGTAACAAACACAGGTCTTGACCCAGAGCAGTTCTTATACGAACAACTCTCTAAAACAGATGAAACTAAAGCAAACAGAGTACTTGAATACTACGACATATTTAAAAGAGTGACGGGAGTTCAGTAATGGCAGATACAACCACAATTGCTGGTATTAATACTGCTTCTGGAATGACTCCAGCAGAAAATGCTAATCCAGAGTTTGCTAACATTCTTCAAAAGGCAAAAGAAAAGTACGGCTACATTGATGCAATCTTTTCTACTGATGATGAACTAAGAGAGTTTTTAATCCGCGCCATTGAAGGCGACATGAATCCTGCTCAGTTTGAGCGTGAGTTAACTAGCAAGAAATGGTTTATTGCTAACGCTGATACCGTTAGAGCACGTGACTTTTTCCGCCGTCAATATGAAAACTTAGTTAAAGGTCTTGACCCAAATGACCCAGACTATGATAATAAGGTTAAGGCTGCTGCTGGCAATACAGATTATGCCCGTGGTTTGCAAAATGCAAAAGACAACCTTGAAGTTCAACTTAACAATAAAGGTATTTCTTATACACAAGCAGAACTTAATACATGGGCTAAAGATATTTATGATTCAGCCAATGACAAAAACCTTACTTACATTTCAAAGTATCTTAATGCTAAAATTAAAGTAGGCGATGGCACACCTAAAGGTGCAATTGCTACAAATGTTTCAGACCTAGAAGATTATGCTAATGACTATGGTTTTGAATTAAACAAAGACTTTACTAAGTCACAGGTTTCTACTTGGATGCAGCGTATAGACCGAGGTGAAAGTCTTGATGCTATTAAGGCTGAAATTAAACAGTCTGCTCTTATTGGACAAACAGAGCAAGTTCAAAAACTTATGAACCAAGGTTTAACATTACGTGCTATTTATCAACCATACGTTAATCGTATGAATACAAAGTTGCAGCGTACAGATGTAACCATGAAAGATAACTGGCTAATGACTAATATGTTTGATGAAAAAGGCAACCTTCGTCCAATATGGGATTTTGATAGAGCAGCCATGAAACATCCAGATTTTGCATTTACAGACGAGGCTATAGAAAAGTCTACAAGTACGGCTTTACGTATCTTGCAAGACTTTGGATTGCAGGGTAGGTAATGGCTAGATACAATCCAGAATTAATGCGTATTGACGATGGCCAAGAACAACCTAGAAGAGTTTTTGGGCCACGCACTGATACATCTCAAATAACAGAACAACAGATATATGAAGCATCACGTGATGCTGCTATTGAACTTGAAGTTGACCCAGTACAACTTGCTTATGAAGCAGGTTTGGCTGGTGATACTTCAAAGCCCATGAATAAAATGACTGCAGCAGAACGTACTGCTTTTGCAAAGGGTCGCACTGCCAAACAGGCTGAGGCACGTGAAACAACACAGGCTGGAGATAATCCAGATAACCCTATGCCAAGTGAAGACCCAGGTCCAGGTATGTACTGGGCTAACTATGGTGGTGTTTGGCGTAAGTATAAATATGTAACAAAAAGTACTGCTACTAATAATGCTGGTAATAATAACAATAGTAATAATAACGGCAATGGTAATAACAACAATAATGGTAATGGTAGCGGAAACGATAGTGGTGCAGCAACTAAGTATGCTGCAGATTTAGCAGCAGCCTCTGAAGCAGCAGCAATTAAATCTGAACGTCTGTCTGCTTGGGCGGTATTAAAGGCTGAGTTTGATAAGTATGGTTTAGGTTCTCTTGCAGATGCTGTTAAAGATATGATTATTAATGGAACACCATCTGCTCAAGCAACAATGATTCTTCGTGAACGACCAGAGTATAAGGCTCGCTTTGCTGGTAATGAAGCACGTAGAACAGCAGGACTTAATGTTTATGATGAAGGTACTTATTTAGACCTTGAAAATACAATGGCTGAAATCTTTACAGCCTATGGTCAGAAGTCTCTTATGGGTTCTACCCGTGAACAGCAACAGGCTACATTTGCTAAGTATATTGGTGCAACCATTGCACCTACAGAATTAAAGCGCCGTATGGATATTGCTACTGGTCTTTCCAAGTCAGATAACAATACGCTTAAAGCAATTAAACAACTGTATCCAATGATTGGCGACAATGACATTGTTGCTTACTTCTTAAACCCACAAGAAACTCTACCTAAACTAGAGACCAAGGCTCAGGCTGCTTCAATTGGTGGAGCATTCTTGCAGCAAGGATTAAAGATTAACTCAGCATCAATGGAAGAGTATGCTGCTCTTGGTATTAGTAGAGAGCAAGCACAACTTGGTGCAGCGCAAATTGCTAGTGTTCTTCCACGTGCGGCTACATTACGTTCTTATGAAGAGGGAATGTACACACAAGAACAAGCAGAAGATGTTTATCTACGTCAATCTGCAACGGCTAAAAAAGAACTTGAAGATATTAGCAAGAGAGAAATTGCTCGCCTTAGTGGCTCAGCAGGAACTAGCAAAGTATCTCTTAAGTCAGCAGCAAGAAACACATTCTAACTTCCTGACACGGACCTATCGGCCCCGTGCAGTGTATAAGACCGACAGCAGAAGCCAGCCAGTTTCCCCGAACTGAACTGTGGTCTGCGACTAACAACGAATAGAAGGGTGGTTGCTATGAGCAACAATTACTGGGATGACGAAGACGACGAACTAGATACCGACCAGCAACTTGGTGGCGATGACTTAGTAAAAAAGTTACGTAAAGCCAAGCGTGCAGATGAGAAGCGTATCAAGGAACTTACTGAGCAACTTGAGGGTTTATCCAAGGTGCAGCGTGAGCGAACCGTCAAAGAAGTCTTAGAACAAAAGGGAGTCAATCCTAAAGCAGCACGAATTATCCTAAAGGACTTAGAAGAAGTTAACGAGGAGACAGTTATGAACTGGCTCGATGATAACGGAGATTTGTTCGGATATACCCGTGATGCACAGGAACAAAGCATTACTGATGTAGACCGTGCGACATTACGTCAGCAAGACATCATCACACAAAATGCGGGGACTCCATCAAGAGCAGAGGATTTGGAATCACGTTTGGGCGGAGAGTTTAACTCTCAAGAAGAACTAATTGCATTCCTTCGCTCTCAATAATTTTCCGCTCCTAGTCACTTGGAGGTGACAACTCATGGCTAATGCCTATACATCAACAGGTTCCTCTACTCTTGGAGGTACAGTTGGCGCAGCAGGTCTAGTACAAAAGGCGTATGACCGCCTTCTAGAGTTCGCTCTCCGCTCAGAACCACTTATTCGTTCTGTCGCAGATAAGCGTCCTGCACGTCAAGCAATTCCAGGTTCAACTGTAGTTCTACAGAAGTACGTTGACCTTTCAGTAGCAACAACTGCTCTTACAGAAGATGCTGACCCAGATGCAGTAGCATTGTCTACACCAACATCTGTAACCATCACTCTTAATGAGTATGGTAACTCAGTACTTGTAACACGTGCGTTGGAACTCTTCAGCCTTGCTGATGTAGACCCAGCGATTGCTAACATCATTGCATTTAACCTTGCAGATTCTATTGACTCAGTAGCAATGACAACATTGCGCGGTGGTACAAACGTAATCTACTCAGGTTCAACTGCTACTTCAACAGCAACAGTTACAGCAGCAGCAACAATTTCTTCAGCAAACATCCGCAAGGCTGTTGCTAAGTTGCGTGCTGGTAAGGCTGTCGCCCGCAAGGGTTCTCTATACTGGACAGGTATTCACCCAGAGGTCTCACACGACCTTCGTGCAGAAACAGGTTCAGCAGGATGGCTTCTACCAAATCAGTACGGTTCTGCACAGGACCGCATCTGGGCTGGTGAAATCGGAACATACGAAGGTGCATACTTCGTAGAGTCTCCACGTTTGTACTCAGCAACTGATGGTGCTTCATCTGCAAAGGTGTACCGCACAATCATTGCTGGACAGCAGGCTATGGCTGAGGCAGTTGCCGAAGAGCCACACGTAGTAATCGGACCAGTAGTAGACAAGTTAATGCGTCATCGCCCAATGGGTTGGTACGGCGTACTTGGCTTTGCTCGCTACCGCGAAGAGGCACTATACCGAATCGAATCAGGTTCATCAATCGCTTAGTTGATTGACGGGTGGGGCTAGGGAAACCTAGCCTCATCAGTAAGTCCATTAAGGAGGACGAATGACAGAGTACGTATTCAAAACACCAACTGTCCGTGAAGGACCAGCAGGTGGGCATCGTCTATTTCATTTCTACAAATTAGATAAGGGACTGACAGTTGTTAAGAGTAGTGGGACATATTCAACTACACGATATTTATTAGATAGCCAGTTAGATGACTATCAAGAAATCTACCTTGGCGGAAGAAACCATGTTGTTTCTGAAGCAACTAAGGCTGCTCTTATTGCTGGTGGTATCGGAGTAACAGAGGATAACTTTACAGCAATATGAGTCTACATAAAAAGCAAACACATCCAGAGTATGTTGAAGGATGTTTTGGTTGCAAAATCTCTACTCTTGAACTAGGAGTTGGAGATGCAGCCAGAGACATTCCTGATAAAAAATGGAATGCGGAACTACAAGCATATAGGGATGCACGTGCCCAAGGTATGCAACCAGCAGGAACAAGAATATCAGATGTTGAAGCAGCGTATAACGCATCAGAAACTTTAGGTAAAGCCTATGATGCAAACACAATGCCAAAGACAAAAGACATAAATAAAAAAACCGCCGAAGTACTAAAGGAAATAGGAGTCTAACATGATGGGTAAAAAGATGACTGGTAAGGCTGGAAAGATGTACAAGAAGGCTGAGTCAATGGAAGAAAAAGCCATGATGATGAAGATGGCAAAGAAGAAAGTTGTTAAGAAGGCTGCAAAGAAGATGGGCAAAAAGAAGTAATGCCAAAGGTAGGAAAGAAAGAGTTCCCATACACAGCAAAAGGTAAGGCAATGGCGTTAGCCGAGGCTAAGAAAACTGGTAAGCCAGTAAAGAAGGCTATGAAGAAGATGGGTAAGAAAAAATAAAATGGCTGCTCCTAAGAAAAAAACTGGTGTTGCTTCTAGTGCTGATGAAGCACGACGTCAAGCAATGCAACGTGAACAACGCATGAAGAACCTATCTCCAGAAGATAAGGCATTCTTAAAATTAATGGAAAAATATAAGTATGATGTTACTGCAATTCCTGGTTGGAGTGGCGGAAAAGGTACACAATAATGACAGACCCTAGACTAAAGCGAGCAGGAGTGTCAGGCTTTAACAAGCCTAAGCGCACACCAAATCATCCAAAGAAGTCACACGTAGTTGTGGCTAAAGAAGGCGATAAGGTCAAAACTATTCGTTTTGGTCAGCAGGGTGTTACTGGTGATAAAAAGCCAACAGCACGTCAGAAGTCTTTTAAAGCGCGTCATGCTAAGAACATTGCCAAAGGCAAAATGTCAGCAGCATACTGGGCAGACAAGGTGAAGTGGTGAAGAAAAAAAAGTCAACAGTTAATGCTGCTGGCAATTACACTAAGCCAGCAATGCGTGCTGCTTTGTTTAAGAAGATTAAGGCTGGCTCAAAGGGCGGAGACCCTGGTGAATGGTCAGCCCGTAAAGCACAATTACTAGCAGTTCAATATAAAAAAGCAGGCGGAGGTTACAAGTAATGGCACTTGCTAAATCTCAAGAGTCTCTTAAGAAGTGGACTGCACAAAAGTGGAAAACTTCAGATGGCAAACCATCAAAAGGTAAGAAGCGGTATTTGCCTGAGAAAGCATGGGCTGCATTAACACCTGCAGAAAAGGCTGCTACTAATAAAGCAAAAGCCGCTGGTAATGCAAAGGGTAAGCAGTTTGTAAAACAACCTAAAAGCATTGCAAAGAAAACTGCAAAACATAGATAGTAAAGGTAGGGGACAATGCAAGAAACAGTATCAATTGCTTGGTGTGATAACGGCAATGTAGATGGCAAGTTTATGCAGGGAGTAGTAGATGTACTACTTAAGTCAGGTATTAAGTTTGAAACCTCACTACGTAGTCAGGGCAACCAGATTGCCCGTCAGCGTGAAAAAGTAATTAATTACTGGTATAACGAAAATAAGTCAGACTGGCTACTATGGGTAGACTCAGATGTAGTTATTAGCGTTGATAAGTTTAAACTATTGTGGGATAACAAGGACGCAAATGAGCGTCCTATTGTTACTGGTGTTTACTTTACTACTGATAATCCAGAAGACCCGCTTATGATTCCCATGCCTACGGTATACGAGTTTGGCGAAGCAGATGGCGTAGTAGGTATCCAACGGATACATCCGCTACCTGATAATAAGTTTATTCAAGTAGGCGCTGCTGGTATGGGGTTTGTCCTTATGCACCGTAATGCAGTTACTAAGATTAAAGAAGTTTTGCCAGATGCCCCATTTTTTACAGAAGTAGGGGTTGGCAATACATTCATGGGTGAAGATATTTACTTCTTTGCAGTATGTGATAAGGCTGATGTTCCAGTCTGGTGTCATACAGGAGCAACAGTTCCACACATGAAAAGATTTTCATTTGATGAGCATTACTACAAAGCATTTTTTGGTGCAGTAGAAAAGCCATCTAATTTGATATTACCAAAACATCATCGAAAGAGGTAGCAAATGCCAGGTACAACAGGCAGCACATTATGTGCAGAGTTAAATAGGTTGGCTAATGGCGGTACTTATCCTGCCCGTACTGCATTTCTAGATGAGCAGGGTGCTGCTAATGCTTGGGCTGGTACTACTGGCAAAGGGTTAATTGGTGCACTTAACTATAAAGTTAGTTCATCTCGTCAGCCATCTGCTTTTAAAGATTTAAATGGCGTATGTAATGAACTTGCTAGCACTACTGGCAAATCTGCGGTTGACGCATTAAGGACTCTATAATGACAGTAACGCTTGACGCTTTAACAGATGAAGTGCTTATTAACCTTGCTGGTTATACACTGCAGCAAGACCGTGCTACACACCTTACTGGTGCGGTAACAGCAACTGCATCTACTATTGCAACTCCCATTGTTCTTAGCCTTGGTTCTACTGAAAATGTAGGTAAAGGTATACTTGAGATTGATGATGAATTGCTTTGGGCGGATTCATTTGACCGTGTTGCTAGTACAGCAACTATTTCTCCTTATGGTCGTGGCTATCTAGGTACTACAACTACAACCCATATTGCTGGTGCTAAGGTAACAATTGCTCCTACATTTCCACGCTTTGTAGTTAAACGTGCTATCCAAGACACTATCCGCGCTATTGGCGCAACTATTTTTTCTGTAGGTCAGACTACATTTACATATAACTCAGCGGTAAGTACTTATGCTTTAACTGGTCTTGATATTCAAAACATCTTGACAATGCACTGGCAGTCAATTGGTCCATCACAAGAATGGATTCGTGTCAAACGTTGGGATTGGGACTCTAATCCAGATGCTACAACTTGGGGTGCTACTGCACAAACTGTAACTATTGGAGACCCAATCATTTCTGGTCGTACAGTTAAGGTTACCTATGCTAAGGCTCCAACAACTATGAGCACATCAGCAGAAACATCTTTTGCTACTCAGACTGGTTTACCAGAATCTTGCCGAGACATTGTAATTCTTGGCGCAGCATATCGTTTGCTTACATTCCTTGACCCAGCCCGTGCTGCACAAGTTAGTCCACAGGCTGATGAAATTGATAGCAAGCGTCCATTTGGTTCATCACAGAATGCAACCAAACAACTGTATGCACTTTATACACAGCGTCTTAATGAGGAAACTCAAGCGCAACAACAACAGTATCCAATCCGCGTCCACTTCAGCCGATAGGTTAATAAATGACAACTAGAAAATACTCATCCCGCTCTCAGCAAACAACGCTGACTGGAGCACTTACCTCATCTGGTACAAGTGCAACTGTAGTATCGGGTTCAGCCTTGCTTGGTGGCGTAACAGTCTCAGCAGGTGAAACCTTTACAGTTGTTATTGACCCAGATACAGCCCTTGAAGAAATTGTAGATGTTACAGCGGTTAGTACCAATACATTAACCATTACCCGTGGCATTGATGGTTCATCTGGACAGGCTCACTCTGCTGGTGCAGTGGTTCGCCATATGGCAATTGGCCGTGACTACCGCGAAGCCAATACCCACATCGAAGCAAGCACTGGAGTACATGGTGTAACTGGTGCTGTAGTAGGCACAACAGATACTCAGACTCTAACCAATAAAACTTTAACTTCTCCAACTCTGACAACTCCAGCACTTGGTACTCCAGCATCTGGAACTCTTACTAATGCAACTGGTCTGCCAATCTCAACTGGTGTGTCTGGTCTAGGTACAGGAGTTGCTACATTCCTTGGCACTCCATCTAGTGCAAACCTTCGTGGTGCGCTGACAGATGAGACAGGCACAGGCTCTGCAGTATTCGGCACAAGCCCAACACTTTCTAGCCCAACCATTACTGGTACTGGTGCTATCGCAGGTACATTTACAGGTAACCTTACAGGTAACGTAACTGGTAACGTAAGCGGAACCTCAGGTTCTACAACAGGTAATGCTGCTACAGCCACAGCCCTTGCTACTGGTCGTACATTCCAGTTGACTGGAGATGTAGAGGCAAGCGGAGTTACCTTTGACGGCACTGGCAACGTAAGCCTAACCACAGTCATTGGTACTGGTGCAATTGTAAATGCTGATATCAATGCTTCTGCAGCAATTGACAAGACTAAGATTTCAGGAACAGCAGTTACTGTTGGGGATACTGGCACAGTAACGAGCACAATGATTGCAGATGGAACCATTGTTAATGGTGACATTTCAGCAACTGCTGCTATCGCTAAGACTAAGTTAGACCTTGGTGGAACCATCACTTCTGCTGACTTGGTTGACGGAACTATTGTCAACTCAGACATTAACGCATCTGCTGGTATTGCACTTAGCAAGTTGGCTACAGACCCACTAGCCCGTGCTAACCACACTGGTACTCAACTAGCAGCAACCGTTTCAGACTTTGATACACAGGTTCGTACCTCTAAAGTAACTGACCTTGCAGCACCTACTGGTTCATTCTCAATGAACAGCCAGAAGATTACATCTCTTGCTACACCAACAAACAGTACTGATGCTTCTACAAAGGGATATGTTGATACTCAGGTTTCTAACTTAATCAACTCAGCACCAAGCACACTTGATACTCTTGGTGAGATTGCAACAGCAATTCAAGCAGGTGGAACCTTCTACGATGCAATCGTACTCAAGGCTGGTTCTACAATGACAGGTGCTCTTACCTTGTCAGGTGCTCCAACTGTAGACCTACACGCTGCTACAAAGGCGTATGTAGATACAGTTGCTGGTTCTGCTACCGCTGCTGCAGCAAGCGCTGCCGCTGCCGCTGCTTCTTATGATTCTTTTGATGATAGATATCTTGGTGCTAAGGCAACTCCACCAACATTAGATAATGATGGTAACGCTTTAGTTACTGGAGCAATCTATTGGGATACCTCTGCTGCTGCCATGTATGCATGGTCAGGTTCTGCCTGGGCATCTATCTCATCTACTGCAGCAATTTACCGTTATCGCTATACAGCAACTGGTGGAGAAACTACAAAGTCTGGTTCCGATGATAATGGCTTAACTCTTAATTATCTGGTTGGCAAGGAACAAGTATATCTAAATGGTATCTTACTTGTTCGCACATCAGATTATACTGCCACATCTGGCTCAAGTATTACATCTCTTGCAGCATTAACTGCTGGAGATATTCTTGAGATTATTACTTTTACCGCATTTGATTTGGCTACAGCAATTCAACAATCAATTTTCACTGCTAAGGGAGATA
>Ga0255065_1000047_pt1 | contig 30586 bp, 35 predicted proteins | sample Colum_Cont_RepC__2_FD_188441 | JGI IMG/M metagenome (GOLD analysis project Ga0255065, IMG submission 188441) | Freshwater microbial communities from Columbia River, Oregon, United States - Colum_Cont_RepC_0h | ecosystem: Environmental > Aquatic > Freshwater > River | place: USA: Oregon...
CCCTTCTTCCCGCCGTTCTTCCCGCCCTATTTCCCACCATGTTTTGCCGGTTCATGCGGTTCATGTTCCCCGTCATCATCAAATGGAACGGGAGCGCTTATCGGGTGCCAAATGCCGGGCTGTCAGACGGGTTGCCGTTACTACACAACCACAACAACATGTGGTTGTACGGGGTGCACCAATGCCTGTGGTGTTCCTGGGTCGGTATCCTCTGGATGTTCAACATCCAATACTGGTTCGGTGTGTGTATAGCCAATAACCGTATATGCTATTGTGACTATTAACAGAGAAAAGGACACCACATGTCAGACGAAACCCCAACACCACCAGTATTCACGGCACCAGTAAACCATACACATTACGCTTTCGTCGTAGATGGTGATTTGGGCTGGCTTCACTCAATAGACAACAACCTTGAAGGTGCAAACGCTGTATTCAAGTCTGCCCCAACGATCGTTGAAATTTCAGAAGAACAGTTCCTCAATTTCCTAAACGGAGCGATCCCGCCGTACGGCAATTACAAGTGGGACGGCACGAACTGGTCGCTCGCCACAGAATAATGAGCGCATGGCAGGAATATAAAAAGAAAATGGGAACAACAACCCCATTAACCGCGCTCAACCCTGATAACTACAATTTTGACGAAACCGTATCCAACAAGCGATACGAGATATGTGAATCATGTCCTAGGTTTTTCAAACTGACCAAACAATGCAAAGAGTGTGGTTGCTTCATGGCTATAAAGACAAAACTCCGAGAGGCAGAGTGTCCTTTAGGCAAGTGGTAATTGGGGTAGTGTTTATACATGGCTTACCTCGGGCATGAACACATTTATACTTTTGATGATTTCATCACAGAGGAAGACGCCTCAGAATTAATCAGATTCCACGATGACGAGTTTCAGTGGGATAGCAGTATGTCTTGGGTTGCCCCATTGGAACAATTCAATGTTGGATCCGTTGTCCTCACAGGCGCATATGGGGAAGAGGTAAAAAGAAGGCAAAGCGAATGGAGCCCCACTTCAACGCACCCATTAAGCGCTGTTTATGGCGAAAAAATCATGAAGATAGCCTCACAGACATTTGGTAGAACTTTAGTTCACAGGCTTATCCCTTACTACAAGAAATTTCTAGTTGGTTCAGATCATGATCCACATGCTGACAGTGAAGCGATGGACAAAGGCGTTGTTGACTTCATGCCACGGTATAGTCCAAGCGAATTCAATACACCTGTCCTCATTGAGGTTGCCGCAAACCTCTATCTCAATGATGAATTTGAAGGTGGAGAACTTTATTTCCCCACTCGCGATTTGGTGATTAAACCAAAAGCAAGACAACTGATTCTTTTCCCCGGCGGGCACGAGTACATTCACGGAGTCAAAACAATAACTAGTGGAGATAGATGTGTTTTGTTCAGTCCGCTAACAAGCCCGCAACGCCTACTTCTACACATGCACGCCTACAACACATGGCAGGAACTAGAGAAGGTAAAAAATGAGCGACAATGATTTGTTTAACGGCACCACGCCCGAAATAGACAAGCCAACTATCAAAGAGATCATGGATACACCCATGGAAAGTTTGGGTGGAGGGGTCGTACGATTCCCCGGCGTAGTTAAAATTGACCGAGAAAAAGTAAGCAAATGGTGCGACGCCAATGCAAAAAAAGCCCACGAGCAAAGATGGACTTACCACAAAGACAACGATGGCGTCACCTATGCGACCAACGAAGATGGGAACAAATTTTCCCTTGAACAGATTGAAGAAGTTCCTGTTCGTCTTTTAAACCCAGTAGAACAAGACACAGATCCTGAAATGGTAGAAATTTTCAAGCATTGGGAAGACGAAATTTATAAATGCCTAATCAAATACATTGATGAATACCCAATGGTTCTTGGAACCTTGTGGTGGAGAAGCCGTGGTCACTTAATGCGATACGACGAAGGAGACTACCTAGGTATTCACAATGACAACGATTCAAACTTCCGCTCCACCAAAGGCAAGCGATATGTCCCAACTGGTCAGATGCAGATGCGTCAAGTTGTTGCAATCATGCTGTACCCAAATGACTGCGTTAATACAGAAGAAGAGTACGACGGAACGAACTATGTTGGCGGGAACTTATTCTTCCCATACTTGGGTATAGAAACCACACCAAAACAGGGAGATATTTTTATCTTCCCAACAAACTATATGGCTACCCATGGTGTGAAAACAGTTACCAAGGGGCACAGATACGGATATCTAGAGTTTTGGTCTCAAGGTAATTCCGACGAAAGTGTTTTGATTAGCGTTGCAGAGCCTGCTGATTGTGATGGTTGGTGCCGACCGCATTGGATTGACAGCCTGTACGACGACTACAACAAGTATTGTTTGTACTCAGAGTATTTAAATCCTGAGAAAGTTGATCGCGCAAACCCTGTTTATCAGAACCGAACCCTTGAAGGCAACGAGGGGCAAATGCAACCGTATTCTCATCACAGGGTTTTTGAAGATAACAAAGACAGAGGGAAAATAAATCCAGATGTTCTCATGCCCAACATTCAAGAAAGTTGAGTTCATTGATCTATTAGTGAATGCCTCGTATTATGGGCATCTTCTCAATGTTTATGGCGCTGTAGGTTTTAAGAAAATAAATGTTACTCCAGCACAACAGCAAGAACTATGTAGGCTTCTAGGTGATTTTGTTAATTGGATACCGAATTCCAAACATCCGACTCCAACAGTTGAACAGTACATCCAAACTTTTGAATTAGAACTCCAAAGTAAAAAGCCTAGACAAAAATTCTTGACAGAATTAAGCATGGACATAACAAGCCAGCCACCACCCGTCGGTTCAATCCTGAACAACACTGTTTTTCAGTGCAGTAAAAAATCGGGATCAACAGTCCTTATTGATATGAGAAAAGTGTTTAGCCTCCTCAGGGAAGAGTGGCAAGATTTTATTAGTAAAATTGCTTGGCTTGATTCGGAAACAGGGATTTCGCGTCTGATGGTTGAAAAACATAGGAGCACTAATCAAAAGATACTAATATTTTCTACAGAATTTGCATTAGAATTAGAACAAGATTCAAGGTATAGATTTTTCTCAGACGGTGAAGAAATTAATCAGGAACAGAAAAAAATATTAAAAGAAATATTTGAAGAAATACTTGACATTATCCATATATGCAATCTGAACATCCTAGAAGAATGGAAATGGGACGAAAAAGACTTACTGATAATTGATGACAGTTGCATGATGCAAGCAACAAAAGGTGGATTCAAGTATGGCTCACGAATAATGATCCACCAAAAATGTTCGGCTAACTAGTTATATCACCAACATAAACTTGTTTCTGATAGGAATATCCGACATCTTCGCGGAGTTTTTTCATCCAAGAGTATTGTGCATCCATTGAAGTTGATTGCGAATTGATATCAAGATGGGAAGTCAAACCATGAGCGAACCAAGACAGGTAAGCGAACCTGACACCACTCTCTAATGGTGCAACAGAATGACACCCAATAAAAGAAGATGGGTAGATGAGGATGCTTCCTTTTGGGGGCTTTATATTTATTCCCCAAGGCGCAAAACCTATTTCTCCTCCTTCGTAATCATCGTTTAATACGAGGCTAGAAGTAAGCGTATTGTGAATAGGGAATCTATTTACCTCAACAAAACTGTTCGGCTCATACGCAATGGCGCAGTCAGAATGCGATCCAATATACATACCTTTGTGATACTCAATAAAATACCCACGAGTTCTCCAAGTAACCGTTTCCATCACAACAGGAAAAGATTTACAATATTCAACAAGGCATTTGTAGATTGAGTCCTCCAATAATTGTACAAAGGCTCTATCGTCATCCGAAATTCCTTGATACAGAGTGTTGGTATGGCGAATCGGTAGAGAAGAAAGATGGTCGTCTTGGAATTCGTACCCACCATTGTTTTTGACTGTTTCCTCATCTTTTGCAATACCGTAGACAGTCGGAGGGGAGTTATCGTACATTCGCTTCATAAAAGAAACAAAGAACTCAGAGTCCACATTGACAGCATCTTCAAAAAGAATTATTCCGCTACCCAGATGTCTGGCTTTCATTAGTTCATTCGCTCTGTCAAAGTAAAACCAAGATGTTCTGTATCTTTGACATTGGCAGTCAAATAGTTGCGGAAGTCTCTCCTTAGATTTGGCATGTACACGTTTGTTGATCGTTGCGCCTCTTCGGGGTCAGTTGTAGGGTCAACAATTGTTTCGTTGAGGTCAGGGTTTGGTGACCCATGTGAATACCAGCCAAGGTAACTGTAACGAGTTCCGCCAGTAACTGGTTTCACTTCGTGTGAGGCAATAAAGTTTGAAGGGAACATCAGAATGTCTCCCTTGCGAGGAGAGTAAGTTATTCCGAGATAGTCAAAAACATGTTCTCCTCCACTGAATGCATCCTCTCCAACTTGATCTATACCGACGCAATCGTTGACATACATAACTACTGAAAGAGTATTTTTTGTTGGTAACTGCTCTTTAGGGTGGTCTATCCCGTATAGATAGTCCACACTTGAATCAGAGTGTGTCCCCAAGAATAATCCACCCTTTTGTGTTGAGTAAGAAACAATATGCCCCTTAACCTTCCACCAAATATTCTTGTATGCGAGCGGATGAATGGTCATATAGCCAAGCAAACAATTATCTCGGGCAGATTCTAAAAAATTCAATAGTTCAATTACTTCAGGTCGCTTATCTTGATGAGTGTTGGCTGCCCGCCGTGGCATCATATCAACACCATCTTTTCTGAAAATATACCCACTTCGGTTTATGTAACAGGGTTCGCCTGTTTCAGGGTTTATCCCTTCTGTGTACATAGATTCACGTTCAGAAGCAACGAATTCTTCAAATAGATCGCGCGTTGAGCCCCAATCTACCGTGAAGGCGTTTTTGAAGAGTATTACTCCACCACCCAATTCCTCTGGCTCTATCCCGTTGAATTTCATTTAAATGTGGTCTTTCGCTCTGCTTTTGAATAGTGTGAGTTTCTCTGGAACCCCATTAGGGTACTTGCGATAAATATAGTCTTCATAATCGTCAATGAGAGTTTCAAGCCACCACTGACCACCAGAATGGTATTCGCCGTCAGACACAATAGGGTTAACCCCATGTTCAGGTGCTGGTGTGCCCTGAGCGAACCACAAAAGATATGAATACCTTGAACCCTTGGTTATTTCATGTATCTCATGGGCTCCAAGATAGTTTGCTGGCATCAAAACGATAGAGCCCGTATGAGGGACAATGTCAATATCAAAGTAAGGAATACTCATGTGACCACCGCTGAATCCATATTCACATTGACTTCCGTCATCGGTGCACGAATTGAAATAAACAAGCGCAGAAACAACGTTCCGAGTCGCATGATCAAGTTGAGGAATAGCGCCATACCTGTAATTCACATCATTATCAGAATGAAAGCCAAGGCTGGCACCCTCGTCGTAGCAAAGAACATGACCACCAGATTTCCACCACAAACACTGCAAAATCGCAGGGAACATCTCTATATATTCAAGAAGTGCTTCGTAAACACGATCATCACATTCTTTAAAGAATGGGTGAGTTAGGTTTTGAATTCTTACTGGTGAACGCTTGTATGCGTCAAGACCATAAATAAACCCACCCTTATTGATGGTGTGCAAGGGTTCACCGTTATCGTCATAGACAATAGTGAAATTCTCTTGACGCCACTTTTCTTTTTCCTGTTCAAGATATGAAATCAAGTCACCCTGTGGGACGGTTATCGCATTCTCAAAAAGAACAGTTCCGCCACCAAGATGTCTTGGCTGAAGCGGATTTTTTTCATTCACCAAAAACCTCTTTCAATGCTTCCAAAATAGTCTCCGTGCTTTGATCTGTCAGCCTCTCCGCGGCAAGAGGGAACTCACCCCAACTGAATCTGCGAATAACCCTACCAGAAGAATCAACTAGAAATTTTTCATAGTTATGAGGGACACGATGAAGAGCCTGATTCGCAAGATTATGACCATGTGACGCTTCAGCAGAGTTGTCCGCTCTGGTATCACTAGAAATTCTTTTTGCTGTTCCTTTTAGAAATGAAAATAAAGGATGCTCGTTCTCTCCGTTGACTTCAACTTTTTCTGTGATTGGAAAAGTTACCCAAGGGTACGCCTCTTTTACAAATGAGGATATTTCTTCGCTTGTTGCTGGATCCTGTGATCCGAATTGATTGCATGGAACACCGACTACCGAAAAATCCTCGTACATATCGTTGATTGTTTGCAATTCCCATAACTGCCGCGCGGTTCTCGTGTATGACCATATTGCACTTATTTTAGGTAAGTACTTTGTTTTAGTTGCAATATTGACTATCATGCATGTCTTCCCGCGAATACTGGATAGCACATCATCTGTTCCACCATCAGCAGAGCCAATTTTTATATCAAAAACAGAGTTCATTGTAGACACCAAAACTGTGTCATAAAAAATCTGACACCAGATTCAACAGGTGTCACATAGTGAGTGTAGATTTCCGAAGAAGGAAACAAAGCAAGCATTCCCCGTTTTGGCGAAACGCTTACGCCAAGATTGGGAAAATTTAATACCCCACCAGTAAATCCACTATTCAGATATAAAACAGAACTCACGTCTCTACTTTCATATCCTGCGGGTGTAGGGAGATCAGGTTTTAGACCGTCATAATGAGGCTTCAACATCTCACCTTCTTGGTATCCGCAAAAATCATAGCGATTTTCCAATCCGACCTTGCGCCCCCAGATCAGTTCAATATGTTCATGAATTTTGTTAACAATGGGGTTGAAAAATTCGTCCATTTGACCATTATTCGCAATTACCAAAGATGGCTGTTTGTATTCATCACCATTATCATCTTTTGTTGACGAGTAAAAATTGACCCCATCGTCCGTCAGTTCAGTTAAAACTTTCTTTGGATGTGCGATCAGCCTTTGTTCAATAATCTCTGCTGTTTCAACATCAATGAAATCGTCCAGAATGTGGATTCCGCCAGTTGTTGGATGGTCAATGATCATACTGAAATAACTCCCTTGACATTAAGCGTAGAGTAATCGTTGATCTTCATATAACCGCTCACATTCCCATTATCTTCAACAAGGTTAAGGGAAACTTTAGCAATCATCGGTGTGGAGACCTGATATTCGGAATAGAAACAACCTTCACTAAGGGAGTATGTGATATCCGTTGAATACTTACCTTGCTCAATTTTTGCCTTTGAGTCTGTATCAAAAACTATAGATATGTTTTCGTTACCTAAAGGTGTTAAAACGGTCAAGCGGTACGACTTCCCAAATAATGGAGAACCAGTTTCGTAGTGGAAACCATTATTGAACAAACCTTGTGGAGGGCATTCTTTACTCCAAACATTAACAATCAACGACTGTTTAACCCCAGAAGGCGCTGGTGTCGTTCCATGAAGTTGATGACCTGCATCAAATATGATTAAGCGATTACTCTTATATTTGATTCTTTCACGAGTTTCTATTGGGCTATTTTTCAAAATCGGATCAATGAAACTTTTCTCCAAAGAACCGACTGAATCACGAACCAATAAGATTGGATAAAGTTCAAAAAAACCTGCTTCTTCTCCGTTATCCACTCCCCACCAAACAGCACCGAGAGTTGGTGTTCCTAAAGATTTATCGTGAACGTAGCGAGCAGTGTCGGCATCAATATGTGGTTGTATGTACTGACCCGGCTCATATGTTCTTGTCCAATACTCAAATCCGACCACTTCATCAATGTTTATTTTTCCCTCAAATATCTTTCGGATCAATTTCTTTTTGAGGGTATCCATTGGGCTTTTCCACCAACCATCCCAAAACATGTATGGAGAAAAAACCGAACCATTAGGGTCGTTGTACATATTCGGCACAGATGCGACCTTCTCCCCATCACCCATGGATACAGGGAAAAATGAGTCATCATCAAATATTGCGCTCAGGGTTACTTCGTCAAAATAGTTGTCTTGAATAATCATATTACTCCTTAACAACTATTGTAAGTCCATAAAACAAAGGTATATGGTAGACATTACAGAAACTATTGTGTTTTAGTTCATGATGCCATTCCCACGCAGGACTTACTATCGTTTTATTGTGATACAGAAATGAGGAGTCCGAACTGTTTTGGATCAGCATCACCCCACCAGAATTGAGCCTGTCAACATAAGTTGATGCACCCAAAAACGGATTCTCCATATCCGATGACCAACCAAGAATCAAGTCATATTTAGTGTCTTCATCCAAATCTAATTCCTGTCGTGTCACCATTTTATACGGCACATTTGGAAGAATATTTGAAGTCCCTTTAGCGAATCGTTCATAATACAAAAGTCTCTTTGAGTTAAGTATTGAAAGTTCTGCACCATACTTATTCACGAGCGTGTCATACTTGAATCTGTCCAAATATCCTGAAATTGACAGAACTGTATTCATTCTTTTCACATCAAAAATTGCAAAAACTAGTGCTAAAGAAAGCCACTGCGGACTTGAGTATCCTTTATGAAGTTTGGCGTGAGGCTGATGAATTACGTAATCAAAATCACTAGCCCCACCAGTAGCGATATTGCGACGATCAACGCCAACGGTATTGAACATATACTCGCCAATTAAAACAGACTGTGCGCAATCTTCATCTATGCATTGGTCGGCAAAATCAGAAAGCGGTACGTCTGTAAAACTGCTCAAATCAAACAGTTGATCTAACTCGTATCTTTTGTTATCAGACATTTGATAACTCGTAGGATGAAACTTGAAGATCAAAGTATGAGCGACGAAGAACCCGTGCTAAAAGTATGTTCTGACTCTTTAGATATTCATACACGGCATAGTTTTCTGTGTGCATATTTATAAGATGCGAAGGCTTATATGCATAAATCGTGCGAATACGCTCCATTGCCTCATCAAAAGAAACAGTTTTGATTTCTGATTGTTCATAACCTAAAGTCAAAAGCACGCAAGCAATTGTTGTGGAAGCATAGCCAAAATCAGAGGTGGCGTCATAGGTTTCATCCTTTGTTTTCATCAGTGCCGTCCTCTACCGTGTAGTCAATAGTATGACAATTAGTTACCCATTCACCGTTGGACAGCCATCTTCCTGTTTCGCTCTCAAAATAAATTACGCCGTCATCAAACTTTGGGAGGTCAGTATCTGACTCCCCAAATTTTGTTGGATCTTCTACTTGCTCGTTCGGATCCATGACATTACGACAACTTCTTTAATGCAAAAATTTCGCTTTTCAAACATTCCCAACTTGTATGAAGTGGGTCTTGAAAATTATAAGGATTAGCCGAAGTTTCGTTAATAGAAGACGGGTCAATATCCATCATTTTAGAAAGAATAAATATTGATTCCTCTAAAAAAACCTTAGCCTTAGATCTTGCCTTCTCGTAATCAAAAACGCCTATGTCCATAGGCTTCCATGCTAGTTCATCGGTTCATTCAGTTTTGGCAACCCCTGAAATGACGGTCCGATCTTATTCCCGTCGGCATCCAAACCAGTTTTTATCCCTTTTGTCCAAGTCCATGGTTTTTCTTGGTTATTTTTTGATTTCATGGCACCATACTTGGATCGTTGTTCAACAAGTTCTTTGTCATCCCACAGGCTTGACACTTCAAAAGAAGTTTCAGAAAGCACCCTATTGTCAAATAGGGTAAAAAACATGAATGGCATACCAGCCTCAAACACGACTGGTTCACCAATTCTGGTGATCATCCAGTTCATTTGGAACTCATCCGGCCACCAAGAACTTGGAATGATTGCAGATAGTGGTTTAGCACCATCAACCATATAGTTTGGCGACCCACCAATCCAAATGTCGTAGTTTTCTTCTGTGCGAAAAGCGTATTGTGTTGAAAAGGAGATCATGCCAATAATGCTTGAATGAACAATGAGTTTGTGTGCGCCAAGCGCAGTCTGTATCTTTTCACCAGAGATGATGGTTGGTGGCACATTGCCTCCATTCCACTCAACGACCACATCCTGCTCTAGTTGCAATTCCCACCCATAAACATTCGCATAGGTCATTGGTAGGCATTGGTAAGCATGCTTGTTATAGGTGTTGTCCATCCACTCCCGTTTGAGCCGAGACTGAACTATTTTGGGCGTAGTTGTCTGTGTTTTCAGTAATTGTATTTTTGACATTAATAATTTTTTTCTTGACTGTAACTTGCTTGACGGGTTAGGTCATGGTTGTTGTCGTTGTAATCAAACATTGTCACAGCAGAGTACTTCGTCCCTGAAAGAACTGGCTTAGCCGCATGGGCATATATGTATGTTGATGGGAAAAGAACAATATCTCCGTATTCGGGCTTGAAGGACAAATCCAAATAGGGGAACCATAATTCCCCACCCTCGTAGTCATCATTCAAATACATACATGATGAAGTAGTGCATGTATAAGAAAAACCATGATCTGTATGGACTTGAAAGTGTTGATTCGTTCCATACCTAATGTAGTTAATCGCCTCCATGTAGGCGAGATTAATGTTGTAGCGCTTCTCGTAGTCCGCGATGCACTCTTTCAGCGGGTTTTTAGTGTCATTGTAAATGTTTATCAATTCAGAGAATTGGGGAGGGCAGTGTTTGATATGGAGTTCACCCATCTTGCAATCAACGCAATCTCTGTACTCGGGCATTTTTTGGTTATAACCAACTAGCGCATCCATCCACATGTATGGCGGTGTCTTGCTTTCCCCAATTGTTTCTTCAAGACGATCTACAAGTCTTAACGACTTTGGTAAGGCGTTTTGATATAACAGGATCCCTAGACGTGGGTCACTTAAATGAACAGGATTTTTCATATGCTCAGTCTACCTCCCATACTTGTTGCCATGAGTATCTTTCGCCAGAAGTAACACTGGTCACTTCATGACATGAATTCTCGTCGGCAATGTTATTAAGTAAAACCATCGTATTGGCAAGTGGCTTCAGCGTGATACCGAGAAACGGAGCATGGAATTCGCCCCCTTCAAAATCATCATTTATGTAGTAAACCGTAGAAAATGAAGCAGATACATAATCTGTTCCTATGCTCTTTTCATAAGTATCAGAGTGCATGCGCAGACCGCGCCCATCTGAATACTTCAATAAAAAGTTATTGTATATTCCCCTAGGATGAATATCAAATGTTGACATAATAGCCTTCATTGACAAAATCTCAATTTTAAGAATAACTTTTTTTATTTGTTCATCAATCGGTTTATTGCGAAAATATGACCAGTCCATGACCGTGGGTGGGTAATCAAGATCGGTGTTATCTGTTTGAGATGGAACGTATGGTCTGAGATAAGAAACAGATGCGTCACCGCTGTGTGCAACATGTTTGAACCGCACAGCAGAAAGTTCGTCCGTTGAGGGCTGAAAATCTACGCCGCTTTTAACATATTCAAGTAGCAACTTATGATCGTCGGCGTTTAAGAAATCTTTAAAAACATGAAAATTAGTGTTTGGCATTGAATTAACTTTCGTCCAAAAGCCAAAAATGTTGGCGAACATAGCGCACACCTTTTGTGACGCTATTGACGCGATGAGCCATATCCTCATCCCATGGCGTGCAATTTAGGATTAGGGAATTTGGTTTTGGCTTAAAACTTAGCCCAATATACGGAGTGCAATGCTCTCCACCCTCATAGTCATCATTTAGGTAATAGATTGAAGCAAAATGGCATGGACGATGCGCAGTTGGTGAACTCTCATTAAAATCATAGCCATCTGTGTGCATTCTCATTGAGCGACTGTTTTCAATTTTTGTGAATACTGGCGGAAAAGTATTTTGTGCTTTTTGCCCAAACAAAGAAAAAATTTGTTCATTTATTTGAGAATCAAGTTTTGTGATTATGTCTAAGATCTTTTGTTCAATAGGTTGATGTAAGACCAGATTCCAGTCTTCATAGTTTTCCAAGCCCTCGGGGAAAGGTTCCGCCATCTGCCCACTTTTTATTTTTTCAAAAGTTTCATCATCAAAAACTTCTGAACGCAAATATTCAATAGATTCATCTTTGCTGTGCTTTACTGTATGAAATCTTGTCGCTGTAGGAGGTCTTTTATCCATTGATTCAGTGAATCCCCAAGTAAGTGGATCCGTATTTCTTACATACCAATCCAATGTTGACCATGAATCGCCATCTAGAAAATCTTGATAAATAGAAATACTCGGGTATACGCTTTTCGGCGGGTTGGACGGAGTCGGCATAGTTTTAAACATGTCACTCATCCACAACGGTATAGAAAGCAGGAGTCGTATATCTTTCTCCACTAATCACTGGTTTAACCCCGTGCATGTAATAGAAGTCTCCGGGGTGAAGTACTGCTAAACCCGGTTTGGGTTTTACGATGATGTCGTGCTGTGGGTAGTAAAGTTCCCCACCTTCAAAGTCGTCGTTGTAATAAAAAAGCGAATTTATGTCATATGTTGGGAACGGATTTGGGGATCCATCGTTTAATTGTTTATCGGCGTGGGGTTGTTGCTCTATCCCTCCAAACCAACGGATCAGGCATGGCGGACGGGAACTTAATTTTACATGAAAAATATCTTCCATGGTTTTAGCCATTTTGGCTATGTAGTGATCAATTAGATCGTAGATACCCGAATCAAGGCGCTTTAGTATCGTCGCCGTGCATTGACGGTCATTCCAATAGGACGCATCATAGGTGCAGACACCCTCTTCGTTGTAGGTGTTTTCTAGTTGATCGTTATGCCACTCTTTGATGTTTCGCGCAAAACCAATGATTTTTTTGACATCGTCAGAATCAATGAAGTTTTCTATGACATGAATGTTTTCTTTGCCTCGCCCAAAAGCGCCGGGTTTTACAGCCCAAGGACCATCATCAAAGTTGTGTTGTGTTTGTTCCACACAAAAATCCTAGCACTCTAGGGTGTGATACTTATTTGAATGCTGGTGGGAAGAACGGAGGGAAAAATGGTGGGAAAAATGGCGGGAAGAATGGTGGGAAGAATGGTGGGAAAAATGGTGGGAAGAACGGTGGGAAGAACGGAGGGAAGTATGGAGGGAAGTATGGCGGAAAAAACGGCGGAAAGAACGGCGGGAAATAAGGTGGGAAATAAGGTGGGAAATAAGGTGGGAAATAAGGTGGCGTTACTGCTGCGCTCGCTGCTGAAGCAGGACTAACAGGACCGCTACTGCTCGTAGCAGTCACAGTAAACGTATAAGCAGTATTTGATGTTAAACCAGTGACAGTCAAAGGTGAAGATGCACCCGTTGCAACATGACCACCGCTTGATGTTACCGTGTAGGAAGAAATAGTACCAGTTTTTCCAAGGTAGGCAGGAGCAGTGAACGGAACAGTAACGGTTTGCGCGGTATTACCTGCCGTATTGTTGACAACAGCATTTACGGTTGGCGTACCAACTGTCGGTGCTGCTGGTTGTTTACCGCCAGAATCTTTTCCTTTTGTTGCCATATTATGCGCTCAAGTCTCCAACGACTACCCATGTATTTTCTGCCCGTTTGATGAGTGTAACATACGACCACTGTGCGCGGAGTTTAAGACCCGGTGTTCCGTTTACCGTCACACCCGCACCAGCAGTGACGGTGCATTGACCAGTGTTTGTTTGCAAAACGTTTATTTGACTTCCAATAGGGAAGGCGACAGATGAGTTTGGCGGTACGGTGAGCGTGTTCGCTGTAGCGACACTCATTTCAACAACCTTGTTTTTGTCAGCCAATACAAGGGTGTATGAGGCGGTCTGTGCGCTTGTTGAAACATCTGCAATCATCCCGAGTGAAACGGTTCCAGAATCTGCCGTGGTTACTATATTCCCGTATGTCGTGCCGTCGTTTGTGGCTTCCCACTTATCAGTAGTTTCGTTCCAGCGGACAAGAACATTTGCCGAGGTTCCACGCTCTACTTCAATACCAGCATTCTCAGTCGGAGTACCTGTCACATCATTATTCAAAATAACAATGTTGTCGGAGACATTTAATGTTGCCGTATTGATTGATGTGGTTGTTCCAGAAACAGTTAGATTGCCACTCACCGTTAGGTCGTTGAATGTGACATTGCTACCAGTTCCGACAGCCTGACCGATTGCAATGGTCGGAGTTGCGGTTTCTCCAGAGTTGTTGGTAAGGGTTACACCAGTACCAGCAACGAGTGACGCAACGTAATCTCCAGTTGTTTTGGTGCCAAGAGCCACCGCGTCATTAGCAACCTTAGATGCAGTTACTGCACCATCTGCAATTTTTCCAGTACTTACTGCGCTATCCGCAATTTTTGCTTCAGTGACTGCTGAACCACCAATTTCGTTTGTGCCAACAGAATCATCAGCCATCATTGACTGCGAAATTGTGTTTGCGGGAAGCGTTACAGTTCCCGTGAAAGTTGGTGAAGAAAGAGTTGCGTACGGAGTGAAATCTGATGTCAAAGCAACAGTTCCCGTTGCATCAGGAAAAGTTACTGTTCGGTCAGCAGTTGGATTACCAGCGTTGAGAACCAATTCAAACTCGTCCGAGGTGTTCCCCTCCATTGTGATTCCACCTGTTAGATACAGGTTTGCGAAAGAAACATTGTCGCCAGTTCCTACTGATTGACCGATTGATAAAGTGTGGGCTGTGCTTTCACCGCTGGTTGCCGCAGATGAAGTAACACCAGTACCGCCAGTAATAGAAGCGACATAGTCACCTGTAGTTTGTGTTCCAAGTGCAATAGATGCTTCAGCCGTAGTTGATGCCGTGACACGACCATAAGCATCCGTGGTTACAGAGGTCATGAAAGTGCTTGTTGCAGAACCACTAGAGTTTGTTCGTGCCAATTCTGCAAGGTCAATACTGTCAGCGTTAATGACGATGCGCGTAGATGATGCAGTACCAATGCTCAGGTCAGAGTTGCTAGCGGCAAGACCATTACCAGCGATGATTTGGAATCCAAGACCCGTAAATTGCTGGAATGTGATGTTGTCTGTCCCAATGATATGAGCGCCATTGGTTCCTGAACCAGTTGACGAAATAGCAAAACTTTGATAGCGGTTTACTGCTGAAGAGTTACTTAGTGAACCAACTTCAACACCCTCATCTTTAGTGATCTGTTGGGCGACAGATCCGTCCATGTCTGTTGCGCGAGTCAAAACCCAAGTTGCACTTACTGAACCTTGAGCAGTAACAACATAAACACCGTTTTGTTTTTGATCTACTTGATTCTTGATCAGGACACGCTGTCCTGTGGAGGCATTTTCTCCATCAATTACTAGACGACCGTTTGAAGTCGCGGTAAGAGTTGCACCAATACCTGTTCCGCCGTCTGCGTCAGTTGTTCCAGCAGAGTATGTAGGTGTCTGTGGAAGCACAGCATGCGTTGCGAGAACAACACTCTTATGCCAATGCTCTTCGGCAAGGCGGTTTTCAAGTTCTAGTTCGGTAACGATAGGGGAATAAGTTGATCCGTTAACAGTCAATTCCCAAACATCGGTGGTTTCATTCCAACGGAGTTGAACATTTGTTGACGATCCGCGCTCAACTTCAATACCAGCATTCTCGGAAGGTGCGCCAGAAGCATTGTTGTTCAAAACAATGATGTTGTCATTTACAGTCAATGTTTCTGTGTTTAAAGTGGTGGTTGTTCCAGAAACTGTAAGGTTTCCTGAAACCGTAAGATCATTAAAGGTAACATTGCTATCCGTGGCAACTGCCTGACCGATAGCAATTGTTGGTGTTGCGGTCTCGCCAGAGTTGTTTGAAAGAGATACGCCTGTCCCCGCAACAAGCGAAGCAACATATCCGCCAGCGGTGTCTGTGCCAAGATCAATGGTGTCGTTAACCCACGCAGATCCATTCCATTTCAGGAATTGACCGCTAGAAGCACTCGTAATAGTTACATCGCCAACTTCATCAAGCGATGGAGGCGCATAATAACCAAGGGAGTTCCAAGCAGTAGACCCGTTTCCGAGTTTCATCTTTAGCGTGTCAGTTTCAATACCTACTTCGCCACCAGAAAGCGTAGGGTTGGCAGATGTCCAGTTTGTTGCTGTGTCTCGTCGCAGTATGATCTTTTTGTACGCCATTACGCGTTTCCTCCGTCAATTTCGTCCAACGGATCTGTACTGATCGTTGAGTTAGATGCTGTTCCTGATTCCCATACTGATATCCCCGCCACCCGTCGCCATCTGGTTCCAAAGCGCTGAAATACTTTATTACCTGCCGTGAACTGGTCGCCGTTCGCAGGACTAGATGGAAAGGTAACAGCCATACAGCAATAATACAGTATTATCCTACATCAAAAAGGAAGCCCTAATTAATGAAAACACTAAATAAATTATGTTAGGTCTCCAGATAGCAAAAATGTGTTTGATGCTACACAGGTGACTGTTATGAGTGAATATCGTGCTCTGGTCGTCACAGAGTTACCCGGCGAGACCATGGAAGCCGCGCCAGACACAGTGACAGAAACCTGTCCAGTACCATATTGAACAATGTCAACCTTTTCTCCGATATTGGCACTCCATGAACCAAGATCCACGCTTGTCGCAGAGGAACTGTTGAATTTGAGCAATTTACCGCTATCAGCATTCAACACCGAATAGGTGGTAGCGGAACTATCGGAGACAGTTTGTCGTGGAGCAGAGTTAACCCAGTATCCACTAACACCATCAAATCTCAAAATCTGGTTAGTGAGCAGATCGCCATCTATTGATACATCTAGCAATTCAGACAAATCAAAGAAAATCGGGTCTTCGCTAGTTACTTGAACCCATGCACCACTGTAGTAAATGTAAAGATTAAGACCAGTGCTGTCGTACCAGAAGTCTCCTGCACCAACATCAACAGATGGTGCGGTATCGGAAACCGTCATGCCACCAAAGTTGGCTAATGCGGTCTGAATGAACTCTGTGGTGGCAACCGCTGTGGTGTTGTTTCCTAGGGTTTGAGTAACTGCCGTCGTTCCTGTTGGTAGTGACGGGGTTCCAGTGAAAGTTGGTGACGCAAGTGGTGCCTTAAGGTCTAAAGCAGTCTGCGTTGCTGTGGAAATGGGCTTATTGGCATCCGATGTGTTGTTAACATTTCCAAGACCAACCATCGTTGGGCTGATACCGCTTACAGTTCCCGTGAAGGTCGGCGAATTCAGTGGAGCCTTGGCGTCCAACTGTGTCTGAATCGCCGATGTTACTCCGTCAACATAATTGAGTTCAGTTGTTGTGAGAGTTGCGCCATCAAGGATGTTAATTTCGGCGGCAGTTGAAGTTACGCCAGTAAGATCCGTTGGTGCGATAGAGATATTCGCGGAGCCATTAAATGACTGACCAGCAATGTTGCGTGCTGTGGCAAGAGTTGTGGCAGTAGATGCATTCCCTGTCAAAGCCGCACTGATTGTTCCAGCAGTAAAGTTGCCAGATGCATCACGAGCGACAATTGCGTTAGCCGTATTTGCGTCAGTTGCCGTGGTAGCAGAGTTGGACACTTTTCCTGCGCTTGAAATGGTTCCAAGTTTTGTGTCATCAATCGCGGCTGAAGCATTAATGTCTCCATTGACGATTGTTCCGTCAGCGATCATCGTGCTGGTGACCGTGCCCGAATCAGCACTTGTGACGATATTGCCGTAGACAGATCCGTCGTTTGTTGCTTCCCACTTATCGTTTGTTTCGTTCCAACGTACAGACACATTGGCGGAAGTTCCGCGCTCAACTTCAATACCCGCGTTCTCTGTAGGTGAACCAGTAACATTATTGTTAAGAACAACGATGTTGTCATCAACGGTAAGAGTTTCGGTATTAATTGATGTGGTCGTACCAGAAACTGTTAGGTTTCCACTTACTGTCAAGTCATTGAAGGTGACATTGCTGTTTGTGGCTACAGCCTGACCGATTGCAATGGTTGGAGTTGCCGTTTCTCCAGAGTTATTAGTGAGGGTTACACCAGTTCCTGCAACAAGCGAGGCAACATAATCACCAGTGGTCTTTGTCCCAAGAGCCACGGTGTTGTCGGGAATTGTTACCGTTCCAGTGAATGTCGGCGAATTGCTTGGAGCCTTGGTGTCAATCTGTGTTTGAATGGCAGAGGTTACGCCATCTACATAGTTGAGTTCTGTTGTTGAAAGAGTGGCACCATCAAGAATGTTTAACTCTGTAGCAGATGCCGTAAGGATAACATCCTCATTGATTTTTGGAGATGACAGCGTTTTATTGGTTAGGGTTTGAGTTGTATCCGTGCCGACAAGGGTGGTCGTTGCATCAGGAATGGTGATAGTTCTGTCCGCCGTTGGGTCGGTTACGGAAAGAGTTGTCTCAAACTCATTGGCAGTTGCACCTTCAAAAACAATGTTCCCATTTAGGTTTAGGTTGGCAAATGTTGGGCTTGCCGAAGACGCGACATCTTGTCCGATAGCGATGGTTGGCGATGCACCTTCTCCAGAGTTATTGGTTACCGTAACACCAGTACCCGCAACAAGAGATTCAACATAAGAACCAACTGTGTCGGTTGACAGGTTTACTGCATCGTTAATCCATGCAGATCCGTTCCATCGCAAAAAATCACCGTTAGTTGCGCTGGTGATCGTGACATCAGAAAGCGCATCAAGCGAAGCAACAGAAAGGTTGGCATTGGCGTAAGAAAGACTTGTCCAAGCAGTTGAGCCGTTACCAATCTTGAATTTAGCGGTATCGGTTTCGTAACCAAACTCGCCGTTATCAAGCGTCGGGTTAAGGGACGTCCATGCAGAAGCGGTAGTTCTTTTAAGTTGAATTTTTACGCTCATGCCGCTATCCCTCCATCAAAGACTGCTATCACACCGTTGGTCACTTCCGCCTCGTAGAGTTCAGGTAACGATATGTTTCCTCCGTCTAGATCTGGAAGCGCGACAGCGCCACTTACAGTATCCCACGAACCACTGTCGTAAATGTAAAGGAGGTTGCTGACATTGTTATACCAAAGATCTCCGTTCTCTGGGTCTGCTGGTGCGGTTGAAGAAATGGTTACATTCGCTCCACCTCCACCGCCTTCTCCTGCGGATACCTGAGTCCAAGTTGAGTTGGAACGGTAGTAGAAAACATGGTTTGTCGTATCAACAGCAAGCGCACCGTTCGGCAGGGAGACGTTCGGGGCACCATTTGTTGTCAATGTGACCATGCCATTAGTGGCGACAAAAACATCATCTGTTGTCAGGGTGTTTGAGTCACTCCTGTACAGATTCGTATCACCAGCGGCTGAACCTGAACCCCAAGTAATTTTTCCGCCAGCATCAATGCGGATTCTCGGAACAGCATCTGAATTTACTCGTGCTGAGAGTGCCTCATCCGATACGGTGCTAAAGCCAAACCCGCGTAGCGGTGACCCAACAAATTTTGTCATAGAAACTCAGCCTCAACTGTTTTCAAAAATATGAAACACCCCTCAAGGTGCTTGTTTTTTATAAATTTTTAACCTGTTATGACAACAGTGTATGCACCGTTGTCTGGGGCAACCGAGAAACTCAGGGTTACTGCATTAACATTGGTTCTTACAACATCACAGATCACCGTATCGTATGTTGCAGAATCAAAAACTTGAACAGACACATTTCGTGTGTTGAAGTTGTGTGTAACAACGATTGATGTTAATGAGTTATTACCAATGACCTGTGATGTGACGCGGGAAAGAGTAGGGGTTGTGGAAGTACGGGTTCCTGTGTCTCCGCCTACCGCAAGATTCTCGCGAGCGCCAGATTCGGTTGTAGCACCAGTACCACCCTGATCAACAGGGAGTGTTCCCGTGGTGTCATCGGATCCTTGTGCAAGGTCAATTACATTTCGGCTTAGAACACCTGCCGTGTATGTGAGACCATCACCAGCAATGTCTGACTTGATTTTGAGACCATCGGAGGTAGTGGCAAGACCAGCAATCGCTGCGTCAAGTTTAATACCTACAGCATCTGAGGTGATTGCAAGACCAGTGCTACCACCAATGGTTACAGAAAGGACACCTGCGTCGTAACCAAGACCGTCACCAGCGGCATCTGATTTGATGCGCAAAGCGTCAGAATGGATCTCAATACCAACACCTGTATTGACATTAAGAACATCGCCAGTTTTTGAAAGACCGTCACCTGCAAGGATGTTTCCCGCTACCGAGAAAAGTGAGAACGCGAGACCAGTTGTTCCAACGGTAATGTCGCCATCAGTGATGAGAACCCAACCGCTGTCTGCGTTCGTTGTTCCATTTTCAACGAAGGTGAACATGCCCGGTGTGACTTCAGCATTGTTGTCTGCGTCAGTTGCTCGTGAAGCAGAACCAGAAACAGAAGCAATGTAGATACCGTTTTCTGAAGCGGTACTTTGGTTCTTGACAAGAACACGGTCACCAGCGACAAGCGTATATCCGTCAATAACATCGCCAGCCTCAAGACCTGAAGCAATGGTGATCGCTGCGGTGGTCGCAACCTTTACGGACGCCTTAACATCAAGACCCGTGCGAGCCGCGTCAACATATCCCTTGTTGGCAACATCAAGATCAGCAGAAGGCGTTGCGGCTTTAAAACGACCGTTTGCGTCGCGCAAAACAAGAGTGTTAGCAGTTTCTGTTGCTGTTGATGCATCAAGTTTTGCTTTATCAGAAGCCGACATAACACCGTCATTGGACGATGTCGCAAGATTCGGCTGAATCGTTACAGCACCATTGGCTTCAGAGATTGTTAGCGCTTCGGACTGATCACCAGTGCTGGTAATGCCGTGAAGCATCTTGCGCCATGCAGAACCCGTATAAACCTTGATGGTTTTTTCGGTACTGTTATAAATTAAACGACCTTCAAAGTTGTCGCTTGAAGGATCGGACGCTAGAACCTCAAATTTACCGTTAATTAACTGATTTTGATTGAGATTTAAATTTGTTACGAATTTTTGTGCCATTTATTTAAATCCTCACGTCAAATAAGCGAAACCAGAAAAAGGGGCTGAAAAAGATACAGTTATACTTGTGTTGCTATTATATACTACATCACCAACTACTACTGTTCCTGCACTATCCACGATGGTTACAGACGGTCTTCCGCCCAAGTCATGTGTAATGTTCCATGTAGACGATGCACTACTTTGGGTGTGTATCTGTCTGTCGTTAAGTACCGCGGCGTCAATAGTTGCCGAAGACAAAGCGGTGAAAAATGGCGTATCCGGCCACCCTGCCTCGGTTTTCGGACCATAAAAATCGCCAGTAAGTACGTCAATATATATATCGCCAACATTGCCGTAGTCTGATGGCTGTGCGGGCATATTAAATCTCTATCTCAATCGTCCAAGGCGCACCCTCGCCATAGGAAACATTCGTTCTAGAACTTGCGGCAACACCCGGAAGAACTACCTGAATAATGTTGGGCTCCTCATTGCCAATATGGACAATGTTCCGTTGATCTTCAATAACAACATTAAAATCCGCGTTGCCCATCGTCAACTGTGTGGAAAGATCACTCATCGTGAAACCTCTCTTTCAAGTTTGAACTCTCCTCTAACCACTTTGTGAACCGCACCAGTTGCAGTTTTAACGATCTCTAGGTCGTAAACACCGCTTTGTGTCAATGAGGCAGTCAAATCGGGGGTTAAAGTCAGTGTTAGCGCCCCAAGAGCGGCGTTGATCGTGATTCGCCCATTGGCGGTAGTTAAACTTATAAGCGCAGTGGATGCGTCAACAGTTCGCCTTACTTCCATGCGGGCTGTATAGCCATTCAGAGAAAACACCGTTCCGTCGGCTTCTTTGATCTCTATGGTGCGCGTAAAGGTAGACCCTTGGTCGCACACCATGTTGTATTTTCCTGCAAGCATTAGCCCTCAATCCGTGACGCAGCCCAAACTGCTGTCACCTATCAAGAATACATCACTTGTATCTTGAGGATTTGAAGCGTTAAGCCTTTTTCTTGCTTTTTGCTTGAGCCTCAACGATCGCTGTGACCGCCGAGAAAATTGCTGTGGTGTTCTTGTCGCCAATCTTGGTTGATACCCAAGCAAGGGCGGTCAACGCTACAGGCATGATTACAGCCACAACTTCAGCCGAAACACCATACTTGTTAGCAAGATAGCCAAGTCCGCCCAAAATTGCGCCCTTGACAGCCTGATCGCTTACATTCGCTTTAATGTTCTTGTCCATTGTTTTCCTCCGTAATAGGGAACTGATACTCGCCCGACCGCATCATATCCATCGCTGTTTCCAGCATCCCATGGGCAAGCCAAGGGGTCATGGAATCCGAAATGGACAGAACCAACTCTTGTTGTGAGTCGGAAACTACTTCTGCGATAAGCACAAAATTGGTTACAAGACCCTGAGGTAGAGCCCCACGAAGGAGTTCCTCAATTTCTGCATCCATAGAAGTTTCATTATTTTCTTCTTCCATGAATCCTCCAATTTTAGACTTACCTACATATTCTACATCACGCAGTCAATGTGTGGGTGACAATCATTCCCAAAGGTCTTGCAGGTTCAATCAACGACAAGATAATTGAATTTGAAGAGCCCACATCTTCGGCTACTGTCCCAAAAGTTTCTGCTTGGCTTGTCGTGAAACTTATTTGATTAAGACTGACCGTTGAATTGACCACCTTTGCACCAGTCAGGTTTCTTTGTATCGCGCTCACCATAGCCTGAAGTGTTCCAGCATTATGACCGTAATAACCAGTTTCCACCTGCCAACGAGCAAAGGCATCAAGACCAGCAGGAAGACCACCAAGGTTTGTCGCATCATTACCAAGAACGTCATCGCCATCCAAGACGCTTGAGTTCAAAGTAAAAATTTGCCAACCGATTCCTTCCGTAGAAGGCTGATATGTGACCAAGATTGGTCGCCCTCTGAACTGTGCAAGCCATGATAGATAAGAACTGTCACAAACCTTTGGATTTACAAAACGACTCAAGGTCGCTAAGTTCGTTGGATCTCCACCTTCGCTTTTATCTAAATATTCAAAAGCAACACTCTGATCAAGAATTTCATCAGATGCAGAAGTTAGAACATCAAAAAACCTTGCCAAAGGATATGTTGGTTCATTGACGGTAAAGTCCGCTAAATCTGATTCAAGATAAATCTCTGGCAAATATTCAAAAGATTGGCTCAAGAAACCGTTTGAAAAAATTCTCTTACACTGATGTGCTGTTGGTCTAGAAATATTCAGGTATGCATCGGTCAAGGTTGAAAAGACAACACGAAACCGTAACTGTATAGACCATCTACCTGTTGTTGGTACTTGGATTGGAACTGATCTGATCAACTGCCATCTTGGCTCATCGGTTCCTCCTAGGGCAACAGCAAAAGATCCTTCATTGCCGACTATTTGATTGAATGGGTCAACGAATGAAAAAGTTGAAGTGTTTTCGTCAAATTCAACTTCAGACAAAATGGTTTTTAAATACACTGTGCAGTTCTTTGTGGGCTTAACCCACATGAAAGCCTCAATAAAGTCACCAGCGTCTTGATCCACTGTTAACGAAAACTGCGATGGAGTGTCGGATGTTAAAGCGTGATAATTGTAGTAAACATAGTTTTCCAATGATGTTGGAGAAAGTTTTAGCGATCCGCGAGCAGAGTCCTGATAGTCAACCGCGTTGACAGAAAGTGTCCCATCAGAAGTCCAAAAATCACTTGTTGAAGTAGTGAAAGTTGATGACTCAAGAAAAGTTCTCTCGGTTGCATCAAGATAGTTGAATATTATTCCCATATTTAGGACGTCGCGATCGTAGTGCAATCACCAATCGGTATTGCACCCTTTTCCAGTATTGTTACATCATCAACACTATTTGAAGCAAAAGACGTTGACCCAGAAATCGCTACAGTCATTGAATCAACATACTTAACGCCAGCAATTTTTGATGCGATTGTTGTCAAGTAAAGGTGGTTCACCGAAGTTGAAAAATCCCACCCACTGATAGACAGATACGCCTCAATGGCTGCTGAAACAGCAGATCCAACATCTGATGTTGAGTAGTTCGCTTCCACAACGATATTAGCGCTGACCGTAACATCAAAAGTATTCATGTCATGAAGATAAACATTCAAGCCAGCAACAACACGAGATTCAATATCATTTTTTATGCTGAGTTTCTGTGCTGTGGATACTGGATCTCCAACCGAGTCACATAGTGAAATTGTTACAGCACCACCGACATTCGCTGTAGAAAAAAGCATTCCATCGCCAAGAACTACGCTTCCAACAGTTGTCACCGCAGTTGCAATGTTTGTGTTGGTTTTGGCGTAACGGAATGTTGTGGTTGTTGGGACTGCGGTTATTGTATATGTTCCGTTATAAGCAGCGGTAGCCATATCTGCGACATCAACGATATTACCTACAGAAAAACCGTGAGCATACCTAGTCGTTAATGTGACCACATTTGATGTGAGAACAGCGTTGACAATGTCGTTCTCTTTTGCCTGAGTCAGGTCGTAAACCTTGTACCTACTTACGGTCGGGTAGTTAGTTGAAATATAGTTTGTTAACTGTGATGCAGTTGTAATTGAACTACTGAGTGAACTAAGATAGGTAACTGCACGATTAAAGTATTCAGAGTCTGTTTCTGTGTCCGTTCCAACACTTGCTAGCGATGTGAGCGTTGCCGAAAGAATAAATGGGGTGCTTGAAACAACAGTCAGGTTAGAAGGAGTAGGCGTGTCTGGGTATAGAGATGGGTCAGAAGCAATAACCGAAACAGAACCAGTAGTGTCGCCAGACGCAATAGTGATGTCGTTGATCGTCTCGTATAGGTACTGTGTTAAAACACCAGCAGCATCGTACACATCGTAGGAGAAAACGGTTCCAGCAACAATCGTCGCACCAGTATTCACCGACAATTCAATTTCAACAGTTGCCGTCGCTGCTGTTGCCTCAACCCGTGAAAAACCCATCAAATTCAACAAGCCTTCCATCAAACCATCAGGCAGACGGTTGATAGTTGCAATCAAACTCCCCGTGGTATGAGAAACTGCTTCAAGCAATGCGTTTTCAACCGTTCCGACACGAGGGGTGAACTCGGGCATTGCTGTCTGCGCGTACTCAATAGCCTCATCGTAAACGTCAGTAATTTCTTTATCGTTTACAGTTAAATTTACATAGTTCAAGAAGTTTGGTGAAGCCATGGTTATTGTGTCCGTTCAAATTTGATTGCTAGATTTGTTTGACCATTATTGTTCGGCACGACATCAACACCAGTTATTCGTATTTCTGGTATCAGGTTTCCCACTTGAACGCCGACCTGTCTTATTTGTTTGTTGTCAAAAGTCGGGTCTTTTGTTCCATAAAAAGTTGATATAGGTAATTCGCCCGGCTCTATTTGAACAGCGAAACCGATAAGTGTCGCATAATACTCATCAGAACCGTCAACTATCGTTTCCATTTCAAAAGATTCGTGCCTGAATTTCATCGGTAATCTAATCGTGTTCATAGCGACCCAACAATCACGCCTTCATCAAGGGAATTATTCAATAATACAACAAGAACTCGTGCACCAACCGCGGGCAGAGACAAAGTCCCACTGTAAACACCAGAAATGCTTGTTGTAGTTGCAGATAGCGACACACCAGTGACTACGGATGATCCAGAAACAACCGCTGTAGTCGTTGTTATCGTCTGCTTGACGGGGGTGGTAACAGGAAAAGTAAAAGGTGCCATAAACTTGTACGGACCAAGTTGAGCGTCGGTATTGAGTGCGGTAATTTTAACAAAACCAGTTCTCGTAGCATCGTTTTTGGCTGTCAAAACCCCAAGGTGAATAGAGGAAAAGTCGGCGAATGTTGGCGCAGCCGAGTCAGCACGACTCATCTGATCTATTGCATCTCCACCTATGCTTGACATAATTCCGCCTTACCCAATCACTGTTGTTTCTGAAACTTTTTGGTCAATCTTCTTTTTATCCTCTGGGGATATCTTCTCTAAAGTAGCAAAATTTATCTTTACAGGCTCTGGCTCACCATACTGATATTGAACAGATGTAATCAAATACGCTGTTTGATCAAATCCTTTTATCCCGTAAATAACCACTGTCATTCCCGCCCTCACATTGTAGGCGCTCCCGACATTCTGCTCGTACTTGTCCCCAACCCATATATTTGCCGAACCCTCTGACTCCTTCGGACTATCCATAGATCTACGAAGTTCAGGAACATCCGTGAGAAAGAAATTCATTTTCTCATCATTTGGATACTTGAGAGGAATGTAATAAAGAGGGCGCACCTCTTTCTTGCCGTCGGTAGTAGTGAAGGTGTAGGTAGGAGTTTTCTCTATACCCCAACGACCTATCAACCAGTTAGGCGAACCATAAAACAGTGTGGGGACAGCAACAGTTTTCCCCTCTGGTATTGCATACATCACGAAACAAAGATATTGAATATCTTTAGCAGACCGAACCAAAACATCATAAACCGATTCTTGGTTCTTATCAGTTTTTACTTTTATCGTGGTGGTTTTAACACCCTTGGGTTCTTGACCCAAAAACTCTAAACCGAACTTTTTTGCAACCTTTTTCGCGAACTCATATCCCGTCGTAGACCTGAATGCTTGAGGCTTTTTATCTAATTTCATTTTTTGAATAGCCTCTGTACGCAATTCTAACTTAATCTTAAAATATCTTCCCTCGCCATTTGAAATCTCATGGCTCGCAATCATATAACGCTCGGTTACGGTTCCATCATTAAACAAAACTATGTTACTTACAGCAAAATAGTTGTTATTCCACATAGCAAGATCTTCGTCTACAAGTTCAACAGTTATCTGCGATGCACCGTCAACCGAATAACTGACAGTGATGCTGGTAACACTTTGCGCTATTTTGCGCACTGCTTGAATCTGGCTGTGCCCTACGATAATTATCGTTGAATCTGTAATCATTATCCACAATACCCAGGTTTACCCGGCATAATAAACTTGTTGGTTCCATTTGCCTGAGGGCAAAGAAGCCCAGTTTTTCCTTTAAATTTATTTTGACCCTGACCAGCGGAAGTGTCAAATTCGTTTGTGGCAGAATCAACGGTTTTTGAAGTTTTAGTTGTTTTGCATTTATTTGGAAACTTTTTAGCAAACACGGGATCTTTGCAAGAAGGATTTGGGCGAGTGAACTTCAAAGGCGGAATAAGAGCCACATTGATATTAGGGTTCCTATTTTCCACCAAACTTATCTTCACGTTCGCGCTACTTATTGAATTTTCCTTATTCCTACGCGTAACATCAATGCTCATCTCCGTGATAGAGAAAAACAAACCGCTAAATCTCTCTTCGCTCATATTCCTGTAAACATAAGGTGTTCGCGTAAAAATATCGTAATTAAGTAACTGAAAAACCTTGTCGCTACTTGAAGCCATTCTTCGCAAAGCAAAAATTTGTGGATCAACACTCTGAATAAGACCATCACCGGGATGAGCGATAAGAGCGGTGAAGTCAATAGTCATAAGATTATGAGACTTGAAGGCAACAATGGGCGTAGTTCCCGGTCGTGCTATCTGAACCATTTCATCAGAAAGTTTTCCAATATTGATCTCTCTCGGACTGTATGGGAAAACAAAATCCTCTTCCGTGGTCGCGTCAGAAGAACGCATACGGAGAATCAGTGGGAGAGCACCCGGGGTAGCCGACTGAAGACGGTCAGCCTCTGGTGTTGGATCTTTCAATCTCACCCAAACAGTAACAGTATTAGCCATAACCGCCTACGAAATCTTTACTGGTGCCACAGCACCGCGCTCTTTTTGTTCACGAATAGCCTTAGCAATAGCGGCTTCAATTTGTTGAATAGTTCCACGATCCAAAACTGAAGCATTGATCGTCGTGTTCACATATGAAGGCGATGAAGTAGTTGCGGATGGTGGAGTGTAAACAGACGGGAGACCTCTAGCGTTTCTTTCCGCTGGAGACATTGATCCACCCGCACCAACCATTGCCGTTGGAACAGCACCAGTGGTAAGCAGTGCATTGGTTTGATAAGCGGCAACGGAAGCATCTGCCGACTGTTGTGCTTCAATAAAGTTTGCAAGGAACTCTGGGTCAGAGGAAAGTCTTCCCTTAAGCATTGCCACCAGTCTTGTGCTGTCAATTGTGCCGTCTTCTTTTTTGTAACCACTCAATGCTTCGTTACCGCCGACAAGGGTTGCAAGTTCCGTTGAGTCAATGTTCTTCAACAACGCCTCGGGTGTAGCACCAGCGTTAATCAGTTCATTGCGCATATAAGTCTTTTGTTCTTCGCTAATATTCTTCAAACTTCCAGTGGTCAACTGCTTTTCCAACCCAACAAAAGCGTTAGTTATACCACCAACATCACCGAATTTTGAGACGTTGTAATCCAACATCTGCTTAAGATATTGATCGCTTGTCGCATTAGAAACATCACCAGTAACAATTCTTGCCTGCGTAGCGTTAAGTTGCTTGCCCTGTTCTTTGGCTTGAGCCTTCTTATCAAAATAACTCATTGCCTCGCTAACAGCAAAAGCACCGATATTTGACCAAGCCACCTTGATAAGTCGTGCTTTTTCCTCAGCGGTTTTACCGACAAGATCAAGAACATCACGGAAATTCAACATTTGTGCCTTGAGATCTATGCCAGCAGCCTCAGCAAGTTTATTTAAAGACTCCGCACCAATACCAAAATATTTATCAGAAATCCCAACAGCAGTTGTATAATTCAAAATACTGGTATTAAGTGCTTTGAATTGCTCATCATATTTTTTTAAAGCCTGAGCAGCATACGCAGGGTCGGCATTTTCGTTAACGAATTTTCTGCGATCAATCTCTAACTGGTCTTTCATATTGATCAGGTCGTCAACGTTTCCACCAGCGATAGCCTCGTCAATATTTTTACCATAATCTTCTACCATCGTTTTTGCGGCTTCACGAGTCTTTTTTCGCTGTTTACCCGCTTTTACATAACCCGTAATACCTCCGACAATGCCACCAATAATTGCTCCTGCCGCTGTTCCGACACCCGGAAACACCGAGCCAATAGTTGCGCCAAGTGCCGCACCGGCAGTCGCACTTGCAGCAGCAGATGTTCCTCTAGATTTAACGGAGTCATCTTTAAACCTGCCAGCGATTGCGCTTCCCGCCATATAGGCGCTAGTAGCAATCGCAAGAGGTACGGCTGCCTTTGATGCTCCCTGCTTCAACAATCCACCGACGTTTTTCATTTTTCCGCCGAGTTTTGCGAATCTTCCCCCCTGTTTAAACATTTTTCCAAACTTTCCCCCTTTCCCGCTTGGACCGTCTATCAAATCGGTTGCAGTAGACATTGGGGAACCGTTGATATTAACAACACCCGCGTTCACGTTCATTGACGGAATGTTTTTCCCAAACATTGTTCCAAGAACAGTAAAAAACTTTTTAGCGATACTAAACAAAGCGTACAAAGCAACAAGATTAACCACACCGCTGATTTTGCCTAAACCAATAGACTTCAATCCGTTAGTTAGCGCCAAAACAGCCTTGCCGAAACCTGCTAACCCTTTGAAAAATAGTTCAACAACTTTCAACAACATTGCAAGAGCAGGCATCGCACCTATAAACAGTCTGCGGATCACATCGCCATATTTTCCGATTGCTACGAGAGTGCTTGCGATCTGTTCAGCGAATGCCTGAATACTTCCCTTATTTCGTTCAATCGTGTCAGCAAGACTTGTCATGCTCGTTGTGAAACTTGTTCCCAACGATGAAAAAAGCGGTTTAAAGAAATACTCGTTGATCAGTTCACCAGCGGCTTGGAACTGTCGCATCCAATCCTGCATTCGGTCAAAAGCATCACCGATTGTCATGAAACTTTCTTTAAAGAAACCAAAAATACTTGGTGTAGTACCAAGGTATTTAGTCATCAGAACAATTAACTTGTCCGCGCCTTTATCAACAGCATCAAGGAAACTTCCCATCTTCCCATTAACATCAAAATCTTGAAGAACATAGTTAAGACGGGAAATAACTTTAGAAATTATTCCCTGAAGGCGAGAAATTGCCCCACCAGTTTCACCAAGATACTGACCACCTAGATCTGTTAACTGACCTTTGATTGCAGTAATAGCCTGCTTAAACCGACCCATAACAGTATTGTTCAGTGCATCTAATGTTCCAGCATATTTAGTGGCAAAAGTTTCGCCAAGTTTTCCTTCAGCCGCGGCTTTCAGAAACTCTTCACTGGTTTTAATACCAAGAGCGCCCGCTTCTTTAACTATCTTTTCAAAGTCAGGACCCAACTCTTTAGCCGCTTGAGCACCGCCAGCAAGACTGCCCTTTTTCTGTACTGCCGCCAAGAAGTCAGCAAGTTTTTGTGAACCCTTCTCCAAATCGCCACCACTACCAGCAACAACATCCATCAACGATGTGTATGCGGCAACAGTCTCACCAGTTACTGGTTTTACCTTGCTGAGAGTTGAAAAAGAAGCCTGCAAACCTTTCGCGCCAACAACAGCAAGTTGGGTGTTATCGGTAAACATTGATAGAGCCTGTCCAGCGGCAACAAATCTATCGGTCGTGTTTACCGTACCCTGATAGTAGGCAGGTGAGTTTTGCACAGCAGAGAACTCTCTTTGCGCAGCCAAGAACGTTGTTATTGCAACAAATGCGATGCCAACCGCAGAAGCCATAGTGGACATTGCCGCTTGATACATTTTTACAAAATATGTTCCCGCTTTAAAAGCAAGACTTATTC
>Ga0255065_1000056_pt1 | contig 28813 bp, 23 predicted proteins | sample Colum_Cont_RepC__2_FD_188441 | JGI IMG/M metagenome (GOLD analysis project Ga0255065, IMG submission 188441) | Freshwater microbial communities from Columbia River, Oregon, United States - Colum_Cont_RepC_0h | ecosystem: Environmental > Aquatic > Freshwater > River | place: USA: Oregon...
GCCGGACGAACTCCGCGTGGCCTTCCTTGAGGGAGATCGAGTTCACGATGGCCTTGCCCTGCACGCAGCGCAGGCCGGCCTCGACGATGTCGAAGTTCGACGAATCGATCATGAACGGGACCTTGGTGATGTCCGGCTCGGTCGCCGCCATGTTCAGGTACTTCGTCATCGCCGCGACCCCGTCGAGGAGGCCCGCGTCGAAGTTGATGTCGATGACCGTGGCGCCGGCTTCGATCTGCTGCTTCGCCACGCCGAGGGCGGCGCGGTAGTCGTTCTTCTCGATGTGGCCCTTGAAGATCTTCGAGCCGGCCACGTTGGTGCGTTCGCCGACGTTCACGAAGGTGCCGGGCCCGCCGACGATGTTGAGGGCCTCGAGACCGGCGAGCTTGAGGGCGGGGCGGACTTCGCCGGGCACGCGGGTCGGATACTTCTCGGTGCGGCGGCGGATGGCGGCGATGTGGCCGGGCGTGGTGCCGCAGCAGCCGCCGAGGATGTTGACCAGGCCGTCGCGGGCGAACGTCTCGAGGATGGCCGCGGTGTCTTCGGGGCCTTCAGGGAAGCCCGTCGGCGAAAGCGGATTAGGCAGGCCGGCGTTCGGATAGCAGGAGACGTAGATGTCGGCCTTCTTCGCGAGTTCGGCGATGTGCGGGCGCATCTGTTCGCCGCCGAGGGCGCAGTTCATGCCGATGCTGATCGGCTGGGCGTGGCGGACGGAGTTCCAGAAGGCTTCGGTCGTCTGGCCCGTGAGCGTGCGGCCGGACTGGTCGGTGATCGTGCCGGAGATCATCAGCGGCAGGCGGAAGCCGCGGGCCTCGAAGGCCTCGTCGATGGCGAAGACGGCGGCCTTGAGGACGAGCGTGTCGAAGACCGTCTCGCAGAGGATGAGGTCGGCGCCGGCGTCGATCAGGGCGTCGACCTGTTCACGGTAGGCATCGCGCACTTGGATGAACGTCACGTCGCGCTTGGCGGAGTCGTTGACGTCGCGGGACATCGACAGCGTCTTGTTCGTCGGGCCGATGGCGCCGGCGACGAAGGCGTCCTTGCCCGGGTTGGCGGCCTTGAAGGCGTCGACGGCCTCGCGGGCGACCTTGACCGCCTCGGTGTTCAGCTCGCGGACGAGGTGCGTCATCGCGTAGTCTTCCATCGCGATGGACGTGCCGTTGAAGGTGTTGGTCTCGAGGATGTCGGCGCCGGCGTCGAGGTAGGCGCGGTGGATGTCGCGGACGACGGACGGCTTCGTGATGACGAGCAGGTCGTTGTTGCCCTTCAGCTGGCCGGGGTGGTCCTTGAAACGGTCGCCACGGTAGTCCTCCTCCTGCAGTTTGAGCTGCTGGATCATGGTACCCATCGCGCCGTCGAGGTAGACGATGCGTTGGCGCAGGAGGGCCTCAAGGCGCTCGCCGGCCGGGTTCAAAGGGAGTCTCTGGCGGGACATCGCCCCTAACGTGCGGGTTGCCGCCCAAGGGTCAAGGCGGGGGGCGGACCTATTGTGTCATCCCGGGCATATCCGGCTTCTTGCAACGCAGGAGGTCTTGGCTGCGGTAGAGGACGATGCGCTTACCTTCGAATTTCTCGTCGTTCCAGAGCAGGGGTCGCAGTTCGAAGCTGAAGACAGGGTTCAGGAAGGAAACCTCCGCCTCGACCGCGGGGTCGCCGCCCTGCCAGTAGAGGATGCCGTTGGGCAGGGAATGCTTGGCGCCCTTGCACAGGAGCTGGCGGGTGTTGTGGACGAACGTGCGGAGGTCCGCCACGGCGCGGCCGGTGACGAAGTCGTGCTCGTGGTTCATCGTCTCGGCGCGGGCGTTCTTGACGTCGACGTTCTTGAGGCCGAGGCGCGTAGCGATGTCCTGGACGACCGTGATCTTCTTGCCGACCGAGTCGACGAGCGTGAAGCGGGCCTTCGGGTAGAGTACCGCGAGGATGAGGCCGGGGAAGCCGCCGCCAGTGCCGACGTCCATGACGCGGCAGCCGTCCATGAGCTTGAGGAACTTCACCGCCGCGACGCACGGGGCGTAGTGGTGGCGTTCGAGGTTCTCGATGTCCTTGCGCGAGACCAGGTTGATCTTCTCGTTCCATTCGCGGTGGAGCGCGGCCATGGCGGTCAGCTGCTCCCACTGGGCGGGCGTGACTTCCGGGAAGAGGGCGACGAGGGACTGCATGCGAGGCCGCCAGCGTGTCCCGAGGTCGGCCTGAGGCAAGGACGCCTTTGAGCCGCGCACTTTGCTGTTTCCTTCGGGCGGGACTTGGCCAAACCTTGCCGTCCTATGTTCCACCACATCGTCTTCTTCTACCTGAAAAAAGACCTCACCGCCGCCCAGCGCGCGGAATTCGAGACCAAGCTCCGCGGCCTGCTCGCCATCAAGAGCATCCACAGCGGCTACGTCGGCATCCCCAGCACCCATGCGGTCCGCCCGATCATCGACACCTCCTACGACTTCGCCGAGTTCTTCGTGTTCAAGAACCACGCCGACCATGACGCCTACCAGATCGACCCGATCCACCAGGCCTTCATCGCCGACTGCAAGGCCTACTGGGATTCCGTCAAGATCTACGACTTCGAATAAGCCGTCAGGTTTATCGACGAAGAGAAGGTCGTCCGAAAGGGCGGCCTTTTTTGTGCCCGGGAGAATACGCCCTATCGGTTTTTTCAATCCGCCGAATCACGGCGGAGGGCTCTATTGGATTGGCTATGGCACGCCCGCTCGTATCAATCTTTCCCATGGCGATGATTCCCCGCGTTGCTGCCCAGAGGCTGACCGTACCTGAGTCCGTCGAGGAGCTGGCTAGACGCGCAGGTTGGAGCGTCGAGACCGCTCTCGCCGCAGGGGCTGGCCAAACCAGGCATCGAGTGCCCGCAGGCGTTTCACAGGTCGACTTGGCCTGCGATGCCGTCGCCCGTCTCGGCTTAAGCTCGGCGGAACTCCGCTCCGCGCGCTGGCTGATCGGCGCCCAGGCCGTACCCTGGCGGGCGATGCCGACCAATGCCGCCAGCGTGCACGCGCGTTTCTCGCTACCGCCGTCGGTGCAGTGTTCCGACATCAACGCCAGCTGCCTTTCTTTCCTCGCCGCCCTTCAGCTGGTCGGGCCGGGCGTCGATGCTTCAGGCTGTCCTGCCTTGGTCGCCAGCGCGGAAGACCCGCTGATCGGGCTTGATTGGTCCGAGCCACATTCAGCGGCGTTGTTCGGCGCCGGTGCCGCCGCCGCATGGGTCGTGCCGGACAGGTCGCCGGAAAGGGGCGAGACGCTCTTGGCGATCAAGACTCAGCTGATCGAAAGCTTCACGGAAACTTCCGAAGCCTGCGTGGTCCGCGGCGGCGGAACGAAGGATCCCTTCGGTGCCGCAGGCTACGGAAAATTCTCCATGAACGGGCGGTCCCTCTTTCAGGCCGCCTCGCGCAATATGGAAGGCTTCATCGAGCGATTCGTCTCACAGGGTGGCGTGGAGCCCTCCGTGGCGGACTGGGTCGTGCCTCATCAGGCAAGCCGTGAGGCCATCGAACTCATGCGTCGCAGGCTGAACATCTCCCCTGAGCGGTTAGTGGTCCGTTTCGAGGAGTTCGGCAATCAGGTCGCGGCTTCCATGCCGGAGGGCCTGGCCTCGCTCTACCACTCGGGACGGCTTCGGCACGGCGACCGTATCTTGCTGATCGGCACGGGTGCTGGCTTACTCATCGGCGCCACTGAGCTCACCGTCGTCGCCGATAAATCATGAGAGTACTGGTACGAGGCGGAACCGGCTTCGCTGGCCGGCACGTGGTCTGGCGCTCGCTGCTTTCCGGATACGACACGGTCTTCACGGGACGGAATCTTGAGGCGGCGGGTCAGGTGATAGAGATGGCCGATCGCGTCTCGCCGGACCGTCGGCCGGTCTTCCACCCGGAAGGGCATCCCCTCGACGAGCCGTTCGATGTCGTCATCGATTGCGCCGGTAAAGTCGACCTGGTCGGCTCGCGGGCGGATTATGTCGCGGCGAACGTCGATCGGACGGCCGCCGCCTGGGCCCACGCGCGCGAACGCGGGGCCCGCACGTTCGTCTCCGTCTCCTCCGCTTCGGTCTTGTTCGCTTGCCGCGATCAGCTCGGACTGACCGACGGAGTCCCGGCCACGCCTCCGGGCATCCACCCATACGCGGACTCCAAGGCGTTGAGCGAGACGATGCTCTGGGCGCGACGAGGCCAAGGGCCGGCGATCCGCATCATCCGGCCGCGAGGTGTCTACGGGCCCTATGATTCCGGGGTGCTTCCGCGTATCTTGAAGGTCGCCCGGCGGTTAGGCGGGAGATTTCCGTTACCGGCCCCCGAAGCGTTGGCTTCGATGACCGCCGCATCGAACCTCGCCCATGCCGTGTTGCTGGCCGCCGAGGCGCCTGCCTCCGTGGGCGATGGCATCTGGAACGTCTCCGACGGGGATGATCGTCGGCTGGGCGAACTCATCCAGCTCGCCGGGCAGGCGGCCGGGCAGGAACTCCGGCCGTTCCCTCTCCCGGGCAGCCTGCTGAGGGGAATCGGCCGAGCGGGGGATTTCATCTGCCGGCCCCTGCGGGTCGAGCCTCGCGTCAGCCTTTATACGGCCGAGCTCCTGTGCCGCAGCCGGACGCTTTGCATCGACGCCATCCGGCGGGATCTCGGTTACGCGCCGCTCCTTTCGGTCGAGAAAGCCTTCGCCTCTTTGGCGGAGTTCACCCAGCATGGCACCTTGCCCGAACTTTCGATCATGCGGCCTAAGGGAGGCGTCCGATGAGTCCCGCGCCCGACCGCGAGGCCTTGGACGTCAGTTGGGATTTCGCATGGTGGAATACCGGATCCTTCGAGGCCCGCGGCTTCTGCTCACACCTGCAGGCCGGTTGGGCTAAGGCCGAACATCGTGCCTATGTCGGGTTGCTCGAGCGGTCCGGACGAAGGGTGCTCTTTGACGCCGGTTACGCCCCGCGGTTCCATGACTGCGCCGCGCCGTGGCTAGCCTCGATCTATCGTTGGGCCACGCCCGCCACGATTCCTCCGGGCAGGTCGGTGACCGAAAGGCTCGCCGGTCTTAAGGTGGATGAGCTGCTACTTTCGCATTGGCATGCCGATCACACGGGTGGGCTGCTCGATATTCCGGAGGCCTCGGTCTGGCGGCCCTTTTCTTCGCATGAGGCGGTCCGGCAAGAAGCCCTTTCCGCCTGCGCTCCGCTCAAGGGTATCTTGGCCGGCCAGTTTCCCGACGACCTTCCTGGCCGGCCGGGCGCGTCCATCTCCGCACGGCTTCGCGACGTGGAAGCGGCGCCCCTCATGGCTTTGCCCGTGGATCGCTGGCCTTTCCTTTCCGTGCTGGATGGCTCCTGCCGAGATGTCTTCGGGGATGGCTCGTTGGCGACGGTCGATCTTCCCGGGCACGCCCTCGGCCATTACGGCGCCTTGTTCCAGACCCAGCTGGCCGGCCGGCCGGTGTTGGTCTTGCTCTGTGGCGATGCGGTCTGGGATGAGCGAGAGCTGACGGCGGAATGGACGCGTGGCCCGGCGGCGCTGTTCGGATTCCGCTCCCTGAAAGAGGCGGCGAAAACCACCCGGTTGCTCCGCCGCTTATGCGCGGCCGCTAAGGCCTGCGGCAGGGAGCGGGACCTTTATGTGCTGCCGACGCACTGCCGATTGGCGGCGAACCGCTTCGTCGCCGACGGCGGGCGTGAGTGACCGCCGGCGGCAGGCCCGATCTTCCAGGACAAAATCCAACCCTCACGACCATCAAACCGTTCTTCAGCGACATCAACTATTCGGCGGCGAACGAGGATGGGGCTTCGGAGCTGGCGGCCCTGCGCCTGGATGCGCGCTCGCGGGTCCTCTGCATCACCGCGAGCGGAGCGCGGCCCCTGGAGCTCCTGCTGGGCGACCCCGAGTCCGTCGTGGCGGTCGATTTCAATGCGACGCAGAACCATCTCCTTGAGCTGAAGATGGCGGCCTATCGCACGTTGGATTACGCCGCGTTCGCCGCGTTCATCGGCCTCCGCCCGGGCGATGCGGCCGGCCGCCGGGATACTTACGTCCGCCTCGCCTCCCAGCTTTCTCCGCCCGCGCGGATTTACTGGGATGCCCAAGCCTCCAAGCTCGCCCACGGAATCCTCTATTGCGGACGCTGGGAATCGTTCATGCGGCTGTTCGCCCGGCTTACGTTCAGCCGCCGGGACTTGTTGCGCCGCCTTTTCGCCTGCCAGACGTTGCCGGAACAGGCGGAGCTTTGGCGACGCGAGTGGGATAACGGCGTTTGGCGCGGGTTTCTCGGGGCGATCTCGCAGCGCTGGCTGTGGCGCTATGTGCTGCGCGAACCCGGGGTCGTCAACGTGCCTGCGGACTTCGACGTCGCGGGTTACCTCCATGCGCGCTTCGCCCACGTCGCGCAGACGCGTTTATTCCGGGATACGCCTTATCTCTCGCTGATGCTGCGGGGGAGCTACGATCCTGCGGGCGGGTTGCCGCTGCATCTTGCTCCTGAGCATTACGAGACGATCCGGGCTCGCCTGGGGCGGATCACGGTCGTCACGCAAGATCTCGCCTTATTGCTGGAAGAGCCGGAGTCGCGCGGGGCGTACGACGCTTTTTCGGTCTCCGATTTCTCTTCGTATGCTTCGCCGGCTTTCCATGAAAGGATCTGGCGAGGCATGGAGCAATCGGCCCGACCAGGGGCGCGGGTCTGCGAGCGGCAGTTCTTGGTCAAACATCAGACCCTGAACCGCGGTCACCGGGATGACGCCCTCGAGCGGAAGCTGGCAGAAACGGACGGCGCCTTCATCTATAGTTTTATCTGCGTGACGCTTTAAGGCCTCTGCAGGGTAGGGGCAGCACCTCGTGCTGACTTAGCGGCGAAAAATCGATGCATCCTATGTCGTGACGCGGTCCCGACCCTACCCAAGAGACAACTAGGTCAGCACGCAGTGCTGACCCTACCTCAAGGCGATTGCCGGCTAGGTTGGGTTCGACAGAGGGCGGCGCGGGCTTTGTATGAGCGTCATGAAACGACTGCTTTCAGCCCTGTCCCTCCTTGGCCTGTCGATATCGCTCTCGGCGCAGGCGCCGCTCTGGGATCTGGCGAAGGATAAGATTCCCGCGGCTCTCAACCATGGGGCGGTCCAGGCGGCGGACGGCAGCGTGATGGTCGGCGGCGAAAATTACTTCGGCGTACCGCCCTCGGCGTTCCCGGATCAGCAGAACTTCACCGTCCAAGTGACGGTCACTTTCCCTGAGCTCACCGACGGCACGACGATGCATGTGTTGCTCAAGCAGAAGAAGGACGGTGAGGACACGGGCCTGGGGCTCACGTTCCTTAATTTCCCGACCATCCAGGCCCATCGCCCGATCATCAATGGCATGCACATCGGCGACAAGCGCCTCAAACTCCAGGCCAACACTCCGTATGCTTTCACGGTCGCGGTCCGGAAGGGTAGCCCGACGTTTTACCTGAACGAATCCCCGACCGGCCAGTATTTCGTACTGCTGCTGCCGAACGACGAACCGATGTGGGTGGGCAAGCGGCTCTTCCCACGCGAAAAGCCTTTCACCTCGGCGAAGATCACCGCGCTGAAGGTCTACGGCCCTGACTTCGCTTATAAGTCGCCCAAGGAAAAGCCGACCGCCGAGCCGCGGGGCGGCATCGCCGGCAAGGGCTGGATGGTCGATGCGCCCACGGTCGTCGACCCGAAGCGCCCGAAGCTGCTCTTCTACGGGGACTCGATCGCGGGCGGTTACCGCGGGCAACTGTTGCCGATGCTGGAAGGCAAGGTCTACGCGTACCACTGGAGTGGCTTCGTGGGCGGCATCAATCCGAAGGTCGATACTCTGATCAAGCAGGGGGCATCCGTCGCCGACTTCGACCTCATCTTCTTCAACAACGGGCTGCACTCCTTGGCATGGACTCCGGAGAAGGCGACGGATCAGCAGATCATCGACACCACCCGCGCCATCGTGCGTGGCTTCAAGACCGGCGCGCCCAAGGCCAAGCTATTCTGGATCGCTACGACTCCGCATACCGCCCGTCGCACCGAACCCAGTAAGCCAGTCACCGCGCTCGGGGATAAGAATCCAATCGTCCTTCGCATCAACCGCCTCGCCGAGCAGGTCATGAAGGAAGAGGGCATCGAGGTCATCGACATGTATACGCCTCTCGCCGCCCGCCTGGACCTGGCCGCCGGAGACGAATATCACTGGACTGGCCCCGCCTACAAGTTGATCGCCGACGCGATCGTCGCGAAGACGAACGAAGCCCTGAAGCTGAAGTGAGGGTAGGGATGCGATGACATCGCATCCGCTTGTGTCGAGGTAGGGGCAGCACCGCGTGCTGCCCTGGCGGCCGCCGCAGGGCGGCCGAAGGTAGGGGCGTGGCTACGCCGCGCCCTCCTGATGCGGAGTGCACGATAAATCGTGCCCCTACCTTGCGTTCGCCATTCGGCAAACGATCGATGCGAGCTATGTCGTGACGCGGTCCCGACCCTACCCAAGACAACTAGGTCAGCACGCAGTGCTGACCCTACCTCGAGGCAAGGTCCCAACCGCTAACCGCCAGCCGCTAACCGCTAAAACCTGTCGTCCAGGCCATTGTAAACCTCCCCCTACTTCGGGCTTAACAATAGGGCGGGAGGGCCCTAGGCATAGGGTATGCCGACTGCCACCGCAGCCGCTTCGTCCGCCACGGACGCCCTCGATGCCGCCGACCGGCGCTTCGGGTGGCACCCGTTTACCCAGATGCGGGAGTATCAGGACAACCCCCGCCTGCACCTGGTCCGCGGAGAGGGCAGCTGGCTGATGGATGGGGAAGGGAAGCGTTACCTCGACGGCAATGCCTCGGTCTGGACAAACGTCCACGGCCACAACGACCCCGACCTGAACCGCGCCCTCCGCGAGCAGCTCGACCAGGTCGCTCACGTGACTTTGCTCGGCCTGAACCATCCGGTCGCGACCGAGCTTGCCGCCGATCTCGCCGGGCTCACGAACGGCGCCCTGCCGCGTTGCTTCTACACCGACAACGGCAGCAACGCCGTCGAGGTCGCGCTGAAGCTTTCGTTCCAATACTGGCAGCTCGTCGGACAGGACGCCAAGCGCGGCGTCATTTCGATGGAAGGTGCCTACCATGGCGACACCTTCGGGACGATGGCCGTCGGCGAACGCTCCGAGTTCCATCGTCGTTTCAATCCCTGGCTCTTCGCCGCGCAGACTTTCCCTGCACCGGTCCACTCCGAGTGCGCCGGTCAGGTCACCCGCTCCGATGCCTCCGCCTCGCTGGCCGCGTTGAAGGCGATCCTCGAACGCGATGCCGCCACGACCGCCTGCCTGATCCTCGAACCCGTCGTCCAAGGCGCCGCCGGCATGGTCCAGCAGCCTGCGGGCTTCGTGAAGGCCGCCGCCGCCCTTTGTCGTCAATACGGCGTGCACCTGATCCTCGACGAAGTCTTCACCGGCTTCGGCCGCCTCGGTGCGCTGACCGCTTCTGAGCGCGAAGGCGTCGTCCCTGATTTCCTCTGCCTCGCGAAAGGCCTCGCCGCCGGCTACCTGCCGCTCGCCGCGACGCTGACCTCGGAGAAGATCTATGAGGCTTTTGTCGGGAAGTTCTCCGAAGGGAAGACCTTCTTCCACGGACATACCTTCTCAGGCAACCCGCTCGCCTGCGCCGTGGCTCGTGCCTCGTTGCGTAAGCTGAAGCCCATGCTGGCGTCGGGTCAGGTAGCCGAGCGCGCCGCGCTCCTCGGTCGCGAGATGGCCGCCGCCTTCGCCGGTCATCCGCACGTGCGTGCCTTCCGTCAGCTTGGTCTCACCGGCTCCGTCGAATTCAAGCCGGCCTCCGCTGAGCGCTGGCCAACCGATACCCGCGCCGGTTTCCAGGTCGCCTTGGCCGCACGCCGCCATGGCCTCATCATCCGTCCGCTGGGCGACTCGATCCTGTTCGTCCCGCCCATCTCCATCCAAGCCGACGAAGTGAAGCACCTCGTCCGCGCCGTCCGCCTCGCGATGGACGAAGTGCTTCCGAACCTTAAAGCAGACTAGGGCAGCACGCGGTGCTGCCCCTACCTTTCCCCGATACTCGATACTCTAGACTCCATACTCTATCATTATGCCTAACCTCACCGAAGCCCGAGCGCTCTATGACCTGCCGCTCAACACGCTGATCTTCAAGGCTCAGCAAGTCCACCAAGCCCACCAGGATCCGGCCGGCGTGCAGCTCTGCACGCTGAAGTCGATCAAGACCGGCGCCTGCCCTGAAGACTGCGCTTATTGCCCGCAGTCGATCCACAACCAGACCGGCCTCGAGACCGAAGCCCTCATGGAGACGCAGGCGATCCTCGCCGACGCCCGTAAGGCCAAGGCCGGCGGCGCGACCCGTTTCTGCATGGGCGCCGCCTGGCGCCGCGTGAACGATGGCAAGCAGTTCGACAGCGTCCTGAACACCGTCTCCGGCGTGAAGGAACTCGGCCTCGAAGTCTGCTGCACCCTCGGGATGGTCAGCGAAGCCCAAGCCTCCCGCCTCAAGCAGGCCGGTTGCGACGTCTACAACCACAACCTCGACACCTCCCGCGAGCACTACTCTAAGATCATCACCACCCGCACTTACGATGACCGTCTCCAGACCCTCTCGAACGTCCGCAAGGCCGGCCTCGAAGTCTGCTCCGGCGGCATCATCGGTATGGGTGAGACGGTCGATGACCGCCTGAAGATGCTCGTCGAGCTCGCCCAGCTCGACCCTCAGCCGGACTCCGTGCCGATCAACGCTTTGGTGGCTGTCGAAGGCACGCCGCTCGCCGGCCGTAAGTTCGTCGATACCATCGAATTCGTCCGCACGGTCGCCGTCGCCCGCATCCTGATGCCGAAGGCGATGGTCCGCCTCTCCGCCGGCCGCGCCAGCATGAACGATGAGACGCAGGCCCTCTGCTACCTCGCCGGCGCCAACTCGATCTTCCTCGGCGAGAAGCTCCTCACCACGGGTAACCCCGACATCGAGGAGGACATGAACCTCATGAAGCGTCTCGGCCTGCACCCGATGCACCCGGACGAAGCCCGTCGCGTCCATCGCGGCGAGATCGCCCCAGCGGACGCCAAGCCGGCCGAGTGGCCGAGCGTCGCCGAATTCGCCGCCGCCAACGCGGCCGAAGAATCCTGCGGAACCGGCGGCTGCGGCTGCAAGTAACATGGCCGTCATCTTCGTCACCGGCAGCGACACCGGCGTGGGCAAGACCCACGTCGCCGGCCTGCTCGCGCGTCGTCTCGCTCGCGATGGTTTCACCCAGGTCATCAAGCCGGTGGAATCAGGCGCCGGCGCCGGTCGTCCGGCCGACGCCAAGAAGGCCGCAGGCAAGTGGGCCGAGGCCCACACGCTGTTGACGCTCCCGGCACCGATCGCCCCGCTCGCCGCGGCGAAGAAGGCCCGCAAGACGCTCGACCTCGCGACGCTCCTGAAGCTCTACAAGGCCGTCCCGCACGCGCCGTGTCGCGTCGTCGAAGGCGCCGGTGGCGTGGCCGTCCCGCTCGACCCCAAGGGTCAGGACTGGGCGGACTTCGCCGCGGCGATCAAGCCGACCGTGGCCATCGTCGTCGTCGAAGACCGTCTCGGCGCGATCAATCAGGCCCGTCTGGCCATCGCCTACCTACGTCGTCGTTACGACGGCCCCATCGGCGTCTGGCTCAACGCGATCAAGAAGCCGTCGAAGGAAGTCGCCGCGAGTAATCGCGCGGGCCTGCAGGCTTCGTGGATCCCGCTGCTCGGTGAGTCGGGTAAAGGCGAAAAGTCCGCCCGCTTCCACTTCCTGCCGCGGTGAACGAAGCCCTGCTGAAGCGCCTGCGTCAGTCCCTCGCCCAGCGCGAAGGGTCGTCGCTGCGCCGCAAGCTGACCGCCCGGGCCTCGGACGATAAACGCATCAACCTGGCCGATAACGATTACCTCGGCCTCTCGCGCGATCCGGCGGTCATCGCCGCCGGCGTGGCCGCCTTGCAGGAATGGGGCGCGTCGGCCGCCGCCTCGCCGCTCGTCACCGGTTACACCGAGATCCATCAGAAGCTCGAGCAGACCCTCGCCGCCTGGCAGGGCTACGCGCACGGCCTCGTGATGAACACCGGCTTCGCGGCCAACTCCGCCGTCCTCGGCGGCCTGCCGAAGAAGGGCGACCTCATCCTCGCCGATCGTCTCGTGCACGCGAGCATGCTCGATGGCATCATGGCCTCGGGCGCCCGCTTGCGTCGCTTCGCCCACAATGACCTCGATGCGCTCGAGCTCATGCTCCACGAAGAGCCCGCCCTCGATGGTGTCATCTTCGTCGTGACCGAGAGCGTCTACTCCATGGACGGCGATAGCCCGGACCTGAAGCGCCTGGCTTCGCTCCGGAAGCGTTTTGGTTTCTGCTGGGTGCTCGACGAAGCCCATGCCACGGGCTGGTATGGCGCCACGGGTTCCGGACTGCAGGAAGGACAGGGTGCTTTCGCCGCCGCAGACATCGTGGTCGGTACGCTTGGCAAAGGTCTCGGTTCGCAGGGAGCCTATGTGCTCTCGCACGCCCCGGAGGTCCGTGACGCCCTGATCAACTTCGCCGGCGAGTTCGTCTACTCCACTTACCTCGCCCCGTCCTGCGCCGCCGCCGCCCTCGCCGCCATCGACCGCGTGAAGGGCATGTCGGGCGAACGCGGTGAACTCCATGCGCTTTCCCAGTCCTGGCGTGACGGACTGGTCGAAGCCGCCGGCTTCATGGTCTCCGCCATCCGTCCGCCCACGGTGCCCGTGCGCACCGGACGTATCCGCATCTCGCTCCGCCGAGGTCTTTCCCCCGCCGTGCTTTCCTCCTTTGTCTCCGCCTTGAAGGGCGTCTCGCTATGAAGATCGGCTGGCTGGGCGGCTGGGGCGTCTCGCTCGAGGAGATGAAGGCCATCGCCTTGGCGCATGCGCCGGACGCCGAGCATCTCATCTACCCGCCTGTCATGGGCGCCGCCGAGAATCTGACCGGCTGTGATGCCGTCATCGCGTGGTCGCTCGGTGCGCATCTCGTGCTCGAGGCCGGTGCCCGCGGCGTGAAGTTCCCGGCCAAGGTGCTGCTCTTCGCCCCGTTCACGTCCTTCTGCTCCGAGCACGGCAAGTGCGGTAAGCACTCCGAGACCCAGGTCAAGTGGCTGCGCCGCTGGATCGATACCGACGCCCCGGCCGCCTTGGCTGATTTCCGGAAGCGCGCCGGCCTCGCGCCGTTGGTCGGTGACGCTTTACCCTACGAGAAGGAATACCTGCAGGCCGGCCTCGACATCCTCGCCCAGCCGGCGGGCATTTCGCTGATCACCTACGGACGGCACGGACTCAACCCCGGATGGGAAGCCTATGTAGGCGATCAGGACGCTCTCCTGGATGCTGCGGGCGTTTGCCAAGCTGTCGTCGGTTGTCATACTGTGGAAGGACTCGGGCACGACCTGCGCGAGTTCCTTACCCCCTGAGCCCATGCGCTTCGATGAACGAGCCGACAGCTATGGCGCGCACGCCGCGCCCCAGAAGCGTTTCGCCGAAGCCTTGGCCGCCTTCGCGCCGTTCCGTCGGGGAGTTCGCGTCACCGAACTCGGTGCCGGCACGGGTTTCCTCACCGCCGCTCTGCTCGCGCAGGGCGTAAACGTCGACGCCACGGATGGTTCGCCCGCGATGGTCGAGCTCGGGCGCCAGGCCGTGCCCGCCGCCAATTGGTCGGTGCATAATGCTTTCGGACCCATCGAGAAGGCTGGCGCGCTAGCTTCGACCGGCCTCTTGCACTGGGCGGCCGATCCCGCGGCGGTCTTGCGTCATTGGCGCGCGGCTTTGCCGGCGGGTGGACGACTCCTTCTCGGCGTCCCGTGCGATCCTTGCCTCAACGAACTGCGTGACCTCGTCGGTGAAGGCCCGGTGCGCTGGCGGGATGAAGCCCAGTGGCTCGCCTTGCTCAAAGGAGCCCAGTTTGACGTCCATGCGCACGGCGTTCTCGAGTCCGAGGAACTCTACCCGAACGCACTCGAGTTTTTCCGTCACCTGCATCGCAGTGGCGTGACCGGTGATCCCCGTTTCTCGCCGTCTGAGCTGAAGGCGTTGCTCCGCGATTACGATCGCCTCAACGCACGGCCGGAAGGCGTCGTCGCCACCTGGGCCTGGTTGTTGGTGGATGCGACGGCGCGCGCGTGAGCGCGCGAGGGGAGTTGATCCGTTGATCAGTTGGCCGGTTGGCCAGAAAACGAGAGGCCCAGAGGCTTAGTTGAACAGAGAAAACGGGTGGGGTCGGGACCGCGTCACGACATAGCCTGTAGCTAGGTAGGGTCAGCACTGCGTGCTGACCTAGCGGCCGCCGCAGGTGTCGGGTGACGGCCACCGGGGCATCAGCCATTCGGGAATCGGCAGTTCAGCCATCGGCCATCGGCATCGGGTTTCAGCCTCACCCAAGACAGCTAGGTCAGCACGCAGTGCTGACCCTACCTCAAGGCATCGGCCCAACCGCCAACCGCTAACCGCTAATACCTATGCCACCTTCTCGCTCGGCACATACCTTTCGAGGTGACGCCAGAGCCAGGGGAGGAGGATGAGGGCGAGGGTCGCGGCGGAGAGATTGAAGGCCGAGTGGACGAAGGCGACCTGCAGGCCAGGCTCGTCGATCATCGCAAGCAGGGGCCGGATGGCGAACTGGAGCACCGTCACGAAGAGCGCCAGACCGGCGAGATCGAGGCCCGCGTTGAAGAGGGCCAGGCGACGCGCGAAGGGTCCGAGGGCCGAGGCGGTCAGCAGCGCGACCCAGCCTGTGCCGAGATTGGCGCCGACGACCACCCAGATGGAGAGCGTCGGATCGAGTAGTCCGCCGGCGACCGAGAGGACGGTCAGGCCGACGACGACCGACGAAGACTGCACGAGCATCGTCAGGGCCGCACCGAAGATCAGCGCGCGCAGGGGCGTGGAAAGGGTATCGCGCCAAGCCAGCACTTCCGGAGTCTGCGCCAGCGGGAGGAGGGTCGAGCTGATTAGGCCGAGCGCCAAGAAGATCAGGCCGAAATGGAAGATTGGTCGTCCGTAGGGACGTAGGTCGCGCGGACCCATCAGCGACCAGAGACCGCCAAGGGTGACGAGCACGGGACCCATGCCCGTGAATTTGAAGGCGATGAGCCAGGCGGTGAGCGTCGTGCCGATATTGGCGCCGATCATGACGGTCCAGGCTTGGCGCATCGGCATGACCTTCTGCTCGGCCAGGCCCATCGTCACGAAGTTCACCACCGACGAGGATTGCACCAGCGCCGCGCCGACGGCGCCGGTCAGCGCGCCGACGAAACGGTTCTCCGTGGCCTGACGCAGGCCGCGGCGCAGGCGCTCGCCACCGAGCTTGGTCACCTCGCGGGCGAAATCCCGCAGGCTGTGCAGATAGAGCATGACCGCCGCGACGGCGGTGAAGAAGAGGTCCACGGGAGGAGAGATAGAGGAGAGAGGATGGAGTATCGAGTATGGAGTGCGCGAGGTAGGGACAGCACCACGTGCTGTCCTAAGTGCAAAAGTGCAAATCGGCCTGAGGCCTGTGCAAAGGTGCAAAAGTGTCCGGGCTATGTTGTGCATAGAGTGCATCGGGTAGGGATGCGATGACATCGCATCCGCCTGTATCGAGGTAGGGGCAGCACCGCGTGCTGCCCTAGTTGCATCGGGTAGGGGTTGAGCGGCCCGCTCAACCGCGGCTGCGCAAGCTGGCGTCAGTGACCTACGCGAGGGTGGGTGGCCTGGAGCATCTTCTCCATGGCGGCCACGGCGCCGGCATGGGCCGGGTCGTCGATGCGGTTGACGGTCTCGGCCGGTTCGTCCGCGGCGGCGTAGAACTCACGGGCGACGGGCTGGCCCGTCGTCCAATCGCGCCATTCGGTGTAGCGGCCCTCCTTGGTGCGCACGGAGTAACCCATGGTCGTCGGGCGGCCGTCCTTGGTGCGGTCGAAATAAGCCGGCCGCGGGTGCTGCGTGAAGGCCGTGTCTTTGACCGTGGCCGCCGGATCCCGGAGCACCGGCAGCAGGCTCGTCCCGTCCAGCCGGTCCTTGCGCGGGAGACCGCAGATCTCGAGCAGGGTGGGGTAGAGATCGATCAGCTCGGCGAAGGAGGCTGTCATCGCGCCGCGGGTCTGGCCTGGCAGCGAGATGAGCATCGGCACGCGGGCGTCGAACTCGAAGTTGGAGGTCTTGCCCCACAGGGAGTGCTCGCCCAGATGGTAGCCGTGGTCGGAGACGAACACGATCACCGTGCGGTCGGCGACGCCGGAACGGTCGAGCGCGTCGAGCAGTTTGCCGACCTGGGCGTCGAGGTAGGCGATGTTGGCGAAATAACCGTGCCGCATCTCGGCCGCCTCCGCCGGGGTCGGCGGCCGGCTCTTGCCCAGGATCTCCGAACTTTCGTGGAACGCCTGCGCGGGCGCGCCGGCCGGCCGACGGCCGTCGTAGTCCGCGAACTGTTCGCGTCGGTAGAGCGACCAGTATTTCGCCGGGGCGTTGAAGGGCGCGTGCGGCTTCCAGAAGCCGACCGCGAGGAAGAACGGCCGGTCCTTGACCTCGGCCAGCGTGCGCACGGCCTCCGCGGCGACGCGTCCGTCGTAGTAGGCCTCGTCCGGCACGTCGCGGCATTCCGTCATCGGCACCTGGCCGTATTTCCGCAGGCCGGTGACGCCGGTCACCTGGTTCGGCGGCAGCGCGCCCGAGACGATGGGCGCGTCATCGCCATGGTTGGCGTAATGCAGGAACTCCGGCGCGCTCCAGGCGCGCGCATCGCCTTTCTCCGCCGTGTGCCAGTTGTGGAAGATCTTGCCCACGCCGCGCGTCTCGTAGCCCGCGAGCTTGAACCGCTGGGGCAACGTGACCACGTCGGGCCGCAGCTGGCGGAAGTGGACCGAGTTATTCCAGAGCCCGATGGTATCCGGCCTCAGGCCTGTGAGGAGCGAGGAGCGCGAGGGGTTGCAGACCGCCTGCTGGCAATAGGTCGCGTAGAAGCGAGTCGCGCGCGCATTGAGCCGGACCAGGTTGGGCGCGTGGGCCCTCAGCCCGCCCATGCCGGCCTCGAGTCGGAGGTCGTCGGCCATGATGAACAGCACGTTCGGGGGGCGCGGCGCGCGGTCGTTCGGCGCGCGGGAGATCACGAGGGCGACGGCGACGGCGATGACGACGCCGACACCTAGGGCGATGAGGAGGGCGACGCGTCTCATAGGCATGCGCTCACCATAACCCGGGCCCGGGCCGTCCGAAGCCTGAAATCAGGCGCCGGCCTTCTTCTTGCCCTTGCCTGTTTTCTTCGCGTTAGGGGCGGTCTCGCCGGCTTCGGCTTTCTTGTTGGGCGTCGGCATCGGGGCACCGGTCTCCTGGCGCCAGGCGATCAGGCGTGCGTGCAGTTCCTTGGCTTTGTCGGGATTCGTCGTCGCGAGGTTCTTGGTCTCACCGAGGTCCTCTTTCAAGTTGTAGAGCTCGAGGTGACCGTCTTCGAGGTATTCCATGAGCTTCCAGTCCCCGGCGTGGATGAGGCTCACCGGCGTCGTGCGCCAGAGGCCGGGGCCGGATCCGAGGTAGCCGGGGAAGTGCTGGAAGATCGCGTCGCGCTTCAGCGAGGGCGCCTTGCCCAGCATCACCGGTAGGAGGCTCTCGCCGTCGAGGGTCTGACGCGGCTTCGCGGCGCCGGCGAGTTCGAGGAGTGTCGGGAAGAGGTCGACGTGCGCCGTGGGTGCGCCGTGCGCGGAGCCGGCGGCGACCTTGCCGGGCCAGCGGACGATGAACGGCACGCGGACGCCGCCTTCATAGAGGCTGCCCTTACCGCTGCGCAATGGGGTGTTGTCGGTGATCCCGCCACCGTCTTCGTCGGCGCCGGCTTTCGCCTTCTTGCCCTTGGCTTCCTTGCCGGGTTCGCGGATCAGTCCGTCGGGCCGGTCGTAGCCGCCGACGCCGCCGTTATCGCTCGCGAAGATGAACACCGTATTGTCCGCGAGCTTGAGCTCCTCCAGTTTGGCCATCACGCGGCCCACGCTCTCGTCCACGCTCGCGATCATCGCGGCGTACACCGGACTATTATGCCCGCCGACGCCGGGCTTGCCCTTGAACTTTGCGATCAACTCGGGCTTGGCGTGAAAGGGGGAGTGCACGCCGAAGTGCGGGAGGTAGAGCAGGAAAGGTTTGTCCTGATTACGCCCGATGAAATCGACGGCTTTATCGGTCAGCCAATCCGCCAGATAGGTGTCGGCCGGATACTTCGTCGGCGGATTCACCACGAATTTATAGTGCTCGCCCATGGTCACGAGGGCCTCGTCGAAGCCTCGCTGGGATGGATGTTGGGGCCCGGTTTCGCCGATGTGCCACTTCCCGAACAAGCCCGTCGCGTAACCGGCCTTCTTGAGCTGATCGGCGAACGTGTCCCGGTCCAAAGGGAGCTTCGTGATGTTATCGACCGGGCGGAGCGGACGCTTAGACCAATCGAAGCGGTCGGTGCCTCCGACCGTATAGACCCCCGTGCGGGCGCCGTATTGGCCGCTCAGCAGCGCCGCGCGGGTCGGCGTGCAGTTCTGACAGTGGTGGTGGTTGGTCAGGCGCATCCCTTGCGCGGCGAGCCGGTCGATATTGGGCGTCTCGTAATACTTGCTCCCGAAGGCGCCGAGATCGGTCCATCCGAGATCGTCGGCTAGCACGAAGATGATGTTCGGCGGACGGTCCGCAGCGAAGAGCGGGCCGAACAGGCCGGCGAGCAGCAGGCTGGCGAGGCGGAGGAGGGGCATGCGGAAAGGATGAGCTCTTCCGAAGTCGTGGCAATCTTCATGGGCAGGAGCGCGTGCTGTCCTAGGGTGAATCGGGTAGGGTTGAGCGACCTCGCTCAACCGCGGCTGACCAAGGGTGGTCAGCCCTACCCAAGACAGCTAGGTCAGCACGCAGTGCTGACCCTACCTCAGGGATTGGTGCTCCCCATGTCACCGTGTCACCTTGCCCACGTGTCCCCTCGCTTCGGCTATGCCGCCGCGCTCAAATCTCGAAATCCGTACCCGTCTCGGACAACGCGAGCTGGGCGACGGTGAATCCGGTGAGCGATTTGTCGAAACGCTTCGAGACTTCGCGCCAAAGCGCCGCGACCTGGGGTCCGGAGGCGCCCTTCAGGGTGATCTTGGTGGCGACGAGTTCCGGTTCCACGACCGCGAGCACCTGCTTCAAGGTGATATCCTCGGCTTCTTTCGCCAGACGGTAGCCGCCGGTCTTACCGCGCTTCGACACGACGAGGCCGCCTTCGCGGAGTTCGTTCAGCAGCTGCACCAGGTAATTGGCCGGGATGTCCTCGAGCCGGGCGAGTTCCTCGATGCGCGTGACGGCCGTGCCGCGGTGGCGGCGGGCGAGTTGGGAGAGGACGCGGAGGGAATACTCGAGTTTGAGGGAGGCTTTCATGCGCTGTGCTTGGAGCCCGGGACGGGCGGCTTCGGTTCCGAACCTACGAGGATGAAGGTGCGGTCCGCAACCTCATCTGGTAGGATCGGGGCCTTCGGACGGGCGAAGTAGGAGGTGCCCAGGAAGCAGATGCCGCGATTCTGCACGACTTGGATGGCGCGATCGTCCCAGAGCTCGATCATCCCGAAGTCCTTCTTATCGGTCACTTCCAACTCCGGAAGTCCGTTGGCCTTCAGCCAAGCCTGCGTGGCGGCGATACCGACCGGGTCACCGGCCCGGGCCGTCATGATCTTCACGCGCAGGCCACGATCGAGCCACTGGCGGACCCGGCGCATCATCAGGGGCACCGGCGGGCCGATATGGTCCATGCCCTGCCAGGCGGTCGCCTCGGCCAAGGTGCCGTCCAGATCGACCCCGATCCAACCTTGCTGATTGGCCGGACGGGTGGACGGAGCGCGCTCGGAAGGCGTCGGCTCCGCCGGAGCCTGGCTGAGGTCAACGGCAGGCGTCTTCGGGGCGAAGAGGGAACGAAGCCACGCGAGCATGACCCGACGGTAGGGATTGGGAGGGCAGGGGCAAGAGTGGAGGACACGAGGACCCGAGGGCCTGAGGACACGAGGCCTCGAGGTAATGGGGTAGGGGCGCGCCGGCGTCGCGTCTGAGGTGCAAATGTGCAAACCGGCCTACGGCCTGTGCAAAGGTGCAAAAGTGGGGTGAGAGCTTTAAGGGGGCTGCGGCATTCGGCATAGGGTTGCGCTTTTATCCTTATACACAAAAGTCGCTTTTATATGAACCCGAAGCGAATCTACCGTGTCGGACGAGAAGGTGCAATCATAGGTACTTTTAGTCAGCCGGAGTTGGTGTACTTGGTGAGTTGCGGCAAAGTGCTTCAGCATGATGATTGCTGGACAGAAGGCATGGCTTGCTGGTCGAAGGTTTCGTCAGTTCCAGAACTAAGGCCCCAGACCAAGGCAGCCCCGCAGCTTTTCCCGATATGGTGGAGGGCCATTCTGGCTGTTTATCTAATAGGTTCTATTGCGCTAAATTTATTTACCCTCGAAAGCACAGTTAGAGAAATGATCATGAAAGATAACAGCAGGATAAGCGTGGTGTATGGCAATGGCTCCGACTTATTTTTTATCCAAAGCAGAATGGTAGTCATTGCGCCAATCTTCGGAACCTTGATTGGTGTAGTGGTCTATGCTTTCAGGAAAATCCTTTATAAAAGGCATACTTAACACATCGACGGGGTCGGGGCATTTCATGCGGAGGAGGATTCAGGTATCTCCTCGTTTTGGATAAGCCTTGGGCTGGTCGATGCGTTTTCTCTATAAAAGGGCTGCTTGGGGTCGGGTCGAGCACGCACTGCTTGCGGCGCCAGAGTCCATTGTCCGGGCGCGCTGGGCTGCTGACACCGGCGGAGCCTATTGTTGGGGTGGGCTTTTCCGGACCGCGCTGGCCTGTTGCGCTGAAGTTAAAAGTGAGTGCAGGCTGGCATGCTTGGCCCCTTGGTTCCGTTGTGGCACCTCGTGATAGGAGGTTGCTTCCGTCCGTTCAGGCTCTGCATTGTAATTCCACTATGAGCTCACCCCTCCAGGTTAAGGTTTCCCGGGATGGCAAAGAGGTCGGGGTTTATGACTTAAAAGAGGCTCTTCGCCTACTGGTGCTTGGAGAGCTTAGGCCATCGGATTACTATTGGCATGTTGGGATGGCAACGTGGCAACGCTTGGCCGAACTGGACCTTCAGTCGGCAGCCCCGCCCCAGCCTTCCCAATCTGAAAGGCCGTTTATCAATGCAGATAGCTTCTCAGGTATTAAGGGCTGGGTGATTCTAGCTGGAGCGACGCTCGTGATCTTAGCGGTGTACTTGGTCTCCGCCGCGAATCGTCCTCCATTAGATTATGAGTTTTTTAGCACCAAGAGCGGCATCATGTTTAAACTCAGTGTCACACCTGGGAAGGAATTTCCTTATGATGAGGTACTAATCCGAGTGACCAGGGTTTTGGGCTCCGATGGAAGTAGTTATGGCGCGTACTATCCCCTAACGAAGGCTGATTTGTTAGCCGGAAGATGCTGGTTCAGCAGTCCTGGAGGGGTAAATCCGTACGGAAGCGACTGCAAGCCGGGCGATCTTTATATAATTAAAGTGCCTAAATATTCTACTCCCTTGGAAATAGAGTGCCCGGACAGCGCCAAGGGGCTTAGGCAAGGACCGTATTAGGGTTTATTGACGCAGTCTGGTCGCCCCACGATTCATCTCTTGAGATGGGATGTTGCCCATGTGCTATTGAATCTTAATTGTTATCTAAGAATGAGCGAAGTACTTATGGTTAGAGTTTCTCGGGATGGTAACGAAATCGGCAGCTATCCCTCCGAAGAAGTTATCCGACTCCGTATAAATGGGACCCTTAGGGAAACGGACTTCTACTGGCATGATGGCATGGTCGAGTGGGCGCCACTGAGCCAATTTTTAGCCGCAGAAGCACGCCGCTTAGCGGCAGATAAAGCGCTTAAGGAAAAGCAGGAAGAGGCGAAGAGGGCTGAACGACTCGCTGCTGAGCGGGCAAAAGCGAAGGAGGACGAAGATCGTGCTGTTGCTGCGGCTGTCCGTACTCGACTTGAAAATGAAAAAGCTGACCACTTCAGGTGTCATTGCTGCAGGTTTTCATTCAAAAAACCCAAAGATCCTGCAACGGATTTCTCCACCGGCATTTGGGGACTTCTCGCATCTGCCGTTTTGATGCTCATTCCTGTGGTTGGTTGGATACTCGGTGCCATTCTGGCGATTTACTGTACCTGCCTCATCTTGGCCTCGCATCTAGTTTCGCCATATTGTCCTGCATGCAGATCCAGTAATTTTTCCCGGCCTGAATAGAAGAATCAATAACCCAGGCAATTGAAGCATGTCGCTGAATCTCCCAGTCAAAGTAAAAAGAAATGGCGAAGATATTGGGGTCTTCCCTATTCAGGAAATTGTCCCGCGCTTAAACTGTTGGTGCTTCGAGCCTACCGATCTTTACTGGCATGAAGGAATGTCTGATTGGGAGCCGCTGTCTAAATTTGAGGATACCATTGTCAGGAACTACCTTAAGCAGGCCGACCAGCTTCGTAGTCTCGAGCTTGAGCATGCTAAGTTCACGCAAGAACTAGCGTATATTGAGCAAGTGAACCGAGAATTGCAGGTCCGCTTGCAGGCTGTGAGGCAAGAGATCGAAGTGATTGAGGCGAAGATTGCGGCGAAGAAGGCCGGAAAGTGACGGGCTCTTACACGGACGCGACGCCGTCGCGCCCCTACCTGAAGGCCACAGCAAACATCCCGGTTTCCGGTTTCCCTTTGAGCGCTGCGTCTGATCGACTCAGCACTCGATCCAGCCCTCTACGCAGTCATCGACTCAGTCCTCTTTTGCGCATGTGTTCCCAACCGCTAACCGCCAACCGCTACTACCTTTCGCGAGCGGTCTCCGCTCGCGAACAGGGTGCTCGGGGCGGGGGTCGAACCCGCACACCTTGCGGCGCTAGAACCTAAATCTAGTGTGTCTGCCATTCCACCACCCGAGCAAAACCTGTGACGTGAGGTTTGCGCGTCGGGCGACGGAGGCAAGCGCTTAGGCGAGGCGACCGAGGGGCGAGCCGACCTTGGCGTAGACTTCCACGGCGGTTTCGCCGGCGTGGATGAGGTCATCCTCGAGCTTGATGCGGCCGGGCTCGAAGAGGGTGGCGACGAATGATCCGCCGAAACGGAAGTAGCCCTTCTCGTCACCCTTGGCGACGGCCTGGCCGGGCTTATAGGTCTCGATGATGGTGCCGACATTGGTGGCACCGACGGAGACCATGGTGACGAGTCCGAACGGACCGGCGTCGATGGTCACGCGCTGGCGCTTGTTCTGCCAGAGATAGGCGGCGCTACGACGGAGGGCGATCGGGTTGACGGAGTAGAGCTGGCCCTTGGCGAGCACGGGTTCGCCGGGGACGCCAGCGACCGGGAAGTGGAAGCGATGGTAGTCGACGGGGCAGAGGCGCGAGCAGACGACGGTGCCGCGCGCGTAGCGCTCACCGAGCGCGCGATCCGCGACGAGCGCGGGGATGTCGAAGGTCTGGCCCTTGGCGAAGATGCCTTTGACTTGAGAGGCGTCAGGGAAGCCGAGGTGACGTCCATCCGCGGGCAGCACGGCCATCTCGGGTCGCGAGTCCAGCGGGCGGGCCGAAGCCTTGAGCTTGCGGTAGAAGAAGTCGTTGAAGGTCCGGTAGGACTTGAGGTCAGGGTCGGCGAACTCGCTGGGGTCGAGGCCGAAGGCCTTCACGAAGGGCTCGACGCGACGCGCGCTGCTCGGGCGATCCATGGCCCAGCCGTATAACTTGGAGAAAAGGGCGCGTTTGACGACCGTATGGAGGGTCAGCTTGCCGAGCGGGTTACCGTAGATGCGCTGCAGCCACTTCTCGCCGTAGACCTGTTCGGTCTCCATGCGGCCGGTGTGGCGATTGAGCAGGGTGATGGGGGCATCGGCGTCCATGCGGGCAGATTTGCTAAAAATGGACTTCAAGGGAACCATATATCTGTCAAAACAGTCCATACCCCCATGTCGCGCCTGGCTTACGTCTTCCTCTTCCTCGCCGCGCCCCTGATGGCGCAGTATAGCCCGGTCAAGAAGACCCCCGAAGTCATCAAGGCGGAGATCGAGACGGACGTCATCCGCGCCCGCTTGGACCTGGCCGCCTCGCAGCGTAAGCTCGCCGCCCTCAATCAGACCCTTGAACTGCGTAAGCTCGAAGCCGAGGCCGCCCTGCGCGCCGCCCGTGCGGACGCCGCCGCCGCGCCGATCGAAGCCGAGCAGTCGAAGCTCCGCATCGAAGCCGCCCTCGCCGCCGCCCAGGCCGCCGTCGCTTCGGCTGACAAAGATCGCGCCCGCGCCGAACTCGAAGTGCAGGCCCGCCTCGCCGCCGCCGAAGTCTCCGTCGAATACGCCAAGGTCTCGTCCGTGGCCACCATCGCGCGTCTCGAACAGAAGGTCGCCGACATCGCCAGCGGCGCCAAGTTCACCTACCCGAAGGATCCGCTCATCGACGGCGTCCTGCACATCTCCGACCGCCGCATCCCGTTCAACGGCCGCGTCGATGATAAGCTCGCCCAGTTCGTCTGCGGCCGCATCGCCTTCTACAACGCCCTCGATAGCGAAGCCCCGATCTTCATCGTCATCGACCGCTCGCCGGGCGGTTCCGTGATGTCGGGCTACATGATGCTCCAGGCCATGGAGACCTCCAAGGCGCCGGTCTACGTCGTCGTGAAGGGTTACGCCGCCTCGATGGCCGCGATCGTCACCACCCTCGCCAAGCGCTCGTTCGTCTATCCGAACACGATCGTCCTGCACCACCAGGCCTCCGTCGGCCTGAGCGGTAACGTCACCCAGCTCAAGGAACAGCTCAAGTGGTCCAAGGTCTGGTGCGAACGCATCTTCGTGAAGGTCGCCGCGCGCATCGGCACGAACGTCGACGACTTCGTCGCCCAGATGTATAAGGGCACCTCCACCGGCGACTGGAAGATCCTCGGCGACGAGGCCGGCCGCCGCAAGTGGGTGACCGACGTCGTGGACCGCATGGCCGAAGACTCCCTCACCGTCGCCACCGCCGTCCCGCCGGTCGTCGCCGAACCCAATCCTGATGGCTTCAACGCCGGCAAGACGCAGGACGGCCGCGCCCGCCAGCAGCTCCCGCTCCTCGGGCCGTGCGACCTCTGGTGGATGTATGACCCCACCGTCGAATTCGTCCTCCGCTAATTTCTAAACACAAAACTCCCATGCATCTCCGCACCTCCCTCCGCGTCCTCGCGCTCGCCGTCTTCGCGGCCGCGAACGCCCTCGCCCAGCAGGCCGCGCCGGCCCCGGCCGCTCCCGCGGCTCCGGCGCCCGTCGCCGCGCCTCGCGAAGAATTCACCCCGCAGCAGAAGGCCGCGATGAAGGAAGCCGAACGTATGCGCCTCGAGAAGTCGCGCATCGACGCCGAGCTCGCCCTCGCCGAAGCCAAGCGCGCCGAAGAGCTCGCGCCGCTGCAGGCTGAGGTCGCCCGCCTGACCGCCGAGCGTGCGCTGCGCCTCGCCAAGGCTTCCGCCGAAGCCGCCGCCCTCGAAGACGAGCGCGCCAAGCTCGAGCGCCAGGCCGCGCTCGAATCGGCCCGCTCCACCGCCCGCCTGACCGAACGCGCGAACAAGATCCGCGAACTCGAGTCCGAAGCCAAGCAGCTCCAGCTCGAGTCCGCCAACACCGTCGCCCGCCTCTCCAATGAGATCCAGCGCTTCCAGAAGGAAGACGAGGCCCGCAAGATCGCCAGCAAGGCCAAGCCGAAGTATCTCAAGGACCCGCTCGTCGACGGCGTGCTCTACATCAGCGACCGCCGCATCGCCTTCAACGGCGCCGTGACCGAGCAGCTCGCCGACTACGTCTGCACGCGCATCGCCTTCTATAACAACCAGTCGTCCGAGTTCCCGATCTTCATCGTCGTGGACAACTCCCCGGGCGGTTCCGTCGCCGCCGGCTACCAGATTCAGAAGGCCATGGCCGCCTCCAAGGCGCCGGTACACGTCGTCGTGAAGGGCTTCGCCGCCTCGATGACCGCCGTCATCTGCACGCTCGCCGAGCGCTCCTACTGCTACCCGAACACCATCCTGCTCCACCACCAGGCCTCGAACGTCGTCCGCGGCAACATGACCGTCCTCAAGGAGCAGATCGACTTCACCAACCAGTGGTTCGACCGCCTCGCCACCCCCGTCGCCAAGAAGATGGGCATCTCGCTCGAAGAGTTCGTGAAGCAGATGTATGCCAACGATTCCACCGGCGACTGGCAGGCTTTCGGCGACAAGGCCAAGGAACTCAAGTGGGTCGACAACGTCATCGAGCGCATCGAAGAGACCGCCGTGCTGGATCTCCTCCCTGTGCCCGTCGCCCCGACCGCCATGCCGCTGACGACGCCGCCGACCCGCACCGAAGTTTCCGGGGTGGTCTCGCGCGTCGACGACAAGGGCCGTCCGTATCTCGAACTGCCTCCGCTCGCCAATCCGTTCGACGCCTGGTGGCTCTACGACCCGCAGGGACTGTATCGCGCGCGGTAAGCGCAGGGTAGGGTCAGCACTGCGTGCTGACCTAGGGAAAAGGCCGCCTGATCAGGCGGCCTTTTTGTTGGGGGATACATGGGCTCAAGGGGAGACCGGAAACCGGAGGGGATGCTGGGGGGATAAATTCGCCGCAGGGCGAATGAGGGTAGGGGCACGATTCATCGTGCACTTGGTTTCAGGAGGGCGCGGCGTAGTCACGCCCCTACCTTTCGGCCGCCCTGCGGCGGCCGCGGTTGAGCGAGGGCGCTCAACCCTACCCGATGCAACTAGGGCAGCACGCGGTGCTGCCCCTACCTCGAGACAACGGATGCGATGTCATCGCATCCCTACCCGAGGCAGGTCCTGCCACCCGCCACCTGAAACGATTCATCCGCTCAAGGGGAGACCGGAAACCGGATAGGATGCTGGGGTGATTTATTCGCCGCAGGGCGAATGAGGGTAGGGGCACGATTCATCGTGCACTTGGTGTCAGGAGGGCGCGGCGTAGCCACGCCCCTACTTTCGGCCGCCCAGCGGCGGCCGCGGTTGAGCGAGGGCGCTCATCCCTACCCGATGCAACTAGGGCAGCACGCGGTGCTGCCCCTACCTCGAGGCAGGCGGATGCGATGTCATCGCATCCCTACCCAAGGCAGAGCCTGCCACCCGCCACCTGGGGCTGCCACCCGGCCTCAGTTCAGAGGTAACCCCAACCGCCAACCGCTAACCGCCAATACCTAACTTTTGCACCTAGGACAGCACGTGCTGCTGTCCCTCCCTGGGATTCCTATCCGACTTGCACCGTCGGAAATATGGGGCTTGATGGAGGCCACCCCCTTATGCGCACCTCGTCGCTCCTCGCCCTCCTGGCTTCCGCCGTTTTCGTGACGGCCGCCGAAGACGGCGCCCAGATCTATAACACCCTCTGCGGCGCCTGCCACGGCCCCGACGGCAAGGGACTCAACGGCCTGCCGCCCCTCGTGGGCAGCGAGTGGCCCAAGGGCGCGCCGGCGCGTTCCATCAAGATCGTGCTCAACGGCCTCAGCGGTCCGGTCGAAGTCGCCGGCAAGAGCTACGCCATCGATATGCCGCCCCAGGGCGCCGTGCTCAGCGACGAGAAGATCGCCGCCGTGCTCACGTATATCCGCAAGAGCTTCGCCGGTGGTGCCGGCCCGGTCTCCGTCGACGAAGTGAAGGCCGTCCGCGCCGAGACCGCCAAGCGCACGACCCCTTGGACCGCCGAGGAGCTGCTCAAGGCCCATCCGTTCCCGCCGGCCAAGACCGCGCTCAAGAATCTCGTCGGCACGATGTATAAGGGCGAGTGGAAGACCCTGCCGGATTTCTCGACGCTCAAGCCCGCGCTGATGGAAGATTTCAACGCCGGCGTCATCGACGTCGCCCAGTCCGGCCAGAAGGACGCGTTCGCGATGGTCTGGACCGCCCAGTTCGACGCTCCCGTCGACGGTAAGTATAACTTCACCTTCGATTGCGATGACTTCGGCGCCCTCTATGTCGGCGGCGAGCGCATCGCCGAGGTCAAGGGCATCGGACCCGTCGGCGGCCGCCGCAAGGAAGTCCCCGTCATCCTGAAGAAGGGCCTCACTCCGATCCGCGTCGAATACGTCGAGTTCGCCGGCCAGGAAGTCGTCGTGCTCGGCTACAAGGGCCCGAAGGACAAGGACATCAAGTGGCTCTCCAAGACCAAGGCCGGCAAGCCCGCCAAGGAACGCGTCTTCATCCCGATCGAAGCCAAGGACGGCGTCGCCGCGATCTACCGTAACTTCATCGACAAGACCACGCCGCGCGCGATCGGCATCGGTTTCCCCAACGGCCTGAACATCGCCTACAGCGCCGACAATCTCGCCGCTGAACTCATCTGGACCGGCAAGTTCATGGACGGTGGCCACCACTGGACCGACCGTGGCGCCGGCAACGAGCCCCCCGCGGGCACGAACGTGATCAAGCTCTCCGACGGCCAGGCCGTCGCCCTCGCGGGCGCGACCGGCACCGTGGTACGCTTCGACCGCACCAAGGACGAAAAGGAATGGAAGTTCTCTCCCGCCAGCCTGGCCGCTGAGTTCAAGGGCTACGACCTCGACAAGGCCGGCAACCCGACCTTCCGCTCCGCCGGCGAAGGCGTGACGCTCTCCGACGCCTGGGCTCCTGCCGTCGGCGGCGAGAAGCCCTCGCTGAACCGCACGCTCAAGGCCGGTGGCGATAAGCCGCTCGTCGTCACGCTCGCTCGCGATCTCGCGGTGACCGGTGCGTCCGATGCCTCCGCCGAACTCGCGGGCGGCTTGGTCGTCCGCGTGGTGTCCGGTCCGGCCCTCAAGGCCGACGCCGCGACGAAGACCCTTACGCTCACCCTTAAGC
>Ga0255065_1000057_pt1 | contig 28805 bp, 20 predicted proteins | sample Colum_Cont_RepC__2_FD_188441 | JGI IMG/M metagenome (GOLD analysis project Ga0255065, IMG submission 188441) | Freshwater microbial communities from Columbia River, Oregon, United States - Colum_Cont_RepC_0h | ecosystem: Environmental > Aquatic > Freshwater > River | place: USA: Oregon...
TTTTTTACTTTATCTGTAATAGTATCTGACCAAGTTTGTAGAACAACATTATTTTTTTCAGACTGTACTTGTTCTTTATTTTCAACCTCTGTTACTTTAGAATTATTTTGAAAAAGCTCGGCTAGAAAATCTGGATTTTGTAATTTACTCATAATGTTTGACATTACAGTTTCTTTGACTGATAAAGCTACAGCACTAAACTTTTTCAAATTAAAAGGCATAATATTTTTTTCAAAAAAAAGCATTTTATACCTGTTGAAACGTATAAATAAGTATGGATGAAATTACTACGAAAATCTATGACACAATAATTCCCCAGTGGAAAAAACTAAACGATAAAGATTTAGATTTTTACAAGAATTGCTATGGCTTTGATGAGCAAAAGAATTTGGGACGATTATCAACATTTTTAATCTCAAGATTTGAAGATTCTTTTTGGGAATCTATCCCCATGACATGGTTTGAGCAATGGCTTCCCTATGCCGATGAAGATTTGAAAGAATGGCATGCAGGCTGGGTAGATTTTGAAGATAAATCAGCGAAAATTGAATCTGGACTTCTTCCTGAGGACACAGATTTAGACTATGGCTCATATGAAGACGCTGAGCTTGACATCAAGCAAGGATTGGTACAATTTTGCCAACCGCTTAAAGACGAGATTATCAGAATGTGTCAAGACAAAACTCTATATGACCCAATCTGATTTAAATATCTCTCAGGCAATTATTGACGAAATAAATTCTCTAGGAGATGATTGCTCAATAATTGCCTTTAATAATGACACCACTCCTTTCAACATTGTTTTTTATGTTCTTCGTCATGTTGTTCCCCTTAGCGATGAAATAGCATATGAAGTTACTTATAAAATACATTTAGAAGGTCAAGCTACAGTGTACAGAGGTAGTAAAGACCATTGCTATAAAATAGCTGAAGCATTGAAAAAAATTAAAGTGGAATATGCAATCACCAATTAACTTTTTTTATCAAACAAACTTTTATGTGGACATTGTGTCAATTCTGATTTTTTTAGTTTCTTGAAAGTGAATGGGTCTTTTTCACCTTGTAATTGCCATTTTTTATAATTATACTCAGAATATCTTTCGTACATTTTAATACAATCTTCATCATCTGCATTCATTAATCTTTCTTCTGTCTGCCATTGTGTATCAAAGCTAGACCTATGAATTGGAATAAGCTGGGCAATAGGCCAATCTTGGTCTTTTCTGAAACTTAATGTTTTATCTAGCGTGTAAAATTTAAAATTAGTCCAAATGTCATATCTCATCCAATCGAGCTCTAACACGCCTTCTTGCACCATTGCAGGGCATCCTTGGTCATACATAAGACCTGTATTAGTAGGAGTTTTAATGAGCATGCACCAATCTTTTGGCATTTGAAATACACAGCCTGTCCATAAACTCACGCAATTCTTTTCAGGCTCATCTACACTGTAATGTTGTCTTCCGTTATAAATCTGTCCATATTTATTTGGATTCTTTGATTCAAAATCTCTCATGAGTGTAAGGTCGGTATTATCGTAACTTTTAATTGAATAAGTAAAATGGCCGCCCCATCTTCCAGTAAAGCATCCCTCCACTGGCTTCGAATGGCAAGTAATATCTAAATCAAAACCAGGATAAATCCACCAGCCTAATGAATTTGCTATGCTATAAGGCCCGCACCAAACTAAAGCATCTTTATTTGCATTACCTTTAAGTGTCCGTTCTGCTTTTTCAATTCTTACACCGTTTGGATGAATCCTAAAAACTTTTAACAAAGGGCTGCTGTAATGATACGCATCACTTTCAAAAGTTAATTTCTTTTCATTCATACTGAAATTGTACAATTGAATATATGGAACTTCAAGAAACATTTATTCTGCAACAAATAATTGAAAAGTTTGTCACTAAAAATCTTGACACAGTAATACAAGCACAAGGCTTTGCTAAAAAAATCTTAGAATATGGATTAATTGAGCCTGAAAAAACTTTGCCTTTTCAAATTTTACCCACTAACTTTTCAGATTCTGATGGAGATGTAATGTGTAAGCTTTATGTCAATTTAGAAAATCCAATTTATGGTTTTTTCTCTATTGAGCTTGAACGAGACAAATGCTTAATTACTTGTCCAAAAACTTATCATACAGAGTTTTTTGAAACATCTTTTGAAGATTGTGATGCGTGGATAGAAACATTAAATGCCGAAATGGATGTGTTTTATCAACTTTCAAGTGCTGCTGAAGAAAAACAATTACAATTTTGCAATTTGAAACTAAACGAGATGTTGTCAGCTTACAAGGGATTTGTTAATCCCCAAATTGAGCTTATCAAAAACCAAATACAATCTGAACCACGTGTGGCGATTGTGTCTGAGCAGATGTATGCTTTGGCAAGTGAGGCACAAAAAGATTTTTCGAGAGCTTTGCTTATTCCGCCAATTTGGGTAGTGTTTGAATCACTTGATAATTTGCCTGACCAAGGTGAAGATGTTGATGACTATGTTGATATTTATAAAACCAATGAGCTTATAGACACTTTGGATTCTTTTGTAAGGCAAGAAAATTATTATTCAGCTCCGCTTTATTTGGCTCAAAGAATCATAATACAATCTGGGTTAGTCTTGAAAGGATTTCTAAGCACTGAAAATGGTTGGGTAGAAGCTACATCTAGTGAAGAGTTCGGTGAGTTTGTGTTGCCGCCAATTGATGTAAGCGAATTCAAAATAGAATAAATAAAAAAGAGGGCTTTCGCCCTCTTTTTTGTCGTAGCAGTGATTCTTTAGAATCCTCTGTTGTAGCTTGACGGATACCTGCTTTGTGGCGGCAAGTTGTTGAGTGTAGATACGCCAATGTTGTATTGAGTATTTGCTGCGCCAATTGGAACAACCACATCTGTTTGGTAGCTCGACACGAATGGAGTGTAATTTTCTCTCATCTTGAAGATTTGGTAAGCAAGTCTTCGTGCGCGATTTCTCATGTACATGAACTTTTGCTCCGAAGCTTGTGCCAAGAAGTCGTATTCTCCAGTGTTTAGATTCAATGCAGGATTGAATGGAGGATAAATAAGAGATGTATTACCAGCGCCAGGAACACCAAGTGTTGTAGCATTGATACCAGAAGTACCAAGAGGGCTGTAGTAAGTTTGTACAAAGTTAATCGGATTACCATTGAGCGAAGCTGTGGAAAGGCTAGCCGAAGCAACACTTGTTCCCATAGCCACTGTAAATGTAGGGCCAGTTTCAAAGAAATCTGATTGAAGACTCAATACGCTTCCTCTTAAGTTGTTACCTGCATTAACAACGTATGCCTTTGGCTTAACAAACTGATAGTTGTAGAACAAATCTGGAGCTCGTTGAAGGAACCAGTAGTTCAAACCACCTGTACCAGTAGTAGTGGTCTTACCAAAACCTACTTGATAAACACCGTTAAGTTGTGACGTTTGAAGACCAAAGTAGAGGATTCTCATACCTGTGGCAATTGCAACACCATCAATCAAAAGACCTTCAGCTACGGATGTTGTGACACCGCCTGGAACGTTAGCATTTGCTTGTCCACCGATATACGATACAGCAGCACCTACAGGTCCAAGAAGCCTGTTGGTAGCAACACCTACAGAGCTCAAAATAACAGGTGTTCCCATGTCTGGAAGCACTGGCGAAATGAGATTAAGCTCATTGACGAGTTGTTGGCAAGCAGCAACAGCATCAATAATTGTTCCTTGATAAGGTGTTGGCGCATTTTTGTCTTCGATATATTGTCCGCCGAAGCGCTGAGATGTTCCCCAGGCCACTCGGTCTCTTACTCCGATTCTTCTTGTTACGTTATTATTATAGTTGGTTCCAAGACCAGGACCATAATAGTTTGTTGGATATGTTGGCATACTGTTTTTTCTCCTTTATGAGGCCACCTTTTCGGCCTCACTTTATTTATTACAAATCAACTAGGAATCAACCTTCTTCTATATGTAAGAGGTAAATCTGCTGCAATTAATGGAACTACTGTAGAAATCACAATCTGATTATTTTTATCAGCAGTGGTAGTGGCGAATCCTACTTGGCATTGAATCCAATACATTCCTGGGTTGTTAACAAAATTATTCGATGCTAATGTTCCCAAACCAGTAATCACTTTGTTGTACTTTGTATATGGGTCATTTTGCATAACAGTAGCTTTCCAGTTGAGAGGATTTGGTGGAGTAAAAATAATTACGCCATCATTAGCAAACTGATATGTGCCTGGGCCTAATGCTCCAGAGTAAACATTTGTATCTCCAAACCCAACAAAATTTGTGCCGTCAAAATACCTAAAAGTGACAAGACCAATATTTGGTGTGTTATCACTTGAAAAGCCTAAAAACCATCTTTTTGTAGGATAAGGTGTGCCAAAATAAAAGAAAGGATTTGTGTGATTTACGGTAAATCCAAATGTTGTAGTTTCAACATTATTTCGCGGATTAACACTAAGCGAAATATTATGAGTTTGGTCAGTCATAAAAGCAGAGCCATCAGCATAAGTTTGTAATCCTGCTTGCGAAAGCACTCGCATCGGCATTTCATTAGATACCTGATTTCTAGTATTTAATTTAGAGTTATGTGTAATTTGCGGCTGATAAAATACAGCCATTGTAAAACCAACACTATAAGCACCTGCACTTCTTGTGAGCTTTACATAAATATTACCAATTCCTTCTGAATCTTGAGTAGATTGATTGACATAAGCTTCTACTACTCTCGTGGAAAGCTGATTAAGAACTGCTTGTGTATTTGTGCCACCAGAAACGTAAGTTGCAGAAGTGCCTATAGCAGCGTATGTAATTGGAATAAAACCATTGATTGCCCCTGGAAATGTATGCCCTCTATCGTTGATGGAAACTTGTGTTTGTGCGGCAAAACCAGCATCTGCCGAATCCAAATAAAACACAATCTTCTCAATGTATGCATTTACGGCGCAATTTTCCACTGTGAAGTTTAATACATTTGTGTTAGCCAAGGTGGCGTCATATCTAACTTCCTTAACCACCATTGCGTTAAGATTTAACTGGTTCATATTCTTATTTTCCCTAAGAATACTTTATTTACCTAGTCTTCAAAAAGTCCACGCTGTACAAACTGATAATCAAGTTTTTCAGGTTTAAAGAAATTTGTGATGATGTTAATTAGTTTTTGCTCATCACAACTTGCTCCGCACCAATAAACATCAAGAGACACAAAGCCAAGCTCCACCCAAATGTGAAAACTTAAATGACTTTCTGCTAAAATGAACATACCGCTTACGCCATGTGGCTCAAAAGTATGATGATGGTCATTAAGAACCGTGAAATTACCTTGTTGCAATCCCTCATAAAAAACATCCTTGAGATGCTCCCAGGGCTTATCTGCATTTTGACAGTGGTAAAGGTCTAAAAGGATGTGTTGTCCTAAACTTTCCATGATTTTTGCCTTTCTTTCCAAATCTGCAAATCAAGCTCTTGTGGAGCTAAATTTCTTTTTAAGCATTCAGAAAGAAAAAATTGTTCGTATTTCAAATATTCTTTTTTATTTGATGGTGTAGCTTTTGGTGTTTGTGGATAATAATTTTTTAACCAAGCTAGAATGTGTGTGTCTAAAATTGCATAGCTATTTGTGGGTCTAGAATAGGTAATAAAAAATCTGGAAGTTTTCATTCCAATACCTGGAACAGCTTCTAGGTCTTCACAGGAGCATTTTGATAAATCGAGATTTTTACGAGCCAAAATAAACAAACAACCACACAATCTGGAATACTGCCCAGACTTCACTTTAATTAGTTTTTCTTTAATTTCTTCTATACTTAAAAGAGAAAGAGCTTTAAATATGCCATTTGTAACATCTAATTCATCAAGAAAAAGCTCAAGTTTATGATACTGAGTTTTAGAGCTTTTGCCAGCAACAAAAATACAAAGTAAAAGAAATTCTTCTAGCTCAGATTGTGAACGATTGAAGTTTTTTGGATTTAATAAATCAGTCTTCAGTTTCATAATTAAATTGAACCACTTGTTTTTTTACAAGAGGCCACTCATTAGTATACGTAATTTGGTCGCCTTTGATTTTCCTCAAAATAGAAAAATCTTTCACTTGCTCCCATGTTAATGAGTTTTGAGCCCAATCCGCTAGCTCAACAGGATTTGAAAGTAAAGAGTTTTTATCTTGTTTTGGGTCTGGAGCAATTATCATTTTCAAACTAGCTATGTCATTCAAGGACAAAGACCACTCAGAACCATCACTAAACTTAAATGTAAGCTCTTGCATAAGAAGCTCATGTTGTTTAGATTGAAACTTCAAAAACTCGTCAAGCCATTTTTGGTCGCTGAAAGAATAAACAAACTTTTTATTTTCTCTCAAAAACGCTAAGCATAGCTCTTTATGTTTAATAAAAGATTTTTTAAAGTTCTTTTCTTTGTTAGTCATGATAGCTCTGGTGGTAAGCAGATTTGCCATGTGAGAGGCTATTATGTTTTTAGGCAAATTAGTAATTGTGTTTCCCACTTTAACTTTCATAACTATCTATACGTTTAATACATGGGTTCTGCCATCAAAACCTTTTCTGTTTTGTCTATAATTGGAGCAATTAGTGTTTCTGTGGTTAAAACAAGGCTTGCAATAGACACAGCATTGGTTAAAGCTGTCTTAGTTACCTTTGCTGGGTCAATTACCCCTCGCTCAAATAAATCACAAATATCTCCATATTTTGCATCTAAACCTTGTGGCCAATTTGATTCTAAGATTGATTGCGAGAAAACATCGGGCGAAAATCCACCGTTTATGCAGATTTGTCTAAATGGTGATTGAATTGCTGAAGACAAAATTCTCAAGCCTTTTACTTCATCTGTATCTCGCTCATCCACTTCTGTATTCTTTTCTAAAAGCTCAGAGATTCTTAGAAGACAAGAACCGCCACCTGGGACAATGCCCTCTTCAATTGCAGCTCTCGTTGCATTAAGAGCATCTTCATATCTGTATCGTTTTTCTTTAAGCTCGGTGTCTGTTGAAGCTCCAATCTTTATAAGCCCCACTCCGCCATTAAGTTTACCCAATCTTTCATTGATTTTTTCGCGGTTATAATCAGATTCTTCTCTTTCCAAAAGAGCTTTTAACAACTCCACACGGTCTGAAACAGCTTGTGTGTTTGTTTTGCCCTCAATTACTGTAGTCATATCTTTATTAATTACAATTCTCTTAGCAAAACCTAAAAATTCATCTGTAATTTCATCAAACTTATGACCAAGATTTTCATTGAAAACAATTCCACCAACCATTGCAGCAATGTCCTGAATCATATCTTTTTTTTGCTCGCCAAATCCTGGCGTCTTAGTGGCTACCCATTGGAATCCACCTCTAGCTTTATTTACAATTAATCCATTTTTAGCATCTTCAGAAAATCCTTCAGCTATAATCAACACTGGTTTCTTTGACCTTGAAACTCTTTCAAGAACTTTTACTAATTGCTCAAACTGCACAATCTGGCAGTCAAACATCAAAATTGTTACATCTCTGTAGTCAACAATGTTTTTAGATGCATCTGAAACAAGGTAAGGTGAAATAAAACCTTGACTATAGGTGAAGCCATCTACCATTCTGAAGTAAGTTTCTCTGTCGCGTGATTCTTCAAGTGTAATAATACCATCTGAGCCTACAGCTTCAATAGCATCAGCTATCACTTGGCCCACTTCTTTTTCATTACCTGAAATGGCGGCCACGTATTCAATTTCTTGCCTATCGCTGATTGGCTTAGCTAAACCTTCAATAAGCTCTAAAGCTGTAGTTAGACCTTTATCAATACCTCTTTTAAGTGCCAATGGATTTCCACCAGCGGCTACATACTTCAATCCTTCTTTGACAATTGCTTGTGCAAGCACAGTGGCAGTAGTGGTTCCGTCGCCAGCTAATGAATTAGTTTGCATACTCACTTGTTTACAAAGTTGTGCTCCAAGATTCTCGTATGGGTCTTCAAGGTCAATAGACTTTGCTACCGTAACACCATCTTTTGTGATGATTGGAGCTCCATGCTCGCTAAAAATTACAACATTTCTTCCTTTTGGCCCAAGAGTTACTCTTACAGCATCTCCCACCATATTAACACCTACTTCGAGTTTTTTACGTGCGTCTTCAGAAAACAATAAACTAACTGGCATGAATCTATTGTACAAAAATATTATGGATGTTTTGACTAAATGGCAACTTAAACAAACACTATCTGAAGAAGAAGCTATTTCAGTTTTGGTGGAATTGTATGAAGGAGCAAATAAAACATTTGTGTTTGATGCCTCTACCAAAATTAATTCAAAACTTTATGATTTGTTTGAAAAGTTTCCAGCAACAAAATATGAATATGTTTTGAGATTTTCTGAGCAAATATGTCCCACACCATTTGTTTCATTGAACAGCTTTGACACAATCTCGCCCCAGCATACAATTCCAACAGAAGATTTTGTCATATATGTTTACTAAAAAAAATGACCTTCACTAAGTTAGGGAAAATATAAATATAATTAAAAACTAAATTAGTTCTAATTTACTTCAATTTTTTAAATGAAACATTTTGCTATTGTCAGAAGTATATAAAAGTGAGAAGAGTATCCGTTATGTAATGGGAAAATGGCGTACTTACTCTTTTCATAAAGACAATGGAAAACTTTCTTTTTGAACTAAAAATAAAAGAACTTAAACTTTTGAATAAAAAGTATGAGGTGATTGAAGATTGTTTAGTTCTGGTTAAAGAAAAGATTCTTTTAGGTTGCAAGCATTGCTATATGGTAAAGCCTGAGCCAACATTTGATGGCTACAAAATACCGAAAGGAAACTTAATTAATGCCATTGAAAAACAATCTGAGCTCACAATACCTAAAGAAGTAGCTATCAATTGTTGGTTTTGCCCACATTGCAATAGACTTTTTGAGGAATTGTTGCCAGATTTTGACCACACAGGAATAGAAAATGTCAGCATATAAAACAATTCAATGTTCATTCAGAGATAAAAACATTCTTTTAGATTGTTTAAAAGAAATTGGTTATCAGCCAGTGGTTTACAAAGAAAAAACAAAGCTAACAGGATACAGAGGAGATGCAAGAGAACAATGTGCTGAAATTATTGTTCCTCGCTCGCAAATATCTCCTGTTTCTAATGATTTAGGTTTTGCTTATGATGAAGAGAAAAATGAATACTTTATGCTTTGCTCTGAATATGATTCGCATAAAGGCCTAGAAGATAAAGTAAAACAATCTTATGCTGTCACAGCAATTAAAGTGGCACTTTCTAAAAATAAATTTTCAATCAAAACTGAGACAAAAGAAAATAACAAAACAATCACTATTACGGCAGGTAAAATTATATGAGCAAGAAAGTGGAATTAATTATTGAAATTAGCCCAGATGGTAAAATTACTGTTACTCCAAAAGGCACTGTTGGAAAAGAATGTTTAGATTTAATGTCTTTTTTAGATAAGATTGAAGATTTTAATGTAATTGAAACTATTGCTAATGAAGATATGGGTAAAAACGTCAAAGATACTTTAAAAAATAAAATCAAAGATATTACATCATAACCGCACTCACACGTCTTCTTTGCACTTGTCCTCCACCGCCCCCAGGTGGTGTATAATCAATTGAAATACCAAAATTATATACTCTGACATATCTAGTTAAAGTTACTACATTATGCACTGCGTAATTATTAGCAAAGTAAGTTTGATTTTTATCCACTTCAAAGTTAAACACTTGCACTTTGCCTTTTTCTACACTTTTTGTTTTTACTTTTTCTTTTGTCCATTTTTTATCTCTTTTCAAAAGATAATGCTCTGTTGTTAAATCTTTTGCTAATACCCAGCCTTTGTCTGTAAAAAATGGGTGCTCTGGAGTGGCAACTATTTGCTCGTTAATAATTATCACCTCGTCCGCTTCTCTTGATGTAGTCCATTTCACTTTCTGATACGAGCATCTTTTAGTTTTTTCATTGAAACTCCACACACAATCTTCCACTTTTACATCTTCTATATTTTTATACCCAGATTGTGTTTTAATTTGTGTGCCTTTGATGAATGATGCTGCCGTTGAGGTTTCTTGCTGCGTGATTGAGCAAGTAATACCATTAATTGTAGAACCAGTAGGCACAGAAAAACCAAAATTTTGTGCATTAAGGTAGTTAGATACAGTACCAGCCACAGGGTTTTCAACTAAAAACACCACACCAAAGTTTGATGCATTTACATCTGATACAGTAAAAGTGAGACCCCATAAATCGCTTGTCCCGCCATAATTTACTGTGGTAAGCGTGGTTGGAATAACAGCTCCAGTAGATTTGTTATTTCCCGAAATTGTTCCTCCTTTGACAAGTCTTATGGTATTCTCCACTGAGCCAGAGTTTGTCATGTCGGCATAGGCATAAACTGTTGTCTGATTGCCTTGAGCATTTGTTGGGTTTGTCCAAGCTGTAGAACCTGCTGAGGCATCATTTGTCACTGTTCCTGAATAATTCGGTCCTGCTGTTGCCATTTAGTTCTCCCAAAAGTAAAGATTATTTTCTTCTGCTTTAATTTTTTTTATACATTTTAAATGAACAAAATCTTCATTATAAGTTCCGCAATTTATTACACCTTTTTTAGATATTCTTTTTAAATGTTTTTGAAAATCTTCATCATATATTTCTTCACACACATTTGTTGTGTTAGCTAAATCTACTATTGAATAATCATAAAAATTGCTCGTGTTTTTTACAAATTCAAATGCATCTGCTTGAACAAAATTATCCGAGCATTCTGAATAATCTTCTATATCTACATCTGTTAAGATTGTGTCTGGGTATTTTTCTTTGAGTAAATATCTAAATGAGTTTCCGCATGAGCCTAGTTGTAAGATTGTATGTTGGAAAGTATCGGGTAAAAAATAACGAAAACAAAAGTTTTCATAAGGAGGAATCATTGAATAAAAACAATTATCTGGCCCCATCCACACTTCTCTGTTGTTTAAGATTGTTTTTTCTAGTTTCATGCTTCTATTGCTATAAGCTCCACTGTGAGATTCTGATGGAAGGTATTCACTCCTACAAAGTTAATAGCTAGTTTATCTCCAGACGATGCTGTGGTGTAGCCAACAGCAAATGATGTGCCAAAGGTTTCGTAAGTAGATGCACCTGTAAGATTGATGTTAGCAGACAAAATGCTTGTTCCCACAAACTGACCCGTACCTGTTGATTTGGCAATGTTTATAGTAGTAATTCCAGCCGCAGACGGAGTTTCTACACGAACATTCACTCGTCTGAAGTTAAAAGTCATAGAAGATGTACCGTTGATTGGGTCTTGCGGGACAATAAAGATGGCCGAGTCAATCCCCACTTGGGTAGGATTAAAAGCTGTCATAAGAGGCACAACAAGATTTCTCTTTACTGGAGCCCAAGTAACACCAGTTCCTGTTGAGAAAAGAGCTTGAGATACAATTCCAATTGGTGCACCAGGTAAATTATTGACATCAAAAATTGCCCCGTTGAATCTTGAGTTTAATTGAACGTGTAAAGATTGTGTAGGAGTAGATGTTCCAATTCCCAATTCTCCTGTTGAGTCCACAGTAATATATCTAGTGCCTCCAAGATTTTGTTCAATTCTGAATAAATCAACAGTGGGTGTTCCAAATCCAGATAGAATTAATGGGGTGTTTGTTTCAGCAATTCCTTGAACATGCAGTTTAGCAAATGGACCTGAAGTTCCAATACCTACATTCCCATTAGACATTATTCGCATGTTTTCTCTTGCAAAAGAACCAGAAAAAGTTCGGAATCGCATATCCCATGCACTACTTCCGCCAGATTGTATGTCTGCATTACCAGCAGCCCAGCTTAAAACACTTCCTTGCGTGAGATTAATACTACCACTTACACTAAGAGGATACCCAGCAACAGGGTCCCCTACAATTCCCACAGGTCCATTAAGCCTTGTGTCGCCTTGCACATAGAGGTATCTTGGAGCATGCCCTGTGTTAATTCCTACCGAGCCAATTCCAGTGACTAGGAAGAGTGGAGAACCATCAGTTGTGGCATCTACTTCAATTAAGTTAGATGTTTGTGAAGCTGCTCCAGCAATATATAAGCCTCTATTTCCAGCAGCTAACGTTTCTACATGTATTCTTGCCTGCGGAGAAAACGTACCTACACCTAAATCAGTTCGTGTTGCGTTAGTATTTCCACCCCAAGCACCAAAGTTTGAGGCGGTGGGAATTACAGATGCCCCAACACCAATCTGATAACTTGCACCTGGTACACCATTTGTAGCATCACCGATGAATGTATTATCGGAGCCAGATGATATAAATACGCCAGAAGACCTTCCGACAAATACATTTCTAGAGCCAGATGTGTTAGCAAGTCCAGCTTGAAAACCTATAAATACATTGTTTGCACCGGAAGTATTTGCTGTGCCTGCCTGATATCCGAGTGCTGTGTTTTGTGTACCAGAGTTTAAAGTGGTAGTGGCAGAGCCAGCTAACGCAGCGTAACCCACTGCTGTCAGATTGCTTACTGTAGCTACATATCTTAAAGCATAAGAGCCAAAAGCTTGATTTGCTCTTCCAGAGGTAAGATTATTCAAAGCTTGAACACCCACTGCTGTGTTTTCATCAGTTGTGGCTAAGTTCAAAACAGAATCACCCACAGCTGTGTTAGAGCTTGATGTAGAGTTCTGAAGTGTTCCTCGCCCTACAGCAACACTAGCGCTTCCAGAAACATTTTGGTCCATAGAAAGATGGCCAATAGCCACATTAGAAGCCCCTGTTGTTGTTGACCGTAAAGCCTGGTTGCCAATACCGATATTTCTTGAGGCTTGATTATTTTGCAAAGCCTGTGAACCTATTGCAATTGAGCCAAAGAATGAGCCAAAAGCTAAGTTCATTGCTCTGTCTCCTATTGCAATTAATGTAGAGCTATTTGATGGATTTCTAGCAAGTGCAGTAAGGCCAATAACTACGTTGGTATTGTTTTGACCAGAGCCAAGCCCTACGGTAAGACCATTGACAATTAAATCAGCAGTAAATGAGCCAATTCCAGTGACATTGAGCCTTGAAGCCACTGTAACAGCCACACCATTATCAGTAATTGTAGAAGTAGTAAATGAAAATGGCGAATTGTATTTTGGAATAGCATTTACTGTGCCTGCCAGTGACGTAACAATTCCAGAAGCATCAGTAGTTGTCCAAGCAATACCTGAGCCTGTAGAAGAAAGTAGTCTTCCTGGTAAACCAGGCCCAAAAGATGTATCATATAAAGCTCCACTTATTCTTACATTGCTTAATGTAGAAAATCCTGAAACAATAAGTTGAGATTGTGTTCCAACAGAAGTAATGCCTGAATATGAGCCTGAAACAACAGCTGAAGGAACTGTACCAGAGGCTAAGTTGCTAGCATTCAAGTTAGTTAGATTAGCTCCATTGCCAGAGAATCCTGTGGCTGTTGCTATTCCAATGACATTGAGATTAGTGAGATTTCCTACAGATGTAATACCAGAGTAGCTTCCGCTTATTCTAGCTGAGTTTACAGTGCCAGAGGCGAGATTAGTTGCATTTAGATTAGTTAGATTAGCACCATCTCCAGAGAAACCTGTAGCTGATGCAATACCAATGACATTTAGATTAGTGAGATTTCCTACAGATGTAATTCCAGAGTAGCTACCTGAAACAACAGCTGAAGGAACAGTTCCTGAAGCTAAGTTAGAAGCATTTAGATTAGTTAGATTTGTGCCTGGGCCATAGAACCCAAAAGAACTAGAAAATCCAGCTATTGATACACCCACTCCAATTGTTACTACGGAACCATTGTCCGTGATAGTTGAAGTAGAAAGTGAATTGGGTCCGCTAAATCTTGCAACAGAGTTAACCACGCCTGAGCCAGTAATAATACCTGTTGCGGTAGATGTTGTCCAAGCTATGCCAGACCCTGTGGAAATTAAAATTTGATTGATAGAACCTGATGAGTTAGAATTATCAAAAAGTCTCTCTCTTAATCTCAAGCCGCCATTGACATCCAGAGATTGTGTTGGGATAGAAGTATTGACACCCACTGAGCCAATACCCGTTACTATAAAATAAGTGGCCCCATTTAATGTGGCGTCTACTTCAAGCAAACTTGCAGTTTGGCCTACACCACCTGCTACTAAAATACCATTATTAACAGAACTTAAAGTTTGCACATGTAGTCTTGCCGCAGCTGCAAATGTTCCTATTCCTAAATCTACTCTATCAAGATTTGTGATTCCACCCCAAGCTCCAGAGTTTGCTTTTGAAACTGTAGCATTTGCTCCAATTGCAATTTGATAATTATTATTCGAAACTTGAGTGCTATCACCCAAAAGGACATTATACCCTCCAGAAAACACACTATTAGCAGTTTGAGAATTAGCTGCACGACCAATAATGGTATTGTAAGATGCAGAGTTAAAATTTACTCCAGCATCATTTCCAATAATAGTATTGTAGATAGAAGAATATAAGTTTGCAGGGTCTGTATTGAATCCAGTTAACGTTCCAATTATTACTGAATCACCATGACTTGCATATTGTGAAGCGTTGGGGCCAATTATCGTTGACCTTACCACATCTTCTTTTAGATTTGCAGCCGAGCCGGAATAGGCATCTGTGCCAATAACAACTAAATTGCCACTATCTTGGTCATTAATATTGTTGATGTAGCTGTAGGCATTACTTCCAATTATTACTTTACCGCCACCACCTGGTCTTATAATATTATTACTAGATGCCCTAGTTCCAATTATAACATGACTAAAAGCATTATCAATAAAACCGCTAAAATCATTTCCCTTGGAAGCATTACTTCCAATTATTACGCCTTTTGATGAATTTGAGCCATCATTAACATTATAACCAATCAAAACACTTTCGTCTAAAAAGCTTCCATCAGAGACCGCAAATCCAATTAAAGTATTTGTAAATGAGTTTCCAATGCCAAAATAAATGTTGTCTACATAAATTTCATTATTAGTTTCCAGAGAGCCACGCGGATTAATTGTTCCAATTCCAAGTGCACCATTATAAATAAAAGTAGAAATTCCTGTTATTCTGTCATTTGTCGCCCAAAAAGTTACTTGATTTGCAGAGCCTGAACCAGTAACAATTCCAAGTGATGTAAAGCTTGACCAAGCCACACCTGAGCCTGTTGAAGAAAGTATTTGGCCAGAGCTTCCTGTTGAGTTATTTACATCTCTCAACCAACCATCTAATTCCAGATTTTGTATCGTTGAGATACCTGTGACAATTAATTGTGATAGTGTACCAACAGAGGTGATACCTGAATAAGCACCACTAACAACAGATGAAGGCACTGTACCAGAAACTAAATTAGATGAATTAAGATTGGTAATAAATGTACCAGGGCCATAAAAACCAAAACTGCTACTAAATCCTGACACCGATAAACCTACACCGATGGTCACCACTGAGCCTGTGTCTGTTATTGTTGAATCAGTAACTGATGTTGGGCCAGAAAACTTAGCAACACGGTTCGTAGAGCCAGAGCCAGTGACGCTTGATGCTCCAGCAGATGCAATCCAAGAAATGCCTGAGCCTGTTGACGACAATACTGACCCAGCCAACCCAATCTGATTGTTTGAATCTAATATTCCGCCAGTGATTCTTACATTTCCTTGAACATGAAGTGGCTGGGTTGGCACTGAAGTGTAAATACCTACAGAACCAATTCCTGTTGTAACAAAATATGCAGAACCATTAGTTGTAGAATCTATTTTGAAAAGATTTCCAGTTTGTGAAGCAGAACCAGCAATGTAAACACCAATGTTAGCGGCTGCTAGCGTTTCTACATGAAGTCTTCCTAAAGGAGTGAAGGTTCCAACACCAAGATTAGTTCGTGTAGCATTAGTATTACCGCCCCAGGCTCCAAGGTTTGATGCAGTGGGTGCAGCTCCTTGACCAATTGCAATTTGATAGCTGCTTCCTTCTGCTCCAGCAGTGCTGTCACCAAGTAATGTATTATTTGAGCCAGTGGTAATAGTATTACCAGAAATTCTTCCTAAAAATGTGTTCTGCGAGCCAGATGATACTGCCAGTCCAGCTTGATATCCAGCAAGTGTATTATTCGAACCTGATGTTATAGCAAAACCTGCTTGATAACCAAAAACTGAGTTTTGTGTTCCAGTGTTGAGGGCCACAGTAGCATTTCCTTGCAAAGCCTGGAAGCCTATTGCAGTTTGGTTACTTGAATTAGCATAATATCTTAAAGCTTCTCTACCAAGAGCTGTATTGCCGCTGGTAGTAACATTATTTTGTAAAGCTAAAAATCCAAACGCAGTATTGTTAGAACCTGTAGTATTAGCATTTAGTGCTTGAAGACCCATAGCAGTGTTGTTGCTGCCAGTGGTATTGGAAACTAAAGCTTGCCTTCCCAAGGCTGCATTTTGAATACCTGAAGTATTTGCATTCAATGCCGCAGAGCCTACAGCGGTATTAGAATTGCCAGCACTATTGTTTCTGCCAGCTTGATACCCAATAAAAGTATTGTCTACCGCGTTTGTATTTGACAAACCAGCTTGATACCCAATTGCTGTGAGCTGATTTCCTGTAGTATTTGCTGCAAGTGCAGAAACTCCGAGGGCTGTATTTGTAGCAATTTGGCCACTACCAAGGCCCACTACCAAGGTGTTAATAAGTGCATCACCACCGTTAACATTAAAAACGTTAGTTACAACACTTGAGTTTCCGATAGAAACACGGGAACCTGTAACATAAAATACGCTTCCCAGATTGTTTTTGAAGTCTGCAAGAACGAAAGCTGTGGAAGCTCCCGAATCTATAATAAGCCTTGGTGAATATCCAGTTGGGTCTGAAGTAGAGCTACCATCAATAAGAATACCATTATTTCTAATATGTAAGCTTTTAATTGGAGCTGTGGTATTGATACCCACCCCAGGATTAACAAATACAAACGTGCTAAAACCTGTTATAGTATTGTTTGAGTTCCATACAGTAATTTGACTTGCTGCTCCTGTTCCTGTGACCACACCTAATGAAGCGGCTGAAGACCAAGCTACACCTGCACCCACCGAAGACAATAATTGACCAGCTAAACCAGTGGATGAGTTTGCGTCATAAAGATTTCTAGTGATGTTTACCGCGCCAAAAGTAGCTAAACCAATAAATCTTGATGTAGTTTGCACCCTAAATGGGTCGGGAGCATTTGTTGTTCCTATCCCAATGTTCCCTCCGTAAGGAGCTATTAAAATGTTTCCATTGGCATTTACATCTATACTTGGAATACCTGAGACATCATTAACAGAGAAAATACTTCCTGTTGTCAGATTGTTTGTAATTGTAAATAGTTGCCCTTGAGAACCATTAAAGCTTATTGAGCCTGTTGTAGCAAGACCTACATTCAAAGTAATTGGGTCACCATAAGCTCCAACAAATTGCATAAATGCAGATGTGGTGAGGGAAGATGTGGTGAGAGAAATGTTTCTAAATGTAGCAAGGCCCACTGTATTTGTGTTAGTATTAAACACAATCTGAGTGCCGCTGTCAGAAATATTTGATGTGGTAAGTGAAAAAGCCGAGCCAAATTTTGGTATTACATTAATTGAGCCAATTCCTGTAACAATACCAGATGCTGTGGCGGAAGTCCAAACTACACCTGTGGCAGTGGATGCAAGAAGTTGTCCAGCTGAGCCAGCAGTATTGTTTCCATCATACAAAATTGCTCGCAATCTTATATCAGCGTTTACGTCAAAAGCTCTTGTTGGTGAAAAAGTTCTTATTCCCACGTTAGCTGAGTTTAGAGCTAAAAGTGTAGTGCCTGTATTAGCGAAATCTCCAAAGTTCTGATTTAATCCAGTGGTGTATCCAATATTCAAGTTTGAAGTATATTGAACAGTGGGCGATTCATCTTCACCAATCAAATGCGTGGAAGCCACGTACCAAGTTACTGGATTAGATGTTCCTACTGAGGAATTAAGATAATAGTAAGCAGTATCAGAAAAAGTTCCAGATGTACCAATGTTTTGAATTGCTTCATAAAGATACCAATCGTTTGTCCCAATAGTGCTGGAAATCCAAGTAAATTGACCATTATCCCCATAAGCATTTGAGCCGAAATTAATGCTATAACCCGTAGAAATGCTAGCCCAGATTCTGTGCCAAATCCTTTCTCCTCTTCTGTATCCATATAAATTAGGTAAATCTCTTGGACCTGTTACTTTTCCAAGTCCTACAAAATATCCACCAAGTCCAGGGCTTGGCGCAGTAATTCCAATGCCTAAATAGTTAATTGCCAAAACATAGCCTGAGCTATTAGGAGCAGAAAAATCAGATGTTACACCAATGTTAACTTGGCTTGAGTTATTGTTATCGTATGTGCTATAACCTAATCTTTGGTCAAGTAAATCTGGATTTCTATTTAATATTCTTCCAAAAGTAGGAGAAAGTGATACAGAGCTTTCGTTTCTAGCTCCCAAAGTATTATTTATTCCTCTATATAAGTATCTAGCAGGTGATGATGTGGTTTGAGACCTTACGCTAGGTGAAAGAACAATATTTCCTGGCGAAACAGTTAAACCATTTAATGTACCAACAGAAGTAATGCCTGAATAAGAGCCTGAAACAACAGCTGAAGGAACTGTACCAGATGCAAGATTAGATGCATTCAGATTGGTTATATTTGTACCAGGCCCAAAGTAACCAAATGAAGTGAGAATTCCAGATACAGATGAAGCAGACCCCAACACAATCTGAGTGCCAGAGTCAGTAATGTTGGAATTACCTAATGTATCTTCATCTAGAAATTTTGATACTCTGTTCGCTATACCTCCTGATGCTGTAAGGATTCCAGTTACATTTACTGATGTCCAGGCAACCCCTGAGCCAGTAGAAATGAGAAGCTGATTAGCTGTTCCTGGGCTGTTTGTGCTATCATATAAACCGCCAGTAAGTCTTAGATTTCCTTGAACATGTAGATTTTGAGAAGGTATTGCTGTATTTATTCCAACAAAATTATTAGACACAATCTGAATTGCCACTGTATTTGACGCACCTATTTGTATAGGCCCAGTAGAAGCAATTGATAATGTACCGGAGTCTGTTAACTGAATTAAAGATGTGATAAACCCTTGACTCAAAGAAAAATCTATTGAGCCCTGTGCTGGAATTATTCTCACATCTTTTGGCATATACTATTTTTAATGAAAATTAACCTAAAATCCTTGATTAAATACCATATCTTCCTCTTAATGCGTTGAAGTTTTGTTGAATTTCAGACGTGGATAAGCTCCTGTTATACATTTGAAATACCCCAAGATTTCCTGAATACTGGGTATATGAAGCAGGAACACTTATTTCAAAAGCAGCTCTGCCAAGAGTATAAGCTCTTCCGGGGTTATTTGACAATGTGCCAGTCCATGCAATTCCTGTAAAATAATTCCCATTGCCCCAAATCTCTAAACTAACTTGGTTATATTTAATCACTACATTAGCCCAAGAGTTTTGTAAAAAAATGTTATTAGCAATTAAATCTACACCCCCCACTGGATAATTTGCAGCGTATGACAGTCCATTTCTTAACCCCACTGTAACACTTCTTCCTGTATCAGAAAGAGCAATGTTAATCGGGGCATCCGTTGTAGATGTTGCGTTTTGTGAGCTTTTAGAAAACAACTTGGCTTCTTTAGGTGTATTTACTTGAGCAAGAGTGGTAAACCAAATACTAATTGTGAAAGTGCTTTGCAAAGTGGTGGTCATATTGGAAACTATAGCTGATGTTGTTGCTCCCAAAACAAAATTACCTGCAACACTAGACGAAAAAGCAATTCCAGATTGCACTGCACCTGAAAAATTAAATCCAGATAAATCAAAACATGAAGTGGCTCCACCAATATATGACCTTGGATTAGCCGGGTCAAAACATAATACTAATCCGTCTGACACAATCTGAGGACCACCATAAGCTGACATTAAATACCATACCTCCCTCTTAATGCATCAAAATTTTGTTGAATTTCAGCTTGAGAAAGTACTCTATTATACATGTGGACATTTGAAATATTTCCCACCCAATATCTCTGATTGATATTTGACCTTCGTCCTATACTATTCGTCACACTTGTCCAAGAGCCAATTGTAAAATTAGTGGTTATAGAAATATCTAGCTGCCCATTGACATATGTCATAACAGTTGAAATTCCTAGAGTCATTGCTAAATAGTTCCAGTCATTCAATATCACTGGCAAAGTTCCTTGAACAAAAACATTGTCAACATCTGCAATTCTTGTAAAATGCACTTGGGTCCTATTTCCGCTAGTTACGGCAAAATAATTATCAGCCCCATTAGCTTGAGGCCCATAAATAATACTTGAGCCTGCGGTAGCACCAATTCCAGTAGCTGGTCTTACCCACGCTCCAATTGTGAAAGCTGTGCCAAGCGGAACACTCATATCCATAGAAATGAAATCTGTTGTTCCATTAAATGAAAATGAGCCAAGATTAGCACTATTAAATGTTGTTACACCTTGCAGTGTGCCATCGTAAGAATTTCTGGTAATATCTGTCCAGATAGTCCCAATTCCAGTATAAGATTTTACGTTTCCTGCATCAAGCATAACAAAGAGACCATTTGTAATTATTGTTGGCGAGTGTCCTAATCCCATTTAAATACCATACCTCCCTCTCATAACTTGAAAGTTTTGTTGAATTTCAGATGTTGATAAAGCTCTATTGTAAATTAATGTGGAGCCAAATTGACCTTGCCATGAATAATAATTACCACTTGAATCATATCCGCCCATAATTCGCACCATTGTGAGTGCAGATGATGTAGTTAGTCCAATCACTTGTCTTAATATTCCATTCAAAAAAAAGCTTATATTTCTGCTTGCATCTGCGACAAAAGTGATATTTGCATACGTATTTCTTATATCATAATCCGAAATTGTTGCAAAGGAAGAATAAACTGCTGTAGCATCTCTAAATTGAAGAGTCCAGCCAGCTGTTCCACCTGAGTTAGTATTGATTAAAAGCCAAGGATGTGTGCTAGCATTACCAGTAAGAGACATTATAGTTGTAGATGCTTTAGAGATGCATTTTACGTAAAAATCTAAAGTATAAGCTGTGTTATTTGCCCATGTAATTGTTGGTGATAATGTTATCCAATTTTGGTCAGTAATTGAAGTGGCAAAGTTATTAAATACCGCTGGATAAAAACTTGTGCCAATTGAAGATAAAGCCACGCCCACTAATGCTCCTGTGTAAGCCCCAGACACAGAGCTTGTTACAGCCACACCAGTACCTGGGTAACATTTTACACTTGATGGGTCTAAACAATAAATAAGGCCATTGGTCACGATTGAGCCCGAATTATAACTTACTGACATTAAATCTCCACCTCTAGTTTACTTACATCTTTTCTTTCACCGTAAACTGTATAGAAATAATCTAAATGTGTGCAGAACATACTGTTACATTTTACATAAACCACATAATCTACAATTTTTTCTACATAAATGTTTTGATATTTACCTACAGGAGTGATGTTTACAGTAATTGTATCTTCATCTACTAATCCTGTCCAATAATTTGGAAGAATAATGATTGGGTCTGAGCTTCTTCCTCTTATATAAACACCATTTTCTGGCCCTTCAAGAGAAGCGTAGCGAAGTTTTTTGCCAGATTGTGTTGGGTGGTCAATAATAAACGATTTTATAGTTGCAGCCATTGTGCCAACTACGTGAAGAGCATACTCTGGAATGTTAGTTCCAATACCCACTGAGCCAATTCCATTGTAAACAAACAGATTGTTTCCTGTAACTCTACTTGTTCCAGCCCAATATGCAACTTGTGAAGCAGAGCCAGAGCCTGTAACAATTCCTGTGGCTGTAGCAGATGTCCAAGAAATGCCAGCTCCAGTTGATATCAATATTTGGTCTGTCGTGCCTGGACTGAAACTGCCATCGTACAATGCTCCTGTTATTCTAACATTATTTAATGTTGAGAATCCTGATACGATTAATTGAGATTGTGTGCCTACGGAAGTGATGCCTGAATAACTACCTGAAACTACAGCTGAAGGCACTGTGCCAGAGGCTAAATTAGATGCATTCAGATTAGTTATGTTTGTGCCAGGACCAAAGTAACCAAATGATGTAACAATTCCTGAGATAGATGATGCAGACCCTAACACAATCTGAGTGCCAGAATCGGTGATATTAGAATTAGTTAGAGAATTAGCCGTATTAAACTTAGGTACAGTATTGATAGTACCTGAACCAGTGAGGATACCTGTTGCGGTAGATGTTGTCCAAGCTATCCCAGAGCCTGTGGAAATCAAAACTTGATTAGCTGAGCCAGCAGAATTTGAGTTGTCAAATAATCTACCACGAAGTCTTGTTCCACCATTAACATCAAGTGCTTGCGAAGGTAAATTAGTATAAATACCCACAGAGCCAATTCCAGTGATGGTAAAGTAGTTTTGACCCACTGTTGTAGCGTTTATTTCTACTAAGTCAGCAGTTTGAGATGCAGAGCCAGCTATGTAAAGACCCATGTTTCCAGCAGCTAATGTTTCTACATGAAGTCTTGAAAGAGGAGTATATGTGCCTATACCAAGGTCAGTTCGAAGTGAATCAGAATTTCTTCCCCAAGCACCCATGTTAGACCCTGTGGGAGTTACAGAAATTCCAAGTGCAATTTGATATAAACTTCCAATAGCACCATCTGCAAAAGTTCCAATTATTATATTGTTTGACCCAGAAACTATGGAAGCACCAGCATTAGTCCCAACAAAAATGTTACTGTTTCCAGAAGTATTTGCAGTTCCCGCTCTAAAGCCTAAATAAGAGTTGTTAGAGCCAGAAGTATTAGCTAATCCAGCTTGATAACCTAATGCTACATTTTGTACGCCTGTGTTCAAAGCCACTGTAGAGCTACCTTGAAGTGCTTGCCAACCCACTGCGGTTTGATTAGGTTGGTCAAAATATCTTAATGCAGCTTGGCCTACTGCTACATTTTGTCCATTTATAGTATTTGATTGTAAGGCTTGATGACCAAGACTTGCATTTCTATCACCTGATGTATTGCTTGCTCCCGAAGAGCCTCCAATAAAAGCATTGGATGAACCAGTAGTATTAGCTGTTCCAGCCTGAAATCCTACAAATACGTTGTTTGAACCAGATGTATTTGCTAAACCAGCTTGGTAACCAATAGCAGTATTTTGGGTGCCAGTGTTAAGGGCCACAGTACTATTGCCTCGCAAAGCTCCAAAACCTACCGCAGTTTGATTGTCTGTATTGGCATAATATCTTAAACCATCTCTACCAACAGCGGTATTACCGCTTGTAGTAAGGTTATTTTGCAAACAATTAAATCCAAAAGCGGAATTATTGGAGCCAGTAGTGTTAGCATTTAAAGCTCCATAGCCCGAAGCAGTGTTTTGTGAACCAGTGGAGTTACTATTGAGGGCTGTATTACCAAAAGCAGAGTTTAGATTTCCCGAAGTGTTACTTGGTAAAGCTCCTGACCCCACTGCCGTATTGTTACTTCCAGCGTCATTTATTCTTCCTGCTGTACTTCCAACAAAAGTGTTATCTGTACCTGAAGTATTTGCTGAACCAGCTTGAAATCCTATAAATACGTTATTAGAGCCAGATGTATTTGCAGTACCAGCTTGATAACCCAATGCTGTATTTTGAGTACCTGAGTTGAGCTGGGAAGTGGCAGAGCCAGTAAGCGCTTGATAGCCCACTGCTACTTGGTTAGCAACTGTGGCATAACGTAATGCTTCAGACCCCACTGCGGTGTTGTTGCCATTTGTGGTAACTCTTGTTAAAGTTTGATTTCCAAAAGCAACATTAGTGTTCGCTGTAGTGTTATTTTGTAAAGAAGCGTGACCAAAAGCAAGATTTCCTCCACCAGTAATGTTGCCAGTTAATGCTAAATAACCAAAGGCTTGATTAGTAGTACCAGTAGTATTTGCCAGCAATGCATATACACCTACAGCATTATTATAGCTACCAGTGGTATTTGCCACCAAAGTGGCGTTGCCTAGTGCTGTATTATCTTGACCGCTAGTATTATCTCTTAGAGCTCCCGCTCCCACACCTGTATTTTCAATCCCAGTTGTGTTCTTAGAACCAGCAATATTTCCGACGAATACATTATTAGAACCAGATGTGTTAGCAAGTCCAGCTTGATAACCGACAAATATGTTATTGGAGCCAGAAGTGTTGGCAAGTCCAGCTTGGTAACCAATAGCAGTATTTTGAGTACCAGTGTTGAGTTCAGTGGTAGCTGAACCTTGAAGAGCTTGATAACCCATTGCTACTTGGTTTGCAGCAGTGGTATAACGTAGAGCGGCAAATCCTACAGCCACGTTATTACCATTTGTAGCCACTCTTGTTAATGTTTGGTTTCCAAATGCAACATTATTGCTTGCAGTGGTGTTACTTTCAAGAGAGTTATTGCCAAAAGCGTGGTTGTTGCCTCCAGAAGTGTTTACAAACAAAGCTAAGTAGCCAAAAACTTGGTTTGAATTACCTGTGTTAGAAGCTGATAAAGAAGAGCTACCAAAAACATTATTGTAGCTTCCTGATGTGTTTAGATAACCTGCGGCATTTCCAACAAAAGTATTTTGTTGCCCTGTTGTGTTTGCTCTGCCAACTACGTAACCTACGAAAGTATTTCCTGAACCAGATGTATTAGCTAAACCTGCTTGATAACCAACAGCTGTGTTCGTGTCGCCAGTGTTCAAGAGGGTAGTAGAGTTACCACGCAACGCTTGATAACCAATTGCTGTTTGGTTACTTACTGTAACATAATATCTTAAAGCTTCAGAGCCATGAGCTACATTATTTGCTCCTGAAGTGTTGCTCACTAGAGCTAAAGTACCAACAGCTATATTATTTGAACCAGTAGTATTAGCAACACCAGCTTGATAACCAACAAAAATATTGTTTGAACCAGATGTATTTGCTAAACCAGCTTGATAACCAAGAGCTGTGTTTTGCACCCCCGAAGTATTCACAAAAAGTGCACTTAATCCTAATACGGTATTTGTTACATTTTGCCCACCACCTTGTCCAACAGTAATTTGATTAACTATCAAATCATTTGTAAATGACCCTATGCCTACAACATTAAGTCTTGAAGCCACTGTGACAGCAATTCCGTTGTCAGTGATGTTGGAATTAGTAAGAGAGTTAGCTGTGTTGAATTTAGGTACAGTGTTGATTGTGCCTGAGCCAGTAAGAATACCAGTGGATGTAGATGTAGTCCATGCAATTCCTGTGCCTGTAGAAATTAACACTTGATTAGCTGAGCCAGAACTAAAGCTACCATCATATAAAGCTCCACTTATTCTGATATTATTTATTGTTGAGAATCCTGAAACAATAATTTGGGATAATGTACCAACAGATGTGATTCCTGAATAACTACCTGAAATCACAGCTGAAGGCACTGTACCAGATACTAAATTAGATGCATTCAGATTGGTTATGTTTGTACCTGGTCCTGAATAGCCAGCAGATGTTGTAAAACCAGAAATTAATGCATTACCACCTACATGTAATGTTTGGAGAGGCCCAGTAGTTCCAATTCCCACTCTGGGAGAATCAGTAGCATTAAAAATCATAAACAAGGCTGGTAAATTATCATAAAAAGAAAATGCTACAGCTCCAGCAGTAGAACCGCCTTGTCTAAACCTTAAAACATTATTTGTGCCTTGATAAGTGGTGTCGAATGTTTGTGAAAGGGCAAACGCATCATTAGAAGTGGAACCATAAAAATCGACAGCACCACTGAATCTAGCTCTTGCATAAACATCTAGTCTTGCTCTGGGTATATTAGTGCTTATCCCAAATTGACCAAATGAGTCAATTATAAAATTTGAATTACTTGTTAAAGTGTTAGCATCAGCAAAATAAGCAATTCTAGTAGCCGCCCCAGTTCCTGTAACAATTCCAGTGGCAGTGGCTGATGTCCAAGATATTCCTACTCCTGTAGAAATCAACAGTTGATTTTGAGAACCAGCTGAGTTTCTACTGTCGAACAATTTACCACGCAATCTGGAATCTCCATTAATGTCCAGTGCATAAAGTGGCACTGAAGTGTAGATGCCTACAGAACCAATTCCAGTAATAGTAAAATAATTTTGCCCATTGGTTGTGGCATTTATTTCTACTAAATCACCAGTTTGAGAAGGCGAGCCTGCAATATATAATCCCATGTTGCCAGCAGCTAGTGTTTCTACATGAAGTCTAGCTAATGGAGTAAAAGTCCCAATTCCAAGGTCAGTTCGTGTAGAGTTTGTATTCCCGCCCCACGCTCCTAGATTTGAGCCTCCAATAGTAATATCATTTCCTATTCCAATTTGGTAGTTACCAGAAGTGTCTCCATTTGTTCTATTTCCAAAATAAATGTTATTTGAACCAATGGTATTTGCTAAACCAGCGCGATAACCAATAAATAAGTTATTAGAACCTGATGTATTACCAAATCCTGCTTGATATCCAATTGCTAAATTAAAACCACCTGTATTAATGAATCTATTTGCGGTATTGCCTTGCAAGGCGTTAAAGCCAATCGCTATTTGACTTCCAATGCCATTATAATTTCTTAAAGCAAAATATCCTATAGCTACATTTCCATCGCCTACATCAGTATATGCACCAGCTTGAAACCCAATCCCAATATTAAATCTTCCTGATGAGTTAAACCATAAAGCAGCAGGACCAATTGCTACATTTGCCACACCATCTCTATCTGATGCCATAGCAAGATGTCCTACCGCTACATTAAAAGCGCCACTTGTATGAAGTCCTAAAGCAGAAAAACCAATTCCAATATTTCCAGAGCCATTTGCAAAACCACCATCGAGTTCTCGTAAAGCATTTGCGCCTATAGCAATATTTAAAGCTCCTTGTTTATTAGAAAGTAATGCTTGATAACCAATTGCAACATTATCTCTTCCAGAAATATTAGACCAGTTAGCACTTGAGCCGAAAGAAGTGTTTGTAAGACTTGTTCCTGGCCCTATACCAGCAGTAATACCATTAATTGTAATGTCTCTCGCAAAAGTAGCAATTCCTGTTACGCTTAAAATAGAATTGATACTAACAATTATTCCATTATCAGAAACGTTGGAATTAACTAATGAACTGGCGCTTGAAAATTTCGGAAGAGTATTGATAGTACCTGAGCCAGTAAGTATTCCAGTGGACGTAGCTGTAGTCCAAGAAATACCAGCTCCTGTAGAAATTAAAATTTGATTTGATAAACCTGGGCTCAAACCTCCATCATATAGAGAGCCGGTTATCCTGATGTCGTTTATTGTTGAAAATCCAGAAATAATTAGTTGGTTCAAAGTGCCAACAGAAGTGATTCCTGAGTAACTACCTGTTACCACTGCACTTGGTACTGTGCCTGAAGCTAAATTAGATGCATTCAGATTAGTAATAAATGTACCTGGTCCGTAAAATCCAGCACTGCTAGTGAATCCAAGAACAGACATTCCCACACCCACTGTTACTACCAATCCAGTGTCTGTTATTGTGCTATTTCCGATTGTGTCTTCGTCTAAGAACTTCGTTACACGATTAGGAGTGCCGCCCGAAGCAGTGATGATTCCAGTGGTATTTATTGATGTCCACGCAATTCCCGTACCAGTGGATGAAAGTATTTGATTTAATGTGCCTGGGCCATTGTTAGAATCATACAATCCTCCACTCAATCTGAAATTGCCTTGCACGTGGAGAGATTGTGTGGGGCTAGATGTGCCAATACCAACATTTCCATTTGAATATACAAAAGTGGAAATGCCTTGAGGGAACTTACTGCTGTTAGCAAATAATATTCTATTTGGCTCATTCAATGTGTTAATTGAGTTTTGCAAAACGACAATAGAGCCAGACGCAGTTGAATTTAAAGCCGCTCCAACTAATATTGAAAAATCAGGAGCTATTGGAGAAATATTAGTTAAAATTCCAGATTGTGTGGCTGAAAGGAACAGATTATCTCCAGTGTTAAAACTAGAAGTGTCATATGGAACAGTGCCGTATGTGTAAACATAACCATAGCTTGAAGCAGAAATTTGTTTATTCAGTACGCCAAGTATTGCTCCAGATTGGAAGGTATTGGCTTGTGCTAAAGACACTGTAGGCACGTCACCAGCAGAGCCAGTAACATAGACCACAGAGCCTACACCAAGAGGGTTAAGAGTATTGTTGTAAACACGAAGAGCATTTTCGAAACCAACACTCACTGAATATCCGTCGCCTAATCCTAAATCCACTGCTTGTGTAGCTGGATTCCATACAAATTGCCCTTGTGAAGCGGAAACAGTAGAAAAACCAGTGTAAAGGCCTATTGAGCCAGCTTGAAGATTTTTTGTGCCTAAATCAACATCATTTACTGCTCCTTGATACGGAACAAAATTAGTAACATCCGCTCCCGGAGCAACAATTTGAACAAGTGAATCAAAACCATCTCCATAAAAAACATTTACAGATGCAATTCCCGCTCCCCCATGAACAGCATAAACTTGCGCTTGGATTCTTGAGCTTCTACTTGCTAGATTATACGTAGCAGTAGTGATGCCTATTAAAGTGAATCTTTCAGCATTTGATGTAAGTGCGGTGCTATCATTTGTCGAAACAATCTTATTTATAGAAGTACCGAAAGCTGAGGTTTCATAAAAATCTACACGAAGCTGAATTGATGATGTACCAAGTGTTTGTGAGCCCCAAACATAAGCAGAAAGATTACCAGCTGGAAGAAATTCAAGATTTGGTACACCTGGCTCTGTAATATAT
>Ga0255065_1000066_pt1 | contig 27280 bp, 32 predicted proteins | sample Colum_Cont_RepC__2_FD_188441 | JGI IMG/M metagenome (GOLD analysis project Ga0255065, IMG submission 188441) | Freshwater microbial communities from Columbia River, Oregon, United States - Colum_Cont_RepC_0h | ecosystem: Environmental > Aquatic > Freshwater > River | place: USA: Oregon...
CTTAAGTAAAGTATTTAAATTTTAAAGATTATTGTTTAATTTAAAAAATTTTTCATCTAACTTGTTTAAATTTTCTTCATTGTGTAACAATATAGGTAGCATTTCTTTATACATTTCTTTCATTTTATCTAACGAATGCAAGTTGATTTCGCTTATTAAGTTGCAAATTGCAACTAATCTATCTTTATTAGAAATTATTTTGTCATAATCTTCAGACCAAAAATCATTAAATGTTTTAAATCCTAATTTATGCAAATACTCAATTGTACCAGGTGCTCCGACCATAACAAATGGCCTAAAACTTTTTATTGCATTTAACGTCTTTTCGCTTATGTTTGGCCAGGGTTGAGCAACTCTCGATTCATTTATTATAGCACAAAATGATTCGATGTACGACTCGTGAGGATTATGAGATTTTATAAAATTTCCTGTTGAATCTACTCCAGGATCCATTGCATTACCATCTAAACTTATTGGATTAATTGCTTCTATACTTAAAGGTAACATGTGTTGTAATCGAGAATTGCCTAGCAGTAAAACTTGCGATATTTCTGGATATTTGACAATAAATTCTTTCCAGCCAAACCAAAATCTTCTTTTCATTTCTTCGTTTGACATTTTAAAATAAAAACTTATATTATTGTCTGTTATCATTCCCTTGCCGGCAAGATATGCTGTAATAAAGTGTCTTGCCGGGTCATACCTCCATGCAGCTGAAAAGAACTTTTTCTTAATACCGTTAGGGTCATGTGTAGCTTCTCGTATTTCTTTAATTAATTTTGCATCATCTGAAACTTCGACAGAAACCCGTTTTTGAAACATTCTTATTAATTTTACATTTTTTGCAAGAGTAGAAACAAAAAAATCGTGAGTACCAAAGTTTAAATGAGTATCTTTGAATAATGTTCGTGTGATCGGTAATCTGGACAGTATACAATTAATTTTTTTAAGTTATTTTTCTTTACCCACGTATTTAAACTTTCTAGTTCTAAACATCTAACTTTGGCAATCTCGTATGATTCGTTGTCTATTCTTAAAATGTGTGGATAGTCGTTGTCTAACATTCCGCTTACAGGAATATAATGAGTCAGAGGTTCGTTAAAATAAAATGAACTTTCTTGAGTTTGCAATATTTTTTTATAGGTATCATTATTTGTTATAACGTCTAAATTTTGAATAACATGAGTTCCATTGTAAACAAAATGCGGCCGTGAATCAAAAGATAAAAAAGAATTTTGTATTGAATCAAAATGAAAACGATGTTTAAGTAACTCAGTTCCTTGTATTATAGTTTTATCTTCTTTTACAACAATTGGTTTTTTGTTATTTCTTGGATTAAAATATAGATTTAACCACCAATCGTCGTTAACTCTACTCGGATTTGATTTAGACACTATAACTCCACTATAAATAATTTCAAGTATATTTATTAGGTGTATTCGTGTTATCCTTTCAATTACAAAATTCTTTGCTAGTAGCCTCAGAAGAAGCTAAATTACGGAAATCAGATTTTTGGTCAACTGATTCTCAAGATCTGTTTGTAAAAAATGTTTCTACTAGACCTGCAAATTGGCATTGGCATAATAAACCAGTAGTATATAATTGGAACAGTCTTGGATATAGAACTAAAGAAATAGAAGATTTAGACAAAGATTTTATACTTACATTTGGATGCAGTTATACAGAAGGCATTGGATTAAACACATCAGATATATGGAACTATCATACTAGCAAGTTGTTAGATTTAGATTTATATAATCTTGCAAAAGGCGGCACCGGGTTTCAGCAACAATATTACAATTCGTTATTATGGCATAATTCTAGATTGCCATTGCCAAAAATAGTAATAGTACAATGGCCTCACAAATACAGAAAAAGTTTTGGCATCTTAGATAAAACAGGAGAAATTTTTGTAAGAGATGCAAATGATAGTCGTGCAGGCATTGACTATGCATGGTATGCTCGTAGATATATCAGAGACGAAGGTGAACGTAAATTAAACAATTTTGTCGAGTTTGAAATGTTTAATAATATATGGAAAATGTTAAATGTTCCTGTATTAAATTTTACATGGGACGCTGACACAGAAGAAGACTTAACAAAAAGTATTTACAAAATATGGCATTTAGCAATGAAAACAGACATATTAACAGATCTTGCTAGAGATTTTGGAACAAACGATAGTCCAGGACACAACGGTCCGATGTACCATGCAGAAACAGCTCATGAATTGTATTCTATTTTAAAATCAGGAAACTTCACGTACAAGATCTAATGTACAACAATGAAAACATCCACCTAGCGTTCTAGAATGTCTCAGTGGTAGCATTGCACATTCTATGCCATGTGATTCTAATGCTTTTCTAGTAGGGTCTTGATGTTCTTCTAACACAACCAAATTTGGATTTACACTAAACAGGTTAACATTTATCCAAGCACTAGAATTACAATAACCTGGATAATGTCCTATGTCGACTGGTTCTGGTGACCATATTATATCCCAGTTTTGAAACGGTAAAGGCAACACATCTTTGTTCTTTATACGCAGCGGATTTGCAAGTAGTAACCCTTCTCTTAAAAATGCTATAGTGCTATCAATATGCATATAACTATAAACATCTTCAAGTGTATGTACTTTTACATTAACTCTTTCTGCAGAGTTATTAATCCAGTTCTCTAGGTATGTTGCACCTGCTTTATTGCCACTGTTACTTACAAGGTATAAGATATCTTCGTTTGCTCGAATAATATTTGCAGCATCAAAACAAGGTGCTACTTCTGTTAGTGCAAGTTTATTAGGATCACCTATACAGCTTTCGTCGTACAAGTCATCCTTTTTGTACTGAGGGCTTACTTCTATACCTGCTACATGTGGCAGCATATGACGATATTCTCGAGAACGAGCCCGCAAACTCATAGGAGTTGCTAATAGCTTTTCTTCATAAACAAAAACAGTATCTCGTGGACAATAATTATAATATTCAACTTTTGAACTACGGTTAGGTCTTACTACTTCGACTCCTTCGCCCTTTAAGAAGTTTACAAAAATATCAAGATCTTCGTTGCTCTCTTCAATTACTTGATCAGGATATAGTCCTGACTTAACTTCACTTACGTTTTCTTTATCGGCGTAATTTATGCAGCGTAAACTTTTATCCATTTCTGGTATGCGACAATAATCCGCAACGCCTACTATAACCTTTTTTAATGGATCCCACTCGTTTGTACTATAAATATTCATGATAGTATTTAAAGGATTTTGATGAAAAGATTATTCACATTTGGTTGCAGTTTTACAGAGTATTTTTATCCTACATGGGCAAACATTTTAGCATACGATCTGGATATTGAATCAAAAAATTTTGCACAAGCCGGAATAGGAAATGTTGGAATATTTCATCGTATAGTAGAAGCTGATTTTAAATTTAATTTTACAGAAGATGATTACATTTTTGTTTTTTGGTCAAGTTGGAGTAGAGAAGATCGAATAAAAGATTTTAGATGGAACACATCAGGATCGGTCTTGCGCAAAGATAATAGTGTATATGATTTAACTTTTGTTAAAAGATATTGGGACGAAGTAAACGATGTTGTAAAAAATTGTACTGCAATATATTCGGCAAGCAAAATGTATAATATAACACATCAAGCTACTGCGTTTGATTTCTATAATAATGAAAATGAAGATTATATTTTTATATTTTCGAGAAATACCGACAAGCAAACTACTGGAAATAAAACTGCAATACAAAAATTGTACCAATCAAACATTCCTAAGTTACAATATATAAAAGCCGATCTTAAAAAAACCAATGTTTATAATACAGGCGACATACATCCTTCTGTTAATGAACACATTAATATTGCAAATGAATTTAGTTTAAGTGCATTTAATAGAGAATTAAATAAAGATACAAAAAACATTTTTTTAGAAATACATAATAGAATAATTTCTCTTTCAAAAGAAGTAGGGTACAATCATCCTAAACTTGGAAAAGAAACAAGGTCTGTTATAAATAAAGAGTTTCCTAGTGTCTTTTGTGCGTACAATAACTGGGAACCATTTCTTTAATTAAATACGCTAAACTTACTAATATCAGGATATACGTCCCAAGTCCATTTTTTAGGTTCTAAATCTTTAACCTGCTCAAATTTTTCCAAGCCTAACTTAGCAGTTTCGGGAGTCATATAGTAATGATATCCTATTGAGTTGATTTCTTGATTAGCCCATATATCATTTCTATGCCTACCGTCGTATCCTAGTTTAATTAAATCATTGTATGCAGTCTTATCGTCTGTTAAGATCATTCCGCCTCTTCCTAAGTTTAAGTGTTTTTTATATTGAAAACTTAAACACATAAATGTTCCTGCTATATAACTATTTTTCTTCCAAAGCACTGCGGCATCATATATGTTTGTATTACCTATACAATAATAATCTTCCCACTTGTCTAGTTTCCATTCCCACGATAAGTTTAATTTAATCGCAGTCATAGGAATTGATAAGTATGTATGTCGGGGAATTTTTAGATTATTTGAGTTTGTATAGCGTAAGCATAGTTCAATGGCATGAGTACAGCAATCTGTAGAAACAGCATATGGAGCGTTGTAAAACTCGGAAATCTTTCCTTCAAATTTGTTTATAATGTCGAACATACAGTATTTATTTAAGGATCACAATGACAAGTAATATGATCAACGATACATATATGCATTTTGCATGGGACCTCCATCTGTTGTCTGTTGAAGAAATTGTAGGAAAATATAATCCAAAAAAAATAGTATTTTTTGGTCCGGAAGAGCATAGATTTAATAAAATATTAAACAACAAAAAAACTTATAAAAATCTTGTAACATTTCTAGATAGTAAAAACATTGATTATTTTTTTGTTAATGGAGCATGTGGCGATTACGCTTTAAATTATAGATTTGATTTTAAAAAATTTAGACATAAGTTTACACATTGGGAAACTTTTTTTGCCTACAGTGTATACAATGTTTTCCAGCAATCAGTTGGGCATAATAAAAAAATTACAAAACTTTTTACAAGTTTAAACAACAGAGCGCATGATTTTAGAAAAATGTTTATAGATCAAATGTACAACTTTGATTTATTTAATCACGGATATATCTCATGGAACGACATAGATGCAGAGACAGGATATTCTTTTAAATACTGGAAACCAGAACGTATGCTATTGTCAGACAGAACTAATGCGTACACACAAGATTTTTTTAAACTACCGACAACAGAATTCAAAGACAGTCTTTTTAGTTTAATAGCTGAATCTACTATGGACGCAATTTTTACAACAGAAAAAACTTATATTGCAATTTTACATAGACGACCGTTCTTGATATTCGGTGCTCCTAACGCAAATCTATATATGAAAACATTGGGTTTTAAGTTATTTGAAAACATAATAGATTATTCATTTGACACAATAGATGACGATACTGAAAGATGTAAGCAATATATGCAGCAAGTAAAAAACTTAACTACATGTAATCTAAACGAATTAAAAAATGAAGTAATACCTATAGTAAATTATAATTTTGATAACTTTAATAAAATGATTGCAACTAACTCCACTGTTCCTGCGATAGTCAAGGAGTTAGTGTCTGACTGCACTCATAATCGATTGCAAGGTTACGCCTATTTATTAAATAATAATAAGAAAACTTTTATTATAGGATAACAATATGAAAATATTAATTACAGGGTCTAGCGGATTTATCGGACAACATTTACTTCCAAGAATTAGAGAAATTGGAGAAGTTTGCGAACTAAAGAGTGATTTAACAGACCACCGAGCAGTTCGAGATGAAGTCAAATCAGTATCACCTGACATAATTGTACACCTTGCAGCAAGAACTGAAGTACAAAAGAGCTTTTACGAGCAAGTCAGCTTTAGTGAAGTAAACTACGTCGGTACAGTAAACTTAATCGAAGCGTGTAGACAGATTGATCCTATGCCATACTTTGTATTTGCTAGTACAATGGAAGTGTACGGGTGGCAGCCAATTTCAGACGAAGTTGAACACACTGGAACATATAAAGACAGTGTAGCATTTGATGAAAACACTGTTCCGCATCCAAACGCTCCTTATGCAGTTGCAAAATTTGGTTGTGAAAAATATTTAGAATACGCAGAACGTGCATATGGATTACGCTGGACTGCAATGCGTCAAACCAACTGCTATGGTAGAAAAGACAATGATTTTTTTGTTACTGAACAAATTATTAGCCAGATGCTAAAAGGTGATGTGTGTAATTTAGGATATAGTGAACCTTATAGGAACTTTATATACATCGATGACTTGTTAGATGCGTGGATGACATTGATAACAAATGCAGACAAATGCTCTGGAGAGATATTTACAATCGGTCCTGATGAGCCTAGAAAAATTAAAGACTGTGCAAACTATATTGCTGAACAGTTAAATTGGAAAGGCACAGTTAATTGGAATACAAAAGATCCTCGTCATGGCGAGATTTGGTGGCTAAACAGTAATCATAAAAAGCTAACAGAACTAACTGGGTGGCAACCAAAAGTTTCCTATGAAGATGGAATTGCAAGAACAATTTCTCATTGGAAAGAAAAACTAAAGTAATATGTACTATACTAACTTACCAGAATTTGAAACTCCTGAGATTTATGGGCTAAAATATCGTCCTTTAATGCAGTGGAATGACGGATATTATTTTTGGTATGTTCATCACAGATCTTTACGTGATGTAAAGGTTCCTAAACATATAATTAATCTAGCGCAAAAGAAGAAAAAATTCTATATTTTTTTAAATGACACACTCGAAGGATATGCTTATTTAAATTTTAGATTTGTACAAGAATTTGTGAGCGAAAACAACTTAGAAGGTAAAGTAGTCTATGCATCGGGTAATCAGTTTGCAGTAAACGAATACGATGCTTGGTGTGAACATAAAGGGTTACCAAAAACTTTTTATGTTTACCCACAAAACAACTTTATCTACCGAATACAGCAGCAAATAAATGATACTGAATGGAAAGAGTTTAGTTCAAATAAAACAACATGGTTTTTATGTTTAAATCATAGAGCTCATCCTCACAGACAAGATACAGTCGAGTATCTAATTAACACAGGACTAATAGAAAACGGAATAGTCTCGGCGCATTGGGACACATCAGTAGGCAGATTAATTGCAGATTATGATTTGAACGGAGAAAGTGCAGCCCATAATTTTGAATTTATGTTGTATAATACACCAGTGATAAATCTGGTAACAGAAACATTTTACGCTAATAGATGGAATTTTTATAGCGAAATGTTTATTACGGAAAAAACTTATAAAGCTATTGCTGCAAAGCAGATGTTCATTATTGTGGGACCGAAAGGAATTTTAAGTCGTTTAAGAGAGTTTGGATTTAAAACCTTTTCGGATTTTATCGATGAATCGTATGACAACGAACCAGATGAAACTAGATTGTACAGTGCAGTTGATCAAATTACTCATTTACTAACACGTTACAATGCAACTACTGTCAGTGAAATGACCAAAGAAATAAGAGAATACAACTATAATCTACTTAAAACAATTGATAGAACTGACCCTTCTCTTTGGGAATTTGTAGATCCATTATGTACTTGACATATTGAATTATTTTAATTATAATATTATAAATGTTGGTTAGTTTAAATGATGTTGCTTTTTGGATGGATGCTATAAGAGATAGCGAAAATCCTTACGGAGTTCTTGAAAGTTTTTGGAAAGGACAGTTACAAAGCAAGGTTTGGTTAATCGATAGCTTAACGCAATATGCATCAAATGAACCACAAGATGTAGTTATACACGGCGGATGGAATGGGATATTAGCTAGCTTATTGTTTAACAGTAACATACCTATAACTCATATTGATAGCATAGACATTGATCCGGGCTGCGAACCTGTAGCTTCCATGATTAACAAACAGCAAGAAATGGATAGTCGGTTTCATGCTCATACAAGAGATATGGCAGCATGGCAATATAAAACAATCCCTAGTTATGTAATTAATACCAGCACTGAGCACCTGACGCAAGAACATTATGACCTTTGGCTTTCACGAGTCCCAGATACTAGCTTAATTATTTTACAAAGCAACGACTATACTTCTTTACCTGAACACATACGCTGTGCAACAGATATAGACAACTTTGTTAAGATAAGTAAACTAACAAATGTGTATTTTAAAGATACGCTAAAATTACCGTTATATAACAGGTTTTTAATCATTGGTCGTAAATGAATAATAGTTTTATTGAGCACTTTCGGGATACTATATCTAAAAAAGCAACTCCAACGTTTTGTGTTTTGCCGTGGATACATTTAGCAACTCGTCCTAACGGCGACATGCGGTTATGTTGTAGTTCTAATGCCAGTGGCGCAGGCGACGATCATACTGTTGGTCTTGTCAAAGAAAATGGAAATGTAATTAATTTTAATACCACTACTCCTAATGAAGCATGGAATAGTGATTACATGAAAACTGTAAGACGTACAATGATGGATAGCAAGATTCCTCCGAGTTGTACTAAATGCTTCACAGAAGAGTCAAATGGTGTTGTAAGTAAACGTATGTGGGAAACAGCTACGTGGCAAGAACGTGGATTAGACATTCAGCAACTGTTAAACGATACCAAGACAGACGGATCTTATAAAGAAGAAATTCAATATCTTGATTTACGATTGGGTCATACTTGTAATATCAAGTGCGTTATGTGTAGTCCGCATGATAGTAGTAAATGGGTGCAAGATTGGAAAATACTGTATCCACAATTGGAAGATACAGAAGTTGCAAGACAACTGCAATGGGATAAAGCATCATTTAACAACAAATGGCACGAAAATGATGAATTTTGGAATCAAATATACAAACAAATACCTAACTTAAAAGAAGTGTACTTTGCAGGCGGTGAGCCTCTTATGATAAAAGAGCATAAGAAATTTATTGAAGAAATAATTCGGCAAGGTTACAACAAAAATATTAGACTACGTTACAACACAAACGGAATTCTAGTTGACAATGAACTTATCGATTTATGGAAACATTTTGATCTTGTTAAGGTTGGTGTAAGTGTTGATGCAGCAGGTCCTCGTAACAACTACATAAGATATCCTACAGATTGGGATACAATAGAACGTAACTTACATATGCTAGACAATACACCTGAAAACATACGTCCTAGTATTGCAACTGCTATACAAATTTTTAACATAAAACACTTGCCCGACTTTATTCATTGGAAAGTTACAAGCAATTTTAAAAAAATAAACAACGAAAAAATAAAAGGAATAACAGCCGGCGGCGGGTTGATTAACATGCATCTGTTGTATATTCCTACTTTTTTAAGCATACAAATACTACCAAAAGAATACAAAGAAGAAATAACTGATACATTTATGAAATTTAAAGGCTGGCTGTATGACTGGTATACAACTGACACAGACTTTTGGGAACATAATCCGTATGGATGGAGACGTTGGCAGGCTATTTTAAATCACATGAATAGTGCAGATAACAGTCACCTATTGCCTGGATTCAAAGAGTATGTAAATAAACTAGATGCTATTAGGGGAGTAAGTGCTAAAAATGTTTTTCCAGAATTAGCACATCTGTTATGATTAAAAAAGTAGAAAATAATCAACCCAATAATGTTCTAAGAATTGAATATATGTTAGGAAACACTTGCAATCAAAAGTGTAGCTATTGTTTTCCTGGCAGCAATGAAGGCACAATTAAATGGCCAGAATTAACTACAGTAAAACACAATCTTGCAAAAGTTTTAAATCATTATAAACAGTACGGCAAAGATACTTTTAACATATTTTTTGTCGGTGGAGAACCTACACTGTGGGATGATTTTATTGAATTGTGCCGATGGTTAAAAGAACAATACAATTGCATATTAGAGATAAGCACAAACGCAACTAAAAGTTTACGTTGGTGGACTAACGCAAGCAAGTACCTAGATCATATTAATATAAGTGTACATCATGAATATTCTAAACAAGATAAAATTATTAAATTAGCAGACTTTTTATATTCAGTTGGCGTATTCATTAACGTCGATGTTCTTATAGATCCTACAGAATTTGACAAATGTATAGCTATAGTAGAAAAAATAAAAAATAGTAAATTTCAATGGCCTATTATTGCTAAGGTTGTATTAGTAAACGGAAAAACAAATTACAACGACATACAGCTAACCTACTTCGATGACCCTATAAAACGATATCCTACAGTAGACTGGTATAACAACACTTCGGGAAAACCAAGAACTGAAATATATATTACTTACGATGACAACACAGTGTTTACAACAAACAGCGATAGTTGGTTAACAAGAAATAACTTAAATTACTTTAGTGGATGGAATTGTAATCTAGGTATAGATCATATAAAGATTACAAATGGTGTAATAACAGGCAATTGTCAACAAGCACTGTTTGACAAGACTTATAATATAAACAGCAGAAATTTTAAATTCAATCCGGCACTTTCTCCAGTTGTATGTTCAAAAACAATATGCGGATGCACAGGAGAAATTGGAATTAAAAAATGGAAACAAGTATGAACTCAATTGAACCTGTCAATCCGCTAGGATTTCAAGTAGCATGGGAAATTACATTAAAATGCAACATGGATTGTTCATACTGCGGCGACGGTCATAATAATAAAACGTTACATCCTAACAAAGAAGAATGTTTAAAAACTGTTGATTTTATCTTTGATTATTTAGATATTCAAATGTCCGACAAACCCGAGCATCTAAGATTTGCAGGCATTAATATACAAGGTGGCGAAAGTATTTTTCATCCTGACATATTGGAAATTATCAATTATGCATACAGTAAGAAAGAAGACAAGCCATACAATGTAACCATAAATTTAATTACAAATGCAGTGTGTGGACAGACTCTTTGGAATAGTATAGTCCAAAAAATAGATTATTTTACAATTAGCTATCATGCAGAAATGAACAGCAAGCAAGAAATTCTTTTTAAAGATAATGTAAAAACTCTGTTATTTTATAAAAAAAACTTTGTAGTAAACATTATGATGCATCCTAAAAACGAGCTTTGGGAAAAATGTTTAAAAATAATAAAATGGTGTGAAGATTTAAAAATATCATACCATATGAGAGCAATAGATCATCATTGGCTAGACATTAGGTTTAATTACTCCGGCGAACAAGCAACATTTTTAACTAAACAGAAAAAACAAATTTCGTTGTTAAATGTTGTTAACAATTTATTATTCAAAACAACTGACGTATCGTCTCAAGGCCGGGCATGTTGTGGCGGAAACGATTTGTGTTTAAATAAATCTACAAATGTAAAGTTTGTTAACGGAAACAACTTTAATGGTTGGCATTGCAGTGTCGACAAATATTTTTTATATATCAAACAATATACAGGCGAAGTATTCACTAACAAAGATTGTAAAATGAATTGGGACAACAAAGTTGGTGCAATTGGAAATCTAAAAGATACTGGTCAAATATTAAACAGATTAAAAACTGGCACACCGGTTATTATTTGTAAAAAAAATAAATGCTGGTGCGGGCTGTGTGCTCCTAAAGCCAAGACAGCAGAAGATTTTGAACTAATTAATCATAAGAATGCCAGCAAGGCAATTCCACAGTTGAAAGATCTGTAAGTAACAAATCCTTGGCTAATCCTGTTTCGCTACGCCACGGTATAAATCCTTCGGCAGCTCTTTGGTCAAAATCTAACACACATACCGGCATGTGTTTTTGTATAGATTTTATTAATTTGTTTTCTTGTGCAACTCTATACCTCAATGGTGTTAAACTTGCTGTGCCTTCGTAAGCAAAAATATTACTCATATGAAATACTACGCCAACTGGATCGTGACTGTAGTCAATTTTTTCTACAAGTGTTTCGGGCTCTGCAATTACATCAATTGGAATAAACTCAAAATCTAACGAAATGTTTCTTGTTTTTTGATACATTTCTTCTAATGCAGATTCGTTATAATCAAAAAATGTAACTTTTGTTTTGTTGGAAAATCCGTGTATTTTTAACTTTTCTAGCCAATTCATTCCAGCTGCTGGATGTATTAGATGGGTTATTTGACAAGTGTATGGTCTAGGAAAATTTACACTTCCTGTGTTTGAATCGTATGTATGGTTAGCGAGACAATAATTATATCTTTTATAAATCCAGTCGCTAGTGTCAACATCTCGATACAAGTAGTGTTTACTGTTTCGAAGAATTGTACTAAATGCTTCGATTTTATAATTTGCTTTTAATCCGTCACTTATTAACCTCCACCCGTGAAATTTATTTTTGTACATTTGCTGCATTGTGCCATTGTTAATCCAAGTAGGTGTATAATCGTCGTGTATGTTCTCAATACTACGTAACGGTACAGTTTGTACATGTGACGAAAGAAGTTCAGTCTCGCCGATTTTTGGACAATTTAAGTTTGCATACATATCTAAATTTATAACATAGCACTGATAGTGTAAGCCATAATATCCGTCTCCCATGTCTAATACATGTCCTAATAAGAAAAAATCACTAGGTAAATTATCAAAAAATGTTCTGCCATTTATAAATTCAGTGCCTGCACTTATAACAACTGCTACATTGTAATTTGTTACTAAATTTTTTAAAATGCTATCGGCATGATTTACAACATACACATCGTATCCCATTCCGGTAACATTTGTTATTGTATAATCGGCTGTATTTTTTACAAGTTCTCGCATCCACGGTTTGTATTCGTGGGTATCGTCGACAATAACAACACAAATATCACTTTTTGAATTTTTACCCTTGTAAAACATATTGTTTCCTATAACTGTTAGCAAGCATAGCACAATAGTCTGCTTTACGATTTCCTACAAGCAAATGGCCTATAACATGTATTCTATCGTGTGTACTACAATTAATAACTGCGTGATTCTTAAATATATTAACTAAAAATGCTTTTCCATTACTAAATGGAACGACACCTTCTTTTTCTAATACCATGTGACAGTTGCTGGGGTGATCTACTGCAATGTTTATAGGTAATGGGTGATCGAATATATTGTTCCAGTTTACTCCGTTGCCCAGATCGTTATGCGGTGATATCCATCCTCCGGCTGACAATTTCATAAATCTTACTCTTGCTAGGTTCTCACAGGGTAACGATTTAAAAAACTGTTTTATAGAAGGACATTCATTTCCTGCTTCGGTCCATGTATATGTTGGTTCGGTTTCATATCCATAAGTTTGCCATACATTTGTTTTGTCCCAAGATATTCCGTGTAATGTAGACGAACTCCAGCCACGATGTGTACCTTCACCTGTTGAATTGTCTCTATGCGAGATAAACATGTTTTTTACAGTTTCATATTCTTGTTGCCAACGATTATAATCGACATGTAAATCGAGTTCAAGCCACGGACCTGCACCTCCCTGCAATACCCAAAGTGCAATTTCTTCATCGGACATTGTCAATTTAGGCAAGCCATTTAATCTATAGTTGTATGTTTTATTATCATGAAAGAAAGAATGTGCTTGTTCCATTACTCTATTTATAAATAGAAGTATGATTAAGTACGCAGATTTAAAAAGTTTACATATCGAAATAACAAACAAGTGCCAAGCAAGTTGTCCTATGTGTAGTAGGAATTATCATGGCGGACTAGACAACCCCTTGCTAAAGGAATATTGTAGATTTTAAATTTATAGTAGGACCGGTTATTGACCAACTTACTAACATAAACTTTTGTGGCAATTTTGGAGATCCTTTATTAAATGTTGATCTGCAACTTATGACAGACTTTGTAAAAAACACAGATATGCATGTTGATATACATACAAATGGAAGTCTACGCAATCATAAATGGTGGACAGCATTTCCGCAGCATCTTCCAAAAAAACATAGAGTAGTGTTTGCGTTAGATGGATTAAAAGATACTCATAGCATGTATAGAATAGGCACAGACTTTGATCGTATATTAGAAAATGCTAAAAAGTTTATAAATGCTGGTGGAATAGCTGAATGGTGTTTTATTAGATTTAAGCATAACGAACATCAGGTAAGTGCAGCAGAAGACCTAGCTAAGAAATACAGGTTTAAGTATTTTAGTGTAAAAGATAGCAGCAGATTTAACTTCGAAAAAAAATACAAAGTTTATAATCGCAACGGAAAAACCGAATATTATTTAGAACCACCTAACGATAACCAGTCACCGTTTTTTGATGTAAGCAATTTGTTCAAAGTAAAAAAATACATAGAAGAGTCAACTATTAGTTGTTATGCTCAACATAAAAAAGAAATATACATAGATGCGCATAAACGCATAATGCCTTGTTGTTTTTTGGCAGCCATTCCTTACGATTATTATACATTACAAGACACGCTGCATGGCCCAAAAAGTGTTATTAAAGAACAATACAAATCTCTCGTAGATGAATTAGGTGATACAACAGGCAGTATAAAGGACGTACTGGATAACGACAAGTTTCAAACAGTATGGGAAAAGTACTGGACTATAAAAAAATTATGGACATGTGCTAGAACTTGTGGCACTGTTTTTAATACACCAAACGATCAAATAACTTCTTATCAAGAGATTTAGGAGCGCACATTCCGCATCCGCATCTATCGTTTGGACATACTATAGTATTGTTAATATTATCAGTTGCATATTCTAATATTGATTTTACATCACTTAAATGACCAATTGGGCCTATTCCGCTAAAGGTTGCTTTACAAGTCTGATGATGATATACATTCCCTGTATGCTCTTCTATATGCATAAAATATTTGTTAACACTACAAAACCAGCCCTTAAAGTTTGTTTTTACAGCAGTAATGTTTTGCCATGCTCCATTGCAACTTCCTAACAAATCTCTGTTACCGCAACAACTACGTGGAAGTGTATTTCCTGAAGCTATTGTGTTTATAATAGTTTCGTCTAAGTTTTTAACCTTAAAAAACCACTTTTGTTGATCTTGAGAATACGGATGACTGGTTCTGCGCAACGTATTTGTTTCGTCTTTGAAAAAGTCGGTATTGCCCAAGTTGCCATCACCTATTATAACAGGATTTGTTTTAACACCTGCATCAACTAGTTGATCGTAAGCAGTAACACACTCGTTCCATAAATCAGTGTGCATCATTACGTTAACACGCACATCGCACCCGGAGTTTTTTAAAAGTATGGCATTTTCGATTGCCCTGTCTCTCAGCTCTTTATGTATTTCAGCATGCCAACTTATTGTAACAGCAACAAAATTTTTAATTATTGTAGGAATGTGTTTTACAGAAAATGTTCCGTTGGTTGTTAGTCCTAGGGTATAATTGCTCGTTGTTTTAATTAATTCTACAAGTTTCCAAAAATCTGGATTTACAGTAGGTTCTCCACCAGTAAATGCAATATTGGCATTTTCTTGATTATATATTTTTGTATACTTTTTAATAAACTGAAAAGTATATGCTAAATGTCTATAGGGTGTAGGTTTACTTGTTAAGTTATGCCTTGACAAATCGCAATAACTACAGTCAAAGTTACATCTTCTGCCTATGTCCCATGTAATCATCATAGGTTCATTTTGTTTTAATTTTATTGCTTCCATTTTGTAATATTTACATCCGCTGCACAAGTACACCAATTTCGTGTACAAACTATTTCTTCTTTCGGTATATTAAAAGTACCTGTGTATATATTTCCTAAGCTGCCGCCTACACGGCACGTAGCTCTAAATACTTCGCCGTCATTGTTAATCATCAAACTTTCGATGCCTGCTCTACATACCCAGTCCTTAAAATTATTTTTATTATTTTTAATTATATCGTTAGTATGATCTAGCCAAAAATTGTCTATTAGTGTGTTTGGTTTAGCTGTACTAGATGTTTTTAAAATAAAATCTAAGTCAGCACTGTTGTACTTCATATCGTCAAACCAGTCGTGTTTTTCGGTCCATCTAATTCTTCTTATAACAAATGGCACATCGTTTAACTCAAACTGATAAGCAGCTTCTTTTACTCTGTCCATATGATTATGATGTGCCATTAAGTTAACATGCGAAGGTATTTGTAACTGCTGAACAACAGATATTATTGTGCCTAGTCTGTTGTTCCATGAATCATCTTCTACGTGTAAGCTAAACACATAATGATCTACGTCTTGTTCTAAATACCACGCAGCCTTTCGTGTACCGTTGGTTGTAACATTGACCCAATTTACATTTTCTTTTAAGTACATTAGAATATATTCAATTTCAGGATGAACACACGGTTCGCCACCTGTTAAACTTACTCTGGCGTTTTTTAAAGTTGATACTGTATCTATAGTTTTTTTGGCTGTTGCAAGATTTAAATGAGGACTAAAGTTATCATGAATATCAGCTGGACAATATGTGCAATCAAGATTGCATCGTTTTCCGATATTCCATTCTATCTTAACACTGTCGGCATAAAACGGCCATCTATTCTCTACACGAAACATCTATAACCTTATCAAATTTCTTTAACTTACTCATATCTATTGGACTGGAAATTCTTGCTACAGGAATATAGCCCAACGACTTATTTTTAAAATTGAAATTATTACTATTATACCATTTTAAAAACTCTTTATCTTTTTGTGCAGCAATCGACTCTGGTACAGATGGTCCAAACTTTATCATAAAATCTGCACTCCATTTACTTTGTGGACGTATAGCATCTTTACCTACATACTCGTCCTTATCTTTAAATACGTCTAGTAATGTTTTTCCTACTTCGCAATAATTTATATAAACTGTACCGTGTTCCCACCTATGAGTAAAATGTTGATAATCGTTGTTATCTAGTTCGTACTTAGGTCTATCCTTAAATGTGCATACAATAGTAGGATTTCTAAAATCTTGATTTTTTTCTTCTAACAAATTTTCGTATTCGTGTATTAGTATATTAAATTTATCAACGCTATTTTTTACTTTATTGGGTGCAGTTTTATACCATGCAGAAGGATTATCAACGGATCCTCTAAGATCTTCAAAATGTTTATGCATTTCATTTAACGCACTTTGGAAGTTAAAGTCAGTTATATCTATATTATATCCGTAATCTTTTATTACGTTCATATGCAATCGTAGCATTGCTTCATAATATGACTCGCTTTTATTATTTTCGGGCCAGTTAGTAAATCTATCATTTTCGTAAAAAGGATATTTTTTATTAATTTCAGTAGCCCACTTTTGTGCTATGTCGGTTGTTAAAATATCAAATTTTAATGTTTTTTCTTGTAAAACATTGCCTAGCGTTAGATTAAATGTATGGAGCATATTCTGGCACTACTTTTTCAAACGGACCTTGATTTCTAGTTAAGTCTAACCGTTGATTAAACTCGACAGTTTTTTTCCACATATGACTTAGATCTTTTCCTTTTAAGAAATTAATGTTATCATCAATTTGTTGTAAGGTGATAGGAAGTACACTAGGATGCATATTCATAATAGGATATTCAACAACCTCATCCTTTAATTTTTCCAAATTATTTATAACAACAGTTTTTAGATTGTTAGGTATGCATTGTGCAGAAAGTACATTAGGGTAATTTACACGATGGCTATAAAATACAATACCCAGTTCATTTAAAAAGTATGATATTGCACGATCAATTTGCATAATATTACCGGCTTGCACGGTAAACGCTCCTACAACATACGGAACATTTGTCATACTTTTAATAATCTTAATATTTTCTTCTACTGTTTTAAAATCGCCATTGCTTCTGATATAATCATATACATCGTGTATACCGTCTATAGAAACGTTTACCTTTACGCTTTTAAATTTTGGCCAGTAGTCGTGTATAGTTCTTCCGCCTTTAATGCCTAGTACAGTTCCGTTGGTTGCATATTTTAGTTCTATGTCTTTTCCGTAGGGTGCAAGCATGTCTAATATACGATAGTGACTAGGATCCATTAATGGTTCGCCACCGGCAAATTCCACACGCCTAAAGTATGGAAGTAGTTTTTCTAAGTTGGTCCAAAAATCTTCACGCTCGACAAATAAATCAATGTGCGGACGCTTATCTAGTCCTAATTTAGCAACAGCATCTACTAGATAGTTGTTTTCTTCTTGATAAAACTCAACAACACTACTCCAGTCTCGCCATTGTGTGCTATCAAGAGGATTGCACATTCTACATTTTAAGTTACAAAGATTATTAATTTTAATTTCTATTGTAGGAAGTTCAAACGGCATTGAATAATCATCTTGTAAACTATCGAGTGCATTTGGATAAAGGTTAACTCTACTATCTGGAAACGTATTTTTAATGTGTCGTTGTCTTAAACTTTCTACACCCTGATCTTCTAAATCAAAGCAAGGTATACAAACAGCAGGACGTTCATTGTTTAGCACTTGACGTCTTACTTCTCGCATTTGGTTGTTGTTCCAAATTTCTTCTAAACTTTCGTGTTGAATCCATCCAACTGGTTGACTGCGACAACAAACTTTAACAGCACCGTCCTCTCTAGTAGCTAATCCAGTGAATGGGTGCATACAAAACGTTTTACTTGAATGCATGTTTTATTCCCCATTCTCTTTCTAAGCACCAAAAGCAAGTTCCGCAAGTAGGAACCGTTTGATATGGTGTGTAGTTAGTATAATTTAAATTTTTAAATTCGCCTTCACAACTTCTAGTTATGTTAAACAAATCATTTATATTATTTTCTATGTATCTGCGTACAATCCAATCTTTTTGAACATTTACAAACGGATGGTGCACAGGTATACCCATGTGTATTAAAACAGGAGAAATAATAGCAGTGTTTCTATCTACTGGAGCACCTTCTAAAGGTTCTTGAGGATTTAAGTTTACACCTGCATACCACGCATTTAATTTATACTTGTGTACTACGTATTCGTTGTGCGCTCTAAGTATTATTCGATTTCCCGGTTTTAGTTTTCCGTATTCGTCTGTGATGTAAGTTGTGTTAGGTTCTTCCATTTCGGGAGGAACAAAATTTGTTAAATGTTCTATACGATTTTGATAGCGCCGACGAAACCAATGTACTACGTCTCGTGCAACGTATTCTTGCCACGGTTTAGTTTTCCACATTCGTATTTGTGTAGTAAAGTAAATATCAGCTGATGTATTTTCCATTATGAAGTAAGCAAGTAGTGCGCTATCTGCACCACCGCTTAAACTAATACCAATCCTTTGCCAATCTTTATTTAAAGGTATTTCCACACCATCGATGTTCATAACGTACTTATCAAGTTATATACGCACTTAAAGACAATGCGGTAAATATCTATATGTTACAAAAAACAGAATATAGTGTTTACAAAAATATTTTGCCTGTATGTGCGGAGTTTGCCCGAGATGGCAAACTAGCATTAAATTGTGCTACAGGAAATTTTTTTTATGATCCTTGGGAAATATTGCCAGAATACAAAGACACTGCAATTGCCACTGCAATTGAAGCTTTACCATTTCCTATAGGAGAAGCAAGATTAGTAAAATTAGAACCTGGCAAATGTTATTTTGCTCATGCAGATATCGACGATAGATATCATTTAAATCTTTCCGGCACATATTGCAGTCTACACGATCTTGAATATAATGTTTCGTATCCCTTAACCCAAGATGGCATATGGTATCGTATGGATGCAGGAAGAATACACACAGCAATAAACGCAGGAGAATATCCTAGAGTACAATTGTTAGTAAGAGAATTATTGCCTTACAATAAGTTGATCAATCCTGTTAATTTTTTTATACGGTTATCTGGAGAAAATGCACGTTACAGATTTGATAATGCACTTAGCCCGTGGCTTAACAATGCAGTAAAGCGCGGTATAATCAATAACTTTGAAGTAAGTATGGCAAGTGTTTATTTTGATTTGGAAAGTATCTATATAAGCGAATGTGTTAACCAAATACCAGAGCAGTTTAAATATGAATATCAGTAATTGGAAACCATTTTTAAAATATCACGACGGGCACTTAGGAATGGCCCAGCAAACTTATGAGCCATTAGTAAGTTTAGATGGCAAAACATTTTGTGCAAACTATGACTGGCACAACACATACCAGCGTATGCATTCGGAAAGACCTTTATATACAAAGGAAATTTGTGATTACTTTTTTGAACAAGAAGTAAAACATATAAACCTTTTTAGTAATAAACCGTATGCCCCGGAAGTTATAGACATTGACGAAAAACATAAACGCATTTTTATAAAATGGTATAATAATAATTGTAATCATTCTATATACGGAGATATGCGTTTAGATTTACGATGGTACGATATGATAAAAGACATCGTTATAGATCAATATAATACAGGTTACTATAAATTAACAATGTATCCTCATTGCCATTATATTGACAACTATGGTAATATGAGAGCAATAGACTGGTATGGAGTTGTTCCAGTCAAATATCCGTATATAGAAGAAAAATATATGCAAGCAATTATTCATGATTCGGCACGTTTTAGACTTGCGGAAACTGGAGAAACAAAAGATAATCTTATAGATCTATCTATAATGTTTAAACGTAGTTTAGAAACTCACGTGCTTTGGGGTAACAGCGATATGAGTTACATATACAAGGAAATTTTCAATGTCTAGTTATTTTGGAACAACAGAAGGTATTATTGATTGGGACAGTGTTGTTGAACTTTGTATAAACAGCAACACTGGTGATAGAAATACGCCACTTGGCGTAATTGCTAGAAGTGAGTCAGAAGCTGAGGGTTTTGTACTAGACAACTATCACGAAGTGCTAGGAGTATGGGTTGATGCTGGTTACAACTTAGACGAAATATTTTGGCACGACTATTATCCAGGACATCACTTTGACATCGGTGTACAAGAAAAGTTTGCTGACTTAGTAAATGCAGATCCGCTTCGTGTTTTTGTAAGTGAAGTTGTACCTGGAAGAAATGTTCCATATCATTGGGATGTGGAAGATCACGAAGCGGAATGGTTAGAACACGGTGCTATTGAACGATGGGTCTGTTTTATAGACAAACCACGTTGGGGAAGTGTTCTAATTTTAGAAGATACTGCGTTTCATAATATTCCACAGCATAAAATTTATAAATGGGACCATTATAAAAGTTGGCATGCCGGAACAAATTGTGGAATACATTCGCAATATCTTTTTCATTTTGTAGGAAGACCGAGATGACTATAAATTATATAGGAAATTGTAAGCACATTGACTGGAATGCAGTAATCGAAGATTGTGCAAATACAACGCCAGCATACATAGGACCTAGTCATAAACGTGGTGACAATCTACCCGATCTTGACGTAATATTAGATATGTGGGATGCAGCAGAATATAAAACTGTCGATGCCGGCGGCACAGTTGGATGGGATATGTTTTTGCCAGGACAGCAATTCGATCAAAGTGTAATTGACAAGTTTGTTGAATTTTTTGAAATTCCAAATTACAAAACTGCGTGGATTAGCAGAATTAACATTGGAAGATTTGCTCCTATACACTGGGATGTACATGACGACGAAGCAACATTAGGTGATACTTATAGATATCATTGTCATATTGGTAAGCCAGAGTGGGGTCATGTGTTTATCGCCAACGACCGGTGTTTTTATAATGAAAACCAAGGATCGGCTTATCGTTGGGATAGTAGGAGATATTGGCACGCCGGAACCAACTGTGGAATAACTCCTAAGTATCTTTTAAATTTGTGGTGAACTAATGGAAACAGGTGTAATTAAATGGTATAATGATGCAAAGCGTTATGGATTTATTGTAGCAGATATCGATAACGCTTTGGTTATCGTTGAACAAGATAACATACAGCACGAACCTCAGGTTGTATTTGAAATGCAAACTGTAACATTTAATAGAGAGCAAGACGACAAGTATGGTGCAATTGCTAAAAATGTTAAAGTTACTGGAAAAACAGATAGAGATCCGCGAGAATTTCTTGAAGATTTAGGAAATGACGTAAAAGTAGTAACATATCTTGATATTCCTAGTATTGTAGTTTTTGAAAATGCGTTACCAGTTGAAATTTGCAATACGATTATAACAAAACATAAACGAGATAAAATGAATCCAAGCAGCGGAACAGAATCGCGGCGTGAAAGTTTTGCACAAGTAACAGAATTAGTTGAGCAGCGTGGAATTAGTTTAGGTATGGATCCGCGTCACTATGATATTATTGCAAGTACAATTGTAAAATATGCAGAGATACCGTTTGATCATATAGAAGCCTGCGACATTTACAATTATGAAACTGGGCAGTTTTTGGATCTTCATCACGACTATCCTTACGATCCTCGGCAGATTAATTATTACAAACACGGCGGCGATCGTGTAGGATCTGGCGTATTTTATCTTAATGATAATTTTGAAGGAGGCGAAACAAACTTTCCTAAATTGGGAGTATCGGTTAAACCAAAAGCAGGATCCTTTTTGTATTTTAAACAGTGCTATGACGAAGAAACAAATTGGAGCACAATACACGAAAGTAAAATTATATCAGAAGGAATAAAGTGGGTATCGGCTTGTTTCTTTTCTGACCAACCTAGGGTAGGTTATAATTCTCGAACGGAGTTAGAGAAATGAGTGAACCAGTTATTACAGATACGTTTTATTTAAAAAAGTTTATGCAGATACAACAAGCAAACGTAGTGCTATGGAGAAAATTGCATAACATTAAAGAACACGACGATCTCAGAGCAATTATAGAAACTTATCTGGGTGACGACTTTTTTAATAATTTAGATGATCTAGTAGGATGACAGTACACGTTGTAGGACATAGTCGCGGGTTAGGCGAATACCTTTATCGTGCATTTATAACAGATATGCATGATGTTAGGGGTTATAGTAGATCTAACAACTACGACTTAGAAAAAGATATTGCAAAGATTTGTTTTCAAGTTGATGTTGATGATATTGTTATATTAAATGCATATGCAAATGGAACACAAATCGACTATTTAAAGTCATTAGAAAATTCTCATGCAAATGTTGTAGTTATGGGTAGTATTGCATCAATACACCCTGACGTTAACAACTTAGTTTATAGTCAGCACAAAAACACATTAGAATTATATTTTAATAAGATTTCAGCAGAGCCCAAACATCCTATGCTATATTTAAGACTTACAGGTACATCATACAGTGATTATAAACTTGTTTACGATAGTATAAATATTTGGTTAGCAAATCCTAGGATTACCACAATAGGGTATAGTGCATTATGAAAATAGCAATTACAGGACATACATCAGGGATTGGAAAAGAAATCTATGATAAATTTAAAGAAGTCAGTTGCCGTGAAATTATAGGAATGAGTCGTAGCAATGGTTACGACATAGAACACGACTTTGATAAAATTGTAGAAGAAGCTACCGGTGCAGAAATGTTTATTAACAATGCTTATCGAGGTAGTCAACAATTAAAATTATTTCATGCACTGAAAAATAAAGTAGATATGATGGTAGTAATGGGCAGTGTAAGTAGATTTTATCCTAACCTTATACTCACAGATTATGTTAACGATAAACAACACCTAGCAGAAGCATGTAGATTAGAAAGTATAAATCCAAACGGAATTCCAATATTACATTTAGATTTAGGATTTATTGAAGGAACTCAAATTAACAATAACGATCCAGCTGCATTTGTTAGCGATTATAATATTACCAAACAAGACATTGTCGATACTATTATATTTTGGGCACAAAAGCCGTCAATACGTCAAATAGAGTTTAGATGGAAGTTAACACCGTTTGTTTACAATCAATTAAAAAAAGCAAATCCCGATCACACAGAACTCAACAACCTTTATCAAACAGTTCTTGATCTATAGTTGTTGAGTGCTTGCTTTGCTTCTGGCCACCAATACTCTTCCATTTGACGATAAAATTCAGTAACATTCATACGCCAAAAACTTTGAATAGCACCTCGGTATTCTAGTTCAACGGGTTCTTCCAACACGTTTATTTTTTTAAGTCCCGGACAGTATAATCTATGAACATATTTTTGTGTTCCTGTGTCATTTTCATTTGAACTTATATACAAGTTTTTGTCTTTGCCTGCCCATTCGATACACAGTGGCAATAGCAACTGTGCTGTTAAATTTTGATGCTTTGCAATAATAGTGTTTGCTGTTCTTAAAGTTTTACGTTGCCCAGTTAAATCGTCGAATGTACAAGTTCTAGCAGCAATACGATATGCATCGCCTAGCACTCCTAGTTCTTCTAAACTATGCGCAGCAATAGATCCTACAATTTGATCGTTGTAATAAAGCAACCATACTTGCCAACGATCCATATGTAACCATGTATCTATTAACTTTTCTTTACTGTTGTTATTATAAAATCCACGCTCGTTTGCAAGACGATAATATTCAGTTAAGTCTAAATTTTCATTGTATGTTTGTATATGGAACATGCTTCATCCATTGCATCAGCAAGAAAGTCTGTTTTAAAACTTTCAAATGCCAACATTTGTATATCAAAAAAAGAAGTAGGCTTGTCTACATCGATACCTAACCTAGTCATTTTTGGTAACAAATCATTTCTTCTGTTAATACTAATATGACTCATTACATTTGTCAAACTAATTTTTTCATCATTACTGTCATAAGAGAAAAAATAGTTAATACTTTTTAATTTTCCATCTACAACAAAGTAACTGCTTGGGTGCATACTGTATTTGTATATTCCGAGACTGGCATGTGCTCGAATAATATCAAGCATTTGTTCTCGCCAGTTAGGTAAAACTTTATCATAATTATTTTGGGAACACTGTGCTTGTTCCCAAAAATCCGTCCCATCTATATCAAAGTATATTTTTTTGTTTATGTGATCTACGGTGTCAATTGTCGGAACATGCTCGGGATAATGTCTGGCCATAATACTTAAAAATTTAATTTCTCTATGCCATTTTTCTTCCATTAACCGTGGATCTACAACTTCATTATGCCCGCCATGATAATTTTCATCGTTGTAATACCATTGACAAAAAGTTTTGCGATCTTTTGAAATTAGGCTAGTGTATATAAGATTGTTTCTGCACAATCCTTTTCCTGGAACATTATTGTAATAGTACTCAAACTGTGTATTCATAACAATAATTAGCGATAAGTATGTGTATGATTAGAGGAATTGGAACAAAACCGTATATCGACTTAGATCCTTACTTGGATATAAAAGGCTTTAAAAATCTGCATCCAGAAATTGCAAAGGGTTTTGCACTAGCAAAAGACTATGCAAAAGAAGGCACATGGATGACTCCTGGGTTTGATTGGAAGGATGCAAGTTATATTGTCAACTGGAAACCGATTTATAGTGCAGTTGAAGAATATCTAGCACTACCGGAAACACATCCTATACGTGTAACTGGCGATCCTATGTATTTTACAGATTTAAAAGATTTTAGAAATCGCAACATTTTTACACGTTACTTAAAAACAGTTATGGGTGCAAACGATCCCTACACTTATTATTTTTTATGGGATCAAGGCGATTGGAACGAACGCAATGCTGAACGTCAAAAAACTGAAGAGTCGAAGTACTTTCCGGGTGTTGTTAAATGGGTTGAAAATTTACAGCAATCCGGAATAATTGATAGAATTGGTAGAGTAATTTTCTTTCATTGCGATCATAATGGTAGAGCATTTGAGCATAGAGACTTAGACGCACGTAACGGTGTGCTAGGCGATCACCAATATACTCCACATACCAACGAATTTATTCACATTCGTTATAGAACAAAACGTGGATTCTATATTTGGGATCCAGATACAGAAAACAAATATTATATAAACGCTAATGCTGCATTCTGGAATGATCAAGATTGGCACGGCGGAGAAGAAAGCAAAGAAGTTGAATACGGAATGAGAATTGACTGTAAGTTTAGCAATTCATTTCGTAAAAAATTGGGTATCGACTATTTGGAGCACTATTGATTTATCGAGGTAATTTTGCAAACTGGATCGATCCGCAATGGAGAACACTCGTTTTATCCATGGATGGACAAGCAAGGCCTAGAGACTGGCCACCAGAAACCGCAGCAGAAAGTGCAGAATACCAACGAGCACAAGAAGCTGGATACGATCTTACAGCAGTCAATTGGTGGGTATATGAAAAACAAGATTTAAATCTCGATATTAATCCAACTTGGTGTCGAGGAAACACCGATTGGTGGATTACTAAATTGTTGCCAGGACAGTTTATGCCAATGCATACTGATCCATTTACACATTATCAAGATTGCAAAAGGTATTGGGTTCCATTACAAGACTTTCAGCCAGGACACTTGTTTGTCTATGGTAACAACCTAATCAAAGATTATAGTGCCGGCGATGTATTTGAGTATTATGATAGTAGAGATACTCATGGTGCAGCTAACATCGGTCATGTTCCGAGAGTAGTTTTACAGGTGACAGAATATGTCTAACACATATTGTCCATTGCCCTGGGTGCATTCTAGTTTACAAAATGGAAACACTATACTTCCGTGTTGTGCATTTATGGATTCGGGCGAGTTTATGGATCAAGGAAAATTTGAAGATTTATTTTTTAGTAAAAAAATGAATCAGATTAGACAAGGCATGCTGGATGGAAAAAAAATAAAGGGCTGCGAACAGTGTTACTTCCAGGAACAAAGCGGAATGGAAAGTATGAGACAACGGGCTATCAGAAAGTTTGGTCATGTTACTGAAATAAATGTTAGAGATCTTAACATTGTGTTTGACAACATATGTAACTTAAAATGTAGAATGTGCAGCAGCGGATATAGCCATCTTTGGTTTGATGAAGAAAAGGAGTTGTACGGCACAACGTTTTCGCCAACGAAATATTTTCAAAATACATTTTATAGAGAAATAGATCTATCATCTGTAGAGCATTACGACATTACCGGTGGCGAACCTTTATACAGTCCTCACTTTAACCCTTTTTTAAAAAAAATAAATCAAGAAACAGACGTAAAGAACATCTCAATAGATTTTTTTACAAATGGCACAATTAAGCCCGACAATGAAACTATAGACATTTTAAAAAAATTTAAATCGGTGTTTATAACAATTAGCATAGATGCAATAGGACCTTTGAATAATTTTATTAGAAAAAACAGTGACTTTGATGATATAAAACAAAACTTAGATTTTTATCACACATTAACCGACAATTTTTCAATTAACATTTTAACTACGGTAGGAATATATAATGCAATATTTGTAGAAGAAATTAAAAATTATTTTAAAGAATATTACCCCAAGTTTGCGTGGAACTATGA
>Ga0255065_1000073_pt1 | contig 25670 bp, 18 predicted proteins | sample Colum_Cont_RepC__2_FD_188441 | JGI IMG/M metagenome (GOLD analysis project Ga0255065, IMG submission 188441) | Freshwater microbial communities from Columbia River, Oregon, United States - Colum_Cont_RepC_0h | ecosystem: Environmental > Aquatic > Freshwater > River | place: USA: Oregon...
GCCGACCGCGATGCGCGTGGCGGCCGGGTTGTTGCCGACGAGGAAGACGGACTGGCCGACGACCGCGCGTCGGGCGGTGTCGCCCTCTTCGGCCAGAGCCTTGATCCCGGCGGAGCGGGCGGCGGCGGTCTTGCCGACATAGATCGCCAAGGCCGGGCTACGCACGCCCTTGGCTTCATAACGCGTCTCGGGACGCACGCCGGTCACGCGCTCGCACCAATCGGCGAGGGAGCGGGCGGCGGCGAGTTCATCGAGCTCCGGCTCGGTCGGCAGGACGATCGGCGCCCACGCGCCAGCGTCGAAAAGACCGCCCGCGCGCGCGGTCACGGAGATCAGCAGAAGGCAGGTCAGGGCCAGGATGCGGGGCATGGGGTTCGCCGATTTATCGGCGAACCCAGAGTATAGAGTTCCGAGTATGGAGTATAGGGGGAAATTCATGCCGCGAGGTAGGGTCGGCACTGCGTGCCGACCTAGGTGCAAAAGTGCAAATCGGCCTATGGCCTGTGCAAAGGTGCAAAAGTGAGAGACAAGTTCCAGGTGGCGGGTGGCAGCTCCGGGTTGCTGGTGGCGGGATCGGTGTTCCCAACCGCTAACCGCTAATGCCTTCCATAGGTAGGGTCGGGACAGCGTCACGACATAGGCAGATCGGGTAATGGGTAGGGATGCGATGACATCGCATCCGACGGGGGTACAGGGCGGACGCGATGGCATCACGTCCCTACCTCCCGATCTGGGCACAAAAAAGCCGCGCATGAAGCGCGGCTGATTAGATGAGAACTTGGGCGGCGGATCAGCTTGCCGGATAAAGCTGCTTAATAAGCGAGCGCGCCACGGACATGGCGTCGAAGCGCTGGGCATTCGTGGTGGCACGCGCACCCATGGCGGCGAGCTCCTCATCCGAGGCGGAGAGCACGGCACGCAAGGCTTCCCGCGGATCAGCCGGGTCGCGGATAATGAACCCGGCATTGGGTGCTTCCACGATTTCATGGCAATTACCCGCGACCGCCGACATCACCACTGGCAGCCCAGCGGCCGTGGCCTCGATGGCTGAAAGCGGGTTAGGGTCGAGCCGGGTATTGAGTACGAACGCATCCGACGCCCAGAGAACTTGGCGTACTTCTTCAGGCGGCAATTGACCAAGCACGCGGATCGTACCGGCAGAACTGTCCGCCAAATGTTGGAGTTCGGAGCGCTGTTCACCGTCACCGACGAAGAGAAGGCGAGCTCCGCTGCTTTCGACGGCCGAAAGAGCCAAGAAAGCCTTCGCCAGCGGCAAAACGCCCTTCCGCTCAGTCAAAGCGGAGACCTGCACCAGCACCCTGCCCTCTGCCGGGATGCCGAGCCTGGCGCGTGCCTGACTGCGGGCATCCCCGGCGGGACGCTTGAAGAAGGCGGCATCAATGGCGTTAGGCAGAGTGACGACAGGGCGCGGAGAGCCGGCTTGGGCGATCGCCCACTCGGCGCTCTTTGCGTTAGGCACCGCGAATCCGTCGAAGGTCCGGTAGACGCGTCGGCGAAGCCAGGCGATCAACCCTGACTTATGCAAGGCCGCATCGGCGTGGCCCTCGCTCCAGAAAAAACGACGCGGGGCTGGTGAGTAGATATTAAGCCCGGCGACGAGCATCGTCGGCGTATTCCAGGAGCCCGCGATGACGAGAGCGTCCGGCTTGAGGAGATTTAACTCGGCAAGCACGCCCGGGTTCAGGTGAGCGTGGATACCCGTGAGCGATGGATGGAAGCCACGTAGCACCGTGTGCGCGTGCTTCATCTTCGCCGGCTCATATGGCCAATGCCTTCCCGGTTCCGTCTTCGCGCAATACAGCACATGGAAGCGCTTCCCCGCGCACGCCGCCGCCTCCGCCAAGGCGTCAAAAAACGCCGTGCGGTAAGGAGTGGGGATGTTGGTCAGGACGACGAGACTCATCGCTTCTGGCTGAGGACCTGGGCCCAAAGCGGCTGAACGGTGCTTTCAGCTAGCCTGCCGAGGATGGCCGGACAGCCGGCGGCCAAGCGCTGAAGTTCGGCTTCGTCCTCGGCGAGCCTAAGCATCGCGGAGGTGAACGCGCCCTCGTCACCGACTGGCACCAGCACGCCGTCCACCTCATGGCGGATGATCTCCGAGGGGCCTACCTTGCAGTCATATGAGAGGCACGGCAGACCGCAGGCCATCGCTTCGGCCAAGACCAAGGCGAACCCTTCAGAAACCGATGGGAAAACGAAAAGGTCAGCCGAGCGGAAGGCGCTTTCCATGTCAGCGAGCCAGCCGGGGAAAAATACCCTGTCACCGAGCGCCAGATCCTGGACCAGGCGCACAAGCAGTTCGCGGTCATCGCCGTCACCCACGATTGCAAGATCCCAATCAGGCAACCGATGCTTTACGGCGTTGAACATCGTAATGAGCCGGGCGAAACCCTTGAGCTTATCGAAGCGGCCGCAGGCAAGGAAAAGCTTGCGTCCAGGGCGACGAAGGCCGGCCGACGCCGAGCCGCCTCCATGTGGCAGAGGCCATGTCAGCCAATTCGGGATTCCACAAGCGCGCGACCCAGGGCAATCGAGGGTCAGAGTGGCGGCGGCCTCGTTCGTCGGACAGACAACGGCGTCCAGTCTCGCGTTGGCCCGCCGACGGAACCATTGCTTAATGAAGGAAAGCGGGAAATGCCGTGCGTAACTGTGCTCGGAGCCGATGCGGACGACGCTCGGCGGAAGGTCCGCATAAGCCAGGTGTATATTGGCCACCGTAGAGATCGCCAAGACGGCATCAAGCCGCGCCACCCGGACGACCCGTCCTAGCGCACGGACGTGCTGCCAATTATCCCATAGCCCCGGCAGACCACGCCGCTTATGATGCGCGGCGAGCCGATGCGTCAGGACTGTCGGAGGCACTAGGAAGGCCGGCTCCCCGCCGCTCACTAATATGAGATGAACAGTCCATCCAAGGCGGCTCCAGCCGTGACAAAGATTCGAGACGACGCGCTGGGCGCCGCCTCGCAGGTCCATGCGGTCGATGTAAATACCAACCCTCATTGACTTTTGCCTTCGGAAGATCGCATGACCTTGAAATAGATAGCTCCGCAAATAAGAGTAGAAATGAAGGCTGGGGCTAGCTTTAGAAACACCGTTGAAACCAAACCGTCTAGCAACTGGCCTAGGCCTAAGGAGACTCCCGAGAAGAGAAACCAGCGAAGGGTGCGGTTACTAATCCACATTCCTGCCTGCCTGCGTGCATATACAACCATGACGCAGAGATAAATCGTGTTGCTGACGCAGAAGCCAATTGCGGCACCCATAATGCCGAAGCAGGGAACGAGTACCGCGGCGGTGAGGCCGATGAGAATTGCTGCGGTCGTCTGAATGAAAATGACATTCCGCTTCTTCCCTCGAGCCATCATCCAATATACAATCGGCCAGCTGAGAAGTGTGCCATAGATGCCCCAAACGAACCAAGGTAGCAACGGCACGGCCTTTCCAAATGATTGGGCATAAAGCAGGGACATGATCCAATCTCCCGCCGTAAGTATAGCCATCAACATGGGTAGTGCCAGCAACAGGCAGGCGCGAATCTGCCTTTCTGTAATTATTCGAGCGTCATGCTCGCTGGCTGCAGCGGAAACCTGAGGGAAAAACTCCGCCCCCATCGCGCTAAAAATGAAGCCTGGCATAAGACCAGCCAACGCGAACGCAGCCTGATAGTATCCAGCTGCGTCGAGTCCGGCCTGCATATCTCCTGGGTAATGTTTGATGATTAATATCCTTGTAAGATAATACGATGCATTCGCAAGCATGCCACCCAACTGCAGGGCAAAGCCCAGCTTGATGAGCTCTCGGATATCATCAGGATTAGCTTTTGCTTCTCCTGAAGGACAATAGGCGCGGGCGGCTTTCCAGGTTGCGTAGGCGGAAGCTGCGGAGGCAAGGAGGATGCTGATGCCAATGCCAAGCTCGCCAAAGAAATATATCGCCGGGATGCCCAGTAAAAACCCGATAACTCCTGAAGTCACTTGCGCGCGAGCGAGGCTACCAATATGGCCGGCGGACTGCAACAATACGGACGAAGCAGTTGAGGTAATCATGCAAGGTGCGGCAAGGCCGGAGATAAAGAGGAGAGGACTGTATTCGTGACTACCAAAGGTCATATAGCCTACTGGCACCACAGCGAGGATCAGCAAGATCAGCCCGGCGAATGTTAGGCCTCGCCCCATAGCCCTAACTGCGACTTCCTTAGTCTTACGTTGTTCGGGCGGAGCAGAAGAAATCATTCTGACACCAGACAAGTTCAAGCCCCACGCACCGACCGTCCATAGGTTAGCGTTAAAGGCATTTAAGAGCCCCATGAGACCAATGCCAGCGGGACCGATGAGTATCGCTATCAACTTCGTGCGGAATAATGCCGTCAACAAAGTCACGGCTTGGGCTCCGCCCATGAGCGCGCTAGAGCGTAGAATGCGGTTAAATGACATTGATAACTTTGGTTAGGCCATTCGTCGGCGCTTGCGGAGTGCGGCTGGGATTTAACTTCGAGATAAGCCAGCTCAGCACGCAATGATGACCCTAGCGGGCAAAGACTTTCGTGAAGGCCCCGATCACGCGATTGCGGTCGGCCTCGTCCATGCCAGCGCCAGAGGGCAGACAAAGGCCTTGGTCGAAGAGACGCTCGCTGACTTTGCCGCCGTGCATTTCAGCCCCGGCGAAGACGGGCTGGAGATGCATGGGCTTCCAGACGGGCCGGGCTTCGATGTTCTCGGCTTCGAGCGCTAGACGCACCTGCTCGCGGGTGACGCCGGCAATCTGAGGATCGATGGTCAGACAGGTCAGCCAGCGGGTGGACTGGCCCCAGGAAGCCTCGGGCTGCATGGTCACGCCGGGCAGAGATTTGAAGGCTTCGGAGTACGCTTTGAAGTGTCCGCGGCGACGCGAGACTTTGCCCGATAGGCGCGTGAGCTGGCCGAGCCCGATGCTGGCGGCGATATTGCTGAGGCGATAGTTATAGCCGATGGTGGAATGCTGGTAATGCGGAGCAGCATCCCGGGCCTGGGTCGCCAAGAAGCGCGCCTGCTTCGCCAATTCCGCATCATCGGTGACGAGCATGCCCCCGCCACCGGTGGTGATGATTTTGTTTCCGTTGAAGGAATGGATGCCGAGCAGGCCGAAGAATCCGGGCGAGGCTTCGCCGTAGGTAGCCCCCAGGGCTTCTGCGGCGTCCTCGATGAGTTTCACGCCATGCTTATCACAACAAGCCTTGATGGGAGTGATATCCGCCGACTGGCCGTAGAGATGGACAAGGACGAGGGCCTTGGGCTTCTTGCCGGCCTTGGCTTTCTGTTCGATGACCGCGCACGCGAGCGACGGATCCATATTCCAGCTGAGCTCTTCGGAATCGATGAAGACGGGCTTGGCGCCGAGATAGGTGATGGGCGCAGCCGAAGCGATGAAGGTAAGCGAGGAGCAAAGGACTTCGTCACCCGGACCGACTCCGGCCAGACGGAGGGCGAGATGCAGGGCGGCGGTACCGGAAGAGACCGCGACGGCATGTTTCGAACCGACGAGGATGGCGAAATCTTCTTCGAAAGCGTCGAGATTCGGACCCGCCGGCGCGATCCAATTGGATTGGAAGGCTTCCAGGACGTGTTCGATTTCGGCCGAGCCGATGTCGGGAGGAGAGAGGTAAATTCTGTTCGGATTCATTTAAAAATAGAGTTGGATTTAATTTAGCACCAAAGGGAGACCGGAAACCGGATAATTAGCTGGGGTGTCTATTTAGGTTAAAGCAGGGAGCGGATGCCGAGGAATTCCTGTGTGAGCCTTTTATTTATCAGTCACAAACTCGGGCTTATTCCTTGGCTGTGAAATCTAATCATGAACCACTACAGGTCTTGGTCTTTGCTAAATTGCTATCAGACGAAATCTATGCCCTGACTTCTCAGCCAAGCTTTCGAAGGTTTGCCGCCCTCAAGTCCCAGCTGGAGCGTGCCGCTTTATCTGTGACGAGTAACATCGCGGAAGGCGACGGCAGGCCAACGACGAAGGATAGCGTACGGTTCTTTAGCATAGCCATCGCTTCTGCCGCCGAAACGAAGATCCAGCTTGAACTAGCGTCGAAGATGAAAGCCATCCCGCATGAAAAAGCCGTCAGTCTGCATGAAGGGTACTCGAAAGTGTGCCGGATGCTTAATAAGCTGAGCGAAGTGAGGCTTAATCGAATCAAATGACCGAGGTAACATTCCGGTTTCCGGTCTCCCCTTGAGCGATTTATCTACTTCCACTTTTGATCCCGATACACGCCCAATCGGGTTAGTGCTCCGAACAACGCCCCATTCGCCGGATCCGCGAACAAATCCTCGATTCTGGCCCCCGACGAGATTCTCACAAACATCTGCTCATTCTTCTGATTCAATCCATACGTCCGGATATCTTTCCAGACGAGAGGGAGGCGTTCGAGTCGGCCGAGCAGTCCGTTGCGCCAGCCGGCTTCCTGATCTTCATAACGATTGGGTTCGCCGTTCACGAGATGCCAGAAGGCGACATTCTGTTTGCCGCCGTTCGGCACGATATATTGTCCGAGCTCATAGGGCAGGAGCTCACGCTCCCCCACCCTGCCCGGCACGGAATAAACCCGCTCGGTGCGGACGCACCCGTTATTCACCCAGCATGAATCCGGATTATGCGAGCCGGCATCGACGACCGATACTTTGCCGGGCTCCCAGTAGGCGACATAGACGAGGACCTGCGTCCCGCCCTTGGTATAGAGAATCTGTTTGGCCTGGCTGTAATTCAGGATGCCCTGGGCGCTGGCCATGGCTGCCGAGCTGGCCGCGATCGGTATGTCTCGACGTACCCAGCCGGCGACTTCGGGCAGGGCTTGATTGAGATCGCCGGTAAAGCCGCGCGGACGGGGAGGCGAAAACTCCGCCGCCAGCACGAGGGCCAGCAGGCCGGCGAGCATCACGCCTCCGAAAATCAGCAGGGCTTTGCGCATATCAGAGGACGCGGGCAGGAATGCCGACCACGGTCACGTCCGCAGGCACGTGGGTCACGACGACGGCGCCCGCGCCAACGATGGAGCGGCTGCCGACAGACTTCTCGGGAATGATGCTGGCCCGGCTTCCCATGAAGACCCGGTCCGCGACCCGCACATGGCCCGTGATATCGCATTGGGCGCTCAGCGAAGTCCAATCGCCGAGCGTGGCATCGTGGCCGATCGTGCTGTTGAGATTCACGAGGACGAATTCGCCCAAGGTGATGTCGGCAGAGAGAATGGCGCCAGGGCAGATGACCGAGCCACGTCCCAGTTTCACCCGCGGGCCGACCAAGGCCTGCGGATGCACGAAGGTCAGGAACTTGGCCCCGGCAGCGAGGAGCGGAGCAACCAGCTTCTCCTTCAGGCCGGGCATGCCGAGGCCGCAGAGGTAGATGTTGTCGGCCGAGGGGCGATGGCCCGCGAGCGGGCTAACCGGGGCGAAATCACCGAAGGGCTTCAAGGCCTCGGCGTTATCATCGAGGAAGCCGGCGATGACCCATGCCTTGCCGCAGTCGGGATGCTGGCTGGCCCAGGCGTGACATTCGCGACCGAAGCCGCCCGCACCGACGATGTGGAGTTGTTGCATGTTCAGGCGACGTAGAGGTTGAGAAGATCGGCGACGGTCCGGCAGGCGCGGATCTGCGCTCCGGTGACGGCCTGCTTATGCGCATGTTCATAATGCGAGAGCACGAGCAGGATGGCCAAGGAGTCCCAGCGCGGCAAGGTGGCGAGGACGGTGCCTTCATCGGTATCGACGAGGGCGTCGACATCCTGACGTAGGGCGTGCAGTCGGTCAGTGCGGTTCATCGCGGAAAGGATTGGATCGGGCAGACAGTGAGTGGGCCGATTTCTCCGGCGAAAGCCCCCCAGGAGAGTCCGACGCCGTAGCCACAACCGACGATGCGCAGGGATTCGGCTTCGAGGCGCCCGCCTAGGCCTTCGATGATGGCGGCAGGAATCGAAGCTGAGCTCTGATTGCCATAGCGCTCGAAAGCGCCCATCGGGACCTGCGCCTCGGCATAGCCGGTCTTCTTGGCGAGGGATTGCAGGATGAACGTGTTGGCCTGATGCAGGACTAAGGCGTCCGTCTTCGCGGCCTCCCAGCCTGCCTGGCGTAAGACGGTCGCAATGGCGGTCGGAACTTCCCGCAAGGTGAAGCTGAAGACGTCCGCCCCGTTCATGCAGAGATTGGCGGCGTGGCGGCGATTACCGTCGGCGTCCGTCTGTTCCACCAAGTCGCCGGCAGGCTGACGCGCCCCGCCCTGCGCGACACGGATGGCTTCGGCGCCGGCTCCATCCGTACCGAGCACGAAATGCATGGGCGCCGACCGTCCGGTCTTCTCGACGAGTACGGCGGAGCCGGCATCGCCAAAGATCGGGTCGATCGCCCGGTCGCCGGGATTAGTCAGGCGGCTCAGGGTATCGCCGGCGCACAAGAGCACCCGGGCGGCACCTCCATGGGCGCAAAGCAAGGCGGCCTGGTGCAGGCCATAGACCCAGCCGGAACATCCCATGGAAAGATCATAGGCCGCGGCGGACTTGCTCAGGCCAAGGCGACCATGCAGCAGCGACGCATTATTGGGCTGCGGATGATCAGGGGTCTGGGTGACGAAGATGAGCGCGTCGAGCGAGGTGGCGTCGACACCGAGCTCATTGAGCAGACGGGAGGCGGCGTCGGCGCAGAGATCGAGCGCGGTCACACCCGGGGTAGCGACCCGCCGCTGCTTGAGCCCCAAGGTCTTGGAGTTGCGCTCCAAGACGGCCCGTTCAATCCCCGCGGCCCGTCCGTCCGCGATATAATCACGCACGACGGATCCCGTCGTCACGGCGATGCCGGCGAGGCGGAGATTAGAGAGGGAGGAATGCATTTTTGTTTAGGGGACAAGCTGGCAAGTGGGCACGTGGACAAGGGGAGATACGAGAGTATCGAGTATGGAGTATTGAGTATAGGAAGAGAGTGAAGGGCCCGAGGACACGAAGGCTGGAGGAAGAGGCCGAACGAGAGGCTTAGTTGACCAGAGGCTCGGAGGCTCAGAAGAGGCAGTGCAAAGGTGCAAATCGGAGCAGAGCTCCTGTGCAAAGGTGCAAAAGTGACACTAACTTCAGGTGACGGGTGACGGCCACGGGCGTCGGCGGCTCGGGTATCGGCCTCTCGGCTACCAGCAGCGGGAAACTGGAGCCGGCTGCCGAAGGCTGAACGGCTGAAACCCGAAAGGCTGCGGCCCCTGTGGCCGGCACCCGTCACCTGAGGCTTTTATTACGTTCCCAACCGCCAGCCGCCAACCGCTAACCACCATTACCTAACATAGGTAGGGACGTGATTACTATCGCGTCCGCCCTGGTGCCTAACGGATGCGATGTCATCGCATCCCTACCCAAGGCAATCACTCCCCCGATACTCGATACTCCATACTCAATACTCTGACTTCACTTTTGCACCTTTGCACAAGCCGCAGGCGGGTTGCACTTTTGCACAAGCATCGCCCTCACCGCCCCGCAAACTGCCTCACCCAGGATTCGAGACAGAGGACCGCGAGGAGCGGATAGGCGGCGTCGATTTCGCCGCGGGCGTCGGCATCGAGCAGGGCGATGACGCCTGGGCCGGAAAAGAGTCCGGTGGCGTCGAGCCGGCCGGAACGGGCGAGTTCGCGCAGGCGCGTGCCGTAGGCTCCGTGCAAGAGCTGGCGGAGTGGCAGGCCGAAGCCTGCCTTGGACCGGGTCAGGATTTCTTCCGGAAGAATTCCTTGAAGCGATTGGCGAAGCACCCGCTTGCTGTCGGTCCCGCGGATCTTACGCCCATCGGCGAGGCGCTCAGAGAAGGCGACGAGATCGGGATCGAGGAAAGGGAGACGGACTTCGACGCCGCAGGCCATGGCCATCTTGTCGGTATAGTTGAGATTATGGTCCGCCAAGAAGTGCGCCCGATCGAGGTGCAGCATCTGGTTGAGGCGACTGACGCCCGCAGGCAGGCTATCCAGCGACCGGAGCAATTGATCGACGGGGCGATCCACGCCGAGGCTTTCCCGTAGCTCCGGGCTGAGCGCCGGGGCGAGCGTGTCCTGACTGATCCAAAGAAAGTAGGCGGAGAGGCGTTCCGCCGGCTCGGCGTCCGCATAACGGAAGAGTTTGCCGAGGCGTCGGCCAGCGGGGCTGCTCGCCTTCAATCCGCTGACCGAACGGCGCAACATGGCGCGTAGCGGACGAGGCGCCCAATCCCAGTAACGCTCATGGCGCAAGGCGACATGCCGGCGATACCCGGTGAAAAGGTCGTCGCCGCCCGAACCCGAGAGCAGGACTTTCACGCCACGCTCGCGGGCCTCGCGGCAGACCGCATGGGCGGTGAAGGCGGCGACATCCGCCGTCGGTTCATCGAGCGTCCAGACCATCGCATCCAGGTCGGTCAGGGCGGCCTCGCGCAGGACAGCGTCGTGCAACGGAGTGCCGAGCCGACGGGCCATGAGCACGGCGTAAGGGTGGTCTTCGGCGAAACCTTCGGAGGAGAGCCCGTCCAGATCAGCGGAGCCGACGGTAAAGCAGGGGTAGCGCGACGCGTCCCCGAGTTCGGCGCAGGCGAAATGGGCGATGGCCGAGGAATCGACGCCGCCGGAAAGGAAGCCGCCGAGCGGGACATCGGAGACGAGCTGACGTTTCACCGCCTGCCCAAGGTAATGACGGCAGGCTTCGGCGGCCTGACGGTCGGTGAACGGTTGGACTTCCTCGGAGTAGTGCGGAGGGACGAAGGCTCCGGCTTGTGTGCCACCCTCAGCGGTCCATTCGAGATACGAACCAGGCGTGAGCTTACGTACGCCTTTGGCCGGCGTGAGCTCGCCAGGCGCGTAGAGGAGCGTAAGGTACGCCGTGACGGCGGCGTGATCGAGCGACCAATCGATGCCCTTCACGTCGCGGAAGGATTTGAGCTCCGAAGCGAAGACCCGGCCCTGCGCGGTCGACGCCCAGTACAAAGGCTTCACGCCCGCGGCGTCGCGGGCGAGGAGAAGCCTGCGCTCGGCCGGGAACCAGGCGGCGAAGGCGAAGATGCCGTTGAGCTTCGGCAGGCACGCGCGGCCTTCGCGGGCGAGAAGATTGGCGAGGACCTCGGTGTCGCTGCCCCCACGGAAGACGACGCCTTGTCGCTCGAGGTCGGCCCGCAACTCAAGGTAGTTATAGATTTCCCCGTTGAAACTGAGGACGACCCGCCCGGTGGCATCGGTCATCGGCTGGGCGCCGGCGGGCGAAAGATCGAGGATGGCGAGGCGCACGTGCGCGAGGCCGGCTTCGCCATCATGCCACTCGCCCGAGCCATCCGGACCACGATGTCCTTGGGCACGGTTCATCTGGCCGAGCAGACTCGGCTCGAAGCAACCGACATATCCCGCGATCCCGCACATGGTCAGACGATCCTCTTGGCCTCCTCGTATCTCGCGATGGCTTGTCTCGCGAGGGAATCCCATGAATGGCAGCGCTTCACGTATTCCAGGGCGCGATCAACGATACCGGGCGCGGCGGCCAAACACCGGGCGACGGCTTGAGCCAAAGGCCCGGCCCCTTGGGCGCATTCCAACAAAGCCCCCGCCTCCGCAGCCGCGGACATATGGCATCCTCGTGTCACCACCACCGGAAGCGCGGCGGACATGGCCTCGAGGATGGAGATGGACATGCCCTCGGAATCGGAAGCGTGAATGAAAGCCTGCGCGGCCGCATAAGCCGCGGGCTTTTCTTTTTCATCGAGAAATCCGGTCCAGCGCACGCGCTCGGCGACACCCATGGCTAATGCCCTCTCCTTTAACCATGACGCATAGGCGGCCCTAGGCCGAACTTCGCCTGCGATGATGAGATGAAGGTCGGGATGGGTATCCCGCAGCTCGGCGAGCACGCCGATGATATCTTCAAGCTTCTTCAAAGGCACGATCCTGCCGATGAACAGAATGGCGGGAGCGTTCGGCGGGGTGCCGAACCTGCGCCTAAATTCCTGGCCGGCATCCGGCGACGCCTGCGCGACCGGGACGATGCCGTTGGACAAGACATTCAGCGGCGCACCGATCCCAAGGGCAAATAAATCCTCCCGCTCGGCTTCGGTGAGCGCGAACACGCCGGAAGCATGGCTCAAATTCCGCTTTTCGAATAACGCGATGTAAGCCCGCTTCTTAAATGCCTGGAAATTCCAACCCTTCAACCAAAGGGGTGAGAGCGCCCCATGCGGATGGTAGAAGGCTCGGTGGCCATGGCGCCGCGCAGCTCGTCCGACCTGCAGGTTGAGGGGATGATAAGTGCAGTGAGAGTGCAGTACGGAATCTCGAGGCAAGTCCGCGAAGGCTTGCTCCATCCGTTTTGATTTCGCTAAGCCGAACGCACGATCAGGATAAAAGTACCTGATCGGCAGACCCTCAAAATGCTCCGTTGAGCCGGCACGAGTGGCATTGACCGTCCAGATCTCGACATCCGCCCCTAATCTCCGCTGCGCCGAAGCCAGCTCGAACACCATCTTCTGCACACCTCCGGCATAAGCACCGGGCAGGCATTCATAGACGATGTGGCGGATGGGGGGCATGCTAACTGACTAGAGACAGTGCAAAGGTGCAAATCGGAGCGGAGCTCCTGTGCAAAAGTGCAAAGGTGGAACCAACTTCAGGTGACGGGTGACGGGCACGGGATTCGGCGAGTCAGGCGTCGGCATCTCAGCCATCGGCCGCGGGAACCCGGAGCCGGCTACCGAAGGCTGAACGGCTGAAACCCGAAGGGCTGATGCCCCGGTGGCCGGCACCCGTCACCTGGGGCTTTTGTTACGTTCCCAACCGCCAACCGCTAACCGCCAACACCTTACTTTTGCACCTTTGCACAGGCCGTAGGCCGATTTGCACTTTTGCACCGACGCCTGGCTCAGGCGTCCACTTCCTCCTCCAACGCCAATGGATCCGCGGGAGGGCGGTCCATGGATTTGTCGGCGAGGCCGGGGACGGAATGCAGGATCCAGGTGAACATCATCGGCATGTTATGCACGACGGTGAAGACAAGGATGGAGAGGACGCCGTCGCGGAAGGTCTGGACCAACGCCATGAAGAAAACGAGGTAGAGGTAACGACCGAAGCGCAGCATCGGGCCGCTCGTCGCCCGTAGGCAGGCCGTGGTGAGCAAGTAGCCGAGCAAAGCCGGAATAAGGATCAATCCAGCGTAGCCGAAATTCAGGTAAGATTCCCCGAGATAGGTGAAGATTCGGCCCTCCACGTCATATCGGCGTCCTGACGTGGAAATCTCCTGCATGTGATCCGCGAGGCCCGGTTTATTCGGCCACCAAGCCCTCGGAATCGGCAAGGTGATGATGGCCAGATAGGTCGAGCCCCAGAACTTGCGCTCGTTACCATCGATCAGGGAAAGACCGCCGGCGAACTGGTCGAGGAAGTCTTCCGTAGCCGCAAATTCCGTGTAAGATTGCTTATCCTTGACGAAGGCTTGGCTGAATTGCGCCATGGCCTCCCGGGTGTCTCCGTATTGCATGGCTTGGCCGATGTATTTAAGGCGAGGAAAAACCAGGCCGAGGAAGAAGGCGGCAACTAGGATGGGGATGGTCGGCCAACGGCGGCGTTGAGTCTGCAGATACAAGGCCGCGAAATAGAGCAGCGGTAAGATCAGCATGAAGCGGTGATAGCCCTGGAAGGCCACCGCGCCCAAGAAGAAGGCCGTGAGCACGAGCAGGTACCAGCGGAAGCCGAAGGTAAAGATGAGCAGTCCGAGCACCCCGATCGGCCACATGGCCAGGACTTGGATATAGCCGGTAGCCGCCGAATCAGTCGATAGAGCAAGGCCCCCCGTCTTGACGACGTAGAAGAAATAGGCGCCAAGCGGGAGGCAAAGCAGGCCGATGAATTTGGCGATGTTCGGGTTGAGGACGCGGCGCTCGACCGGCTGATCGGATTTCGCCTCAAAGACCAGATGCGCCCACCAAGAAGCCGCGACAAAGAGGATGAGCCCCGCATCGGCCCAGAGCATCGCTCGGATGATTTCCTCCGGGGTGATGGCCTCGGCATTCGCCTGGCCGGTGTACATCAACGGCGAACCCCCGACGATCTGGAACAGGCGGTAGGTGAAGCTGTAAAGGTGGAACAGCAGATAGGCCGTCAGCGGATGCCAAAAAGCCATCCGCCGGAACATCATGACGATGACCAGAGCCACGACGCCGAGGTCGAGGAGGAGGTAGGGGATGAGGGAATCCAATGTATCGAGGACTGGAGGGCCGGAGGGCTGGAGGAAGAACTAGAGGCTTTGATGACCAGAGGCTCGGAGGCTCAGAACGGAGACCGGATGATTGGCTGGGGGATCCAATTTCGGGTGACGGGTGTCAGCCACAGGCGTCAGCGACTCGGGCGTCAGCATCTCGGCCATCAGCCACGGGCGCCTGGAGCCGGCTGCCGAAGGCTGAACGGCTGACACCCGAAGGGCTGAGGCCCCGGTGGCCGGCACCTGACACCTTCAAGAAAATGACCGCAGCATACTTTCCGGTTTCCGGTCTCCCCTTGAGTGCTGTCTCTCTGGTCAACTGAGCCTCTGGGCCTCTATCTTCAACGCACCTTCTTCATCCTCTCTCCGCTGACGGAGGGGACGAAGGTGACGCGGGTGGGAATCTTATGGCGGGCGAGACGTTCGCGACAGGCGCTGCGGATGGCGGAGCGCAGGGCTTCGTGATCGGCGAGCGCGGTGACGACGTCCACGACGACGGTCTGGCCGGTCAAGGGATGGGACTCGCCGCGCACCCGGCAATCGGCGACGCCGGCGATGCCGAGGACGACCGACTCGACTTCGGCGGGCATGAGCTTCTCGCCGCCGACGTTGATCATCTCACCCATGCGTCCGAGGACGCGCAAGGTGCCGTTCGGTCCCTGCTCCACCTTGTCACCGGTCCGGAACCAGCCGTCGGCGGTGAAGCGTTCGTTGCTGGCGTTCAGATAGCCGGCGACCTGCGTGCGGCTGCGGAGCCAGAGTTCATCGTCGATGATCTTCCACTCGAGATTCGGGTCCTCGAAGCGCAGGAAGGTCGAGCCAGCCTCGGGACTTTCGGTCCGCGTGATGCCGGTCTCACTCGTGCCGAAAGTCTGGATGAAGCGGACCCGAGGAAAGGCGGCCTTAAGCCGGACAAGCAGGCTCTCCGGCATGGGCTCGGTCCCGTAGGTGATGACGCGCAGAGAGGAAAGCTCCTCGGTCAGTCCCGCCGTGAGCAGGAGATTCAGGAAAGTCGGCGAGGCCGGGAGGATGGCGACCTGGTGTCGGGCGATGGTAGCCGCGACGTCCGCCGGGGCGCGTGACGGCGGCACCGCCAATAATGATCCGGCGGCCAAGGTGTTGAGCAGCGTGTTCAGCCCGCCGATGTGATCGAAGCCCAGGAGGGCGAGCATCCCGAGATCGCTCTCGCGGCGAGATTCATAGGACGCCAGCAGCTTGCCGAAATTCTGGACCATGGCCTTGGGCGCCCCGCTGGTGCCGCTGGAAAAAAGGATGAGGCCGGCGGCCTTCTGTTCCTCTAGCTGGCGGAAGAGCGGGTGACCGGAAGGTTCGTCGACCCGCGGGAAGGTTTTCCATTCCTTGGCTTCCGCGACGACGATCCACTGCGCGTTGATGAGGGCAAGCTTGGCGGGATGCTCGGTGGCATTGCCCGAAAGGGGCGCGACGAAATGGCCGGCTTCGGCGAGAGCGAGCAGCCAGGCGGTCGCGGCCGGACTATGTTCGCCGATCAGACCGAAGGCGGTCGGGCGGTCCAACTTGAGCTGCGCGAGCTCGTGACGGACTTTATCGATCATCCCCGCGAGCTCCCCATACGTCACGACGCCCCACGCACCTGCCAAGGCTGGCTTGGCGGCGTAAGAGGGGAAGCGGGAGAGGAGAGGCATGCTCAGCGGGAGGACTGAATTGAGGACTGCGTAGAGGACTGAAAGGAGGGCTGAATGGAGGAGATGCAGACACAGAGGGCCGGAGGGCCAGAGGACACGAGGACAGGAGGGGCTGACTAAAGGCAGTGCAAACGTGCAAATCGGAGCAGAGCTCCTGTGCAAAAGTGGAACCAACTTCAGGTGACGGGTGACGGCCACGGGGGTCGGCGACTCGGGCGTCGGCATCTCGGCCTTCAGCCGCGGGAACCCGGAGCCGGCTGCCGAAGGCTGAACGGCCGACACCCGAAGGGCTGATGCCCCGGTGGCCGGCACCCGTCACCTGAGGCTTTTGTTACGCTCCCAACCGCCAACCGCTAACCGCCAATACCTTACATTTGCACAAGCCGAAGGCGGGTTGCACTTTTGCACTTCAGAGAACGTGTCCGAGATACTCCACCTTTCCGGCCAGCGCGGAGCGAGAGTGAGCGAGTAGAAAATCCACGGCCTGGGCCATGGTCGTTCCTTCGGGGCGGCCGATAGCGGCATTGATCTTCGCAAGGGCGGCTTTCGGGACGGCACGCGTGAGCTTGGTATCAACCGGACCGAAACCGACGGCGGTGACGACGACGCCGGAGGAAGCCAATTCCTTCGCGGCGACCTGGGTGAGCGCTTCGACCGCGGCCTTGCTCGCCACATAAGCGGCTTCGCCTTCGAGCGATAAGGGTACGGCGACGGTAGTAAGGTTGATGATGCGACCCGCTCGCTGACGGACCATGACTTTGCCGACGGCCTGGAGACAGTGGAACGTGCCGAGGTAATTCACGCGCATGAGCTGCTCGGCGACGGAACCAGGCGTGAGGAGCAAGGCATTCATCGACGCGGCCCCGGCGTTGTTGACCAAGAGGTCGATGCGGCCGGCTTCCGCGACCGAGCCGACGGCCGAACGCACGGCGGCTTCGTCGGTGACATCGACGGCGTGCGCAGTGAAGGCGGCGTGCGTCAGATCCTGCGGTCCGCGCGCGAAACCATGCACGGTCCAACCTTCCGATAGAAGGCGTTCGGCCAAAGCGCGGCCAAGGCCTTGCGAGGAACCGGTGATGAGAGCGACCAGGCGCCGGACCGGCGGCGCCATCATCACGAGCTCGACCTCGCGAGGCTGGCCCGCCGCAGGCGGCGTCCACTCGATGAACGTCGCCTTGCCGGCTTCATGGCGATTATTTTTGCCTTCGTCTTTGTTCATGAAAAAGCAGGGGCGTGATTCACTTGGTCACCTCCACCACATACTCCGCCAGCAGATCCACGCGGCGGAAGGGAGAGGTGAGGCGGCTCATGGCTTTCTCGTCCGCGAGGGTGACGGTCTTCCCGGTGGCGACGCGGATATCTTCCTCGAGGTCGGCGATGAGCGTGACGAGTCCGATGCTGTCCAAGGCCGCGTTCTCCCCGAAGAGTCGGGTGGAGGCGTCGGCCTGCTCCAGGTCGGGCTTGCCGAGTTCTCGTCCGAGGGCGGCAAGACGGCGAAGCACGAGGGCGAGGGCTTGTTCGCGGTTAAGCATGAGTCAGGCGACGTGGGCGGTGAGCGTGGCGACGAAACGTTCGGCGAGCAGCGGGCGGGCGAACTCTTTCTCGCCTAAGGCGCGGGCGGCGGCGCCCATCGCGCTCCGACCGGCAGGATCCGCGGCCAGACGCTGCAAGGCATCGGCGAAGGCGACGGCATCGCCGGGCGGCACGACGACCCCGCAGCGGTTTTCCTCGATGAGGCCGGCGAGCCATCCGGGGTAATTGTTCACGACGGGAATGCCGGCGGCGAGGTAGTCGAAGAACTTGTTGGGCGAGGTGCCGCGGTAGAACGCGGGGACGTCCTTCAATACCATGAGTCCGCAATCAAGTGAGGCGGTGATCGCGCCGAGTTCCGCCTTGGGGACGGGCGGATAGAAGAGGCAATTGGTCAGGCCGCGCGCGACGGCGGCCTTGGCGAGTCGTTCCTTCTCCTTGCCGTCACCGATGAAGGCTAACTTCACACGGGTGTCGCCGCGGCGCTTGAGCTCGGCGGCGACGTCAAGCAGGGCGTCGAGTCCGTTGGCGACGCCATGGGCGCCGGTGAAGCCAGCGACGAAATCATCCGGGCCGAGGCCAGGAAGCGTCAGCTTGGTCCGCTTGGAAGGATGGAAAACTTCGAGGTCGCAGCCGTTAGGGATCATGGCGACCGGCAGACGCTCGTCAGCCCGGGCGCGGATGCCGTCGACGATGCCAGGCGAAAGACCGATGCACGCATCGGCGGAACGGTAACCGAGGAACTCGAGCAGCGACATGCCCCCGAGGACGAACGGATTACGCAGCCCAAGGGCCCGAGGGAGTTCGGGCCAGAGGTCGCGGACCTCGAAGACGAACGGTTTGCGCCGGAACCATTTGGCGGCGAGACCGGGGATGACCGCGGTGATCGGGGTCGAGGTCGCGAAGGCGAGATCGTACTCGAGTTCGAGCGCGAGCCGGACGGACCGGAAAGCGAAGCGGAGGAAGGTCCAGCCGCGGCGGACGAGTCCGTCCCGATTAGCGTAGGTCAGGGGCAACGAGATGACATCGATGCCGTCGACGTCTCCGCGATGCCAGCCGCGGGCGGTATCATACGGCAACTCCAAGCCGCTGTGCGCATGCGCTCCGCAGACGACCGTCACCTGATGTCCGCGCGCGATCAACGCCCGCGCGAACTCATATGAGCGCGTGCCGCTCGCACCCCGAGGGGTCGCGAAATGTTGATGGAAATAGAGGAGGCGCAAGACGCGAAGCGTAGAGGACTGAGTCGATGACTGAATCGAGGGCTGAATAGAGGACTGAATGGATGAGCTGCAGACCCAGAGGCAGTGCAAGGGTGAGATTTGAGGTCGGGAGGCGATTGCCATCGCATCCGTTCGAAACCGAAGCCGCAGAGTAACCGGCTCTTAGCTAAATTGACTCCGCATTGATGTCGCTCAGCGAACGGACGTGATGGCAATCACGTCCCTACCCGTAACAGCCTTGGGCACCTGACACCTAGGGCTTTTGTTACGTTCCAACCGCCAACCGCTAACCGCCAACACCTTAGTTTTGCACTTACCCAGCGCTTACAGCGCTTCTTCCATCACCCGTGCGATCCTGACCGCCGCGTTACCATCGCCATAAGGATTACGGAGCTGGGAACGGCGCGCATATTCGGCGGGGTCGGTGAGCAGACGGTTCGCGGCGGCGACGGTGCCGACGAGTTCGCTGGTGCCGGCGGCGAGTCCTTCGGGGCGCTCGGTGTTATCCCGCATGACGAGCACGGGCTTGCCGAGCGAAGGGGCTTCTTCCTGGACGCCGCCGGAATCGGTGAGCACGAAGGCGCAACGGTCCATCAACCAGATGAAATCCTCATAGGCGGCGGGCGCGGCCAGGGCGATGCGCGGATGACCGCCGAGGATACGACGCACGGGCTCCTGGACCTGAGGGTTGAGATGCACGGGATAGACGACGCCGAGGTCAGGATGCGCGTCGACAAGCTGGCGGATACCACGACACAGATGCTCGAAGCCGGGACCGAAAGATTCGCGGCGATGTCCGGTGACGAGGATCCACCGCGAATTCGGGGCGGCGAGGTGCGAACCGACGAAGGCGGGCGAGATGCCGAGGCGGGCGCTGACGGCGGCGGCTTCGAGACCGGCGATCCGCGTGCGGGTTGCGAGCAAAGCGTCGATGACGGTGTTACCGGTGACATGGCAGGCGGACGCCGCGATGCCTTCACGGAGGAGATTAGCCTTGGCCTCTTCGGTCGGACAGAAATGCCAGCGAGCCAGGGTCGAGGTCACGCGGCGGTTCATCTCCTCCGGGAACGGCGAGCGGAGGTCGCCCGTACGCAGTCCGGCTTCGACGTGTCCGACGGGGATGCCGGCATAGAAGGAAGCCATGGCGGCGCCGAGCACGGTGGTGGTATCGCCCTGCACGAGGACGGCGGAGGGCTTCGCTTCGGCCAGCCAGGCGGAGACGCCGGTAAGCACGCGCGAAGATAGTTCAGGCAGCGACTGACCAGGCGTCATGAGGCCCAGGTCGACGTCGGGTTTCAGTCCGAACGAACCCAGCGCCTGATCGAGGAGTTCACGATGCTGCCCGGTGGAGACGAGCAACGGCTGCACCTTGCCCGCACGCCGCAGTTCGGCGAACACCGGCGCGAGCTTGATGCACTCGGGGCGCGTGCCGACGATGAGGGCGAGGGAGGGCATTTGAATCGAGGGATGGAGGGCGGGAGGACCCGAGGGCCGGAGGAAAGCTAGAGGCTTAGGAGGAGTTACAGTGCAAAGGTGCAAATCGGAGCAGAGCTCCTGTGCAAAAGTGCAAAGGTGGTGCGACGGAGTCGCAGGGGACACGCTGGCACGTGGGCCAGTGGACAAGGGGAGGCCTTGAAGAGGCAGTGCAAAGGTGCAAATCGGAGCAGAGCTCCTGTGCAAAGGTGCAAAAGTGACACTAACTTCAGGTGACGGGTGACGGCCACGGGCGTCGGCGGCTCGGGTATCGGCCTCTCGGCTACCAGCAGCGGGAAACTGGAGCCGGCTGCCGAAGGCTGAACGGCTGAAACCCGAAAGGCTGAGGCCCCGGTGGCCGGCACCCGTCACCTAAGGCTTTTGTTACGTTCCCAACCGCCAACCGCTAACCGCCAACACCTTACATTTGCACCTTTGCACAGGCCGCAGGCCGATTTGCACTTTTGCACTTACGGGAAGCCGCTCACTCCAGCGCATACTCTTCCCCGTCCACGAAGAAACTCTTCGCCTCGAGGCGGAGCGAACAGCCGAGGGCGGTGACGAAGGTGACATCACGGCCGGTGGCGGTGATGCGACGGCACCAGGAAGGTTCTTTGGAGCCGTAATGCGTCGAGTGCCACCCTTCCCCGCCGTCGGGCAAGGCGGTGACGTATGCTTCGGTCGAGGGCGCGGAGCAGGCGACGGTGAGCTGCTCGAGGCCGGCGCGAGAACGGCCATGCCAGCGAAGCGTGCATTGCCCTTCCTGCTTCAGGAGTCCGCTCAGGCGGTCGACGATGACGAAACCGTTCGCGGTCTTGATCACCCGGCGCTGGGACTTGAAACCCGGGAAGCCAAGGTGAGATGCGACGAGTCCGTCGGCCTGCCAGCGAGGCGCGCAGGTCACCCACGGGAGCCAGAGGAAGCGTCCGACGCGACGCATGGAGTCGAAGCCGCCGACGGTGACGAGATTATGGAAACGCGAGCCGGCGAAACCATCCCAGCCGCCCGGGGCGTTGTAGGAATAGGTCCCCGGGTCTTCGGCGATCCACTCGCCGTCCCAGCGCAGCGAGACATGCAGCTGGTCGGCATGCGACGGACGCGTGCGGAATGCCTGCGGAGCGCGGAAGAAGAGCGTGCCCCGCGGGTGACGGAGCGTGAAGACGCCGGCCGAGGGATAGTCGGCATCAGGGCGAAGCGCGGGAGCCGCACTGGCCGCCGTCGGTCCGAGCAGGAGCAAGGCGGTCTCATCCCAAGGTCCGACGGGCAGACGCTCGCCCTTGAAGATCGCGAGGGCTGCGCCGACCGCCGGGCGGAAGTCATCATAGGCGCAACCACTCAGCGGGAACAGATTGGCTCCGTCGTCGGCGCCGTAGCGAGGGACGGTGCCGTCGGTCTCCATCAGCGAGGCGAGGAAGTCCGTCGCCGCGACGGCCTGGGCGCGGACGGCTTCCGGCAAGGTGCTGCGCACGGAACGCTCGACGATCTCGGACCAGGTCAACAGCTGCAGGAGCAGCCGATGATAGTTGGTGGAGTGCTGGCTGAAACCGCCGTCAGGGCCGATGAGTTCGGCGCACTGTTCGGTGAGCTCCGACATTCCCTGCCGATAGGTGCCCAACAAGCCGGGGCGATAAGCCCAGTAGACCGCGGCGGTCTGCAAGCCGATCGCTTCGGCGATGCCATGGTTGTTCTGCTGGGATAGCGCGTAATCGAAATGGAAACGGATGCGGCGCGCGGTGGCGTCGGCCAGGCGGGCGACCAGCGTCAGGCGTTCGTCGGTCGAGGCCGGGTGGTCCCGGAAGGCCTGCACCGCGAACGTGACCGCGATCAGACGGAAGGCGGCTTCCTGGCCGCACATCCAGTTGGGTCCGCGGTTCGGCGGATTGCGCGTCATCCAGTCCTCGAGTGTAGACCAGAAGAGCTCGACGTGGCGATCGTCGCCGTCGCGCAACCAGGCGCGGACGAGCGCGAAGGCGAAGCTGAAGCGGGAAAGTTCCCAGACGCCCTTGATGTCATCGGAACCCGCATCGCGGAGGCGGGACCAGTGGGCGTAAGGGTCCGTCGAATGACCGGTCAGGACGCTGCGGGTCCAGCGGTCCGGACGACCGACCTCGACGAGCTGATGCGAGAAGATCCGGGCATATCCGCGGGCGAAGGCATCGGCTTCCGCGACCGGCGTGTGACCGGAGGCGACGGACCAGGCTTCGAGCGGCGGCGCGAGGTGCGCACGGTCGAGGAGCGCGATCGGGAGCCGCGGCGCGTACTTACGCCAAGCCGCGGGGTTGAATCCGACGGCGAAATCCTTCCACGGGCGTCGCGGCGAACGCCATTCCCAGAGTCCGAGCTTACGCTCGCACGCCCACCAAGCGCGACGAGCGAGCCAGCGCGGACCAAGGTGATGGAGGAGAGGGAGGAGCAATGGACGAGGGCCGGAGGGCCCGAGGACAGGAGGGCTGGACTAAAGGCCGTGCAAAGGTGGTGCGACGGAGTCGCAGGGGACACGCTGGCACGTGGGCCAGTGGACAAGGGGGATACGAGAGTATCGAGTATGGAGTATTGAGTATAGACTAGTTGAGGGCTCGAGGACCCGAGGGCTCGAGGACCTGTATAGCCTTTTGGCGCTGATGTGTTCCCAGCCGCCAACCGCTAACCGCTATTACCTGACATAGGTAGGGACGTGATCACTATCGCGTCCGCCCTCACTCCGAACGGATGCGATGTCATCGCATCCCTACCTGTTGAGCGGGCCGCTCAACCCTACCCAAGGCAAGCACTCCCCCGATACTCGATACTCAATACTCCATACTCGCCTTCCACGTTTGCACTTTTGCACTTCAACTCCGAATCGCACCGCGCGTATCAATCAACTTCTTCCCTTTGAGCTGCTCAAGGGTGAGGCCGGCGAAGGCGCGGTGATCGACGAGGAGGACGACGACGCTGGCACGGGCCAGCGCGTCGGCGAGGGAAACGAGTTCCGCCCTGCCCTGCAGCGCTTTCGGTAAAACGGTCACGTGCGGTTCGACGGCGAGGACTTTCAACCCGGCGGCGGCGAGATGCGTCGCGATCTCGACGGCGGGAGATTCACGGAGGTCGTCGACGTTCGCCTTGAAGGCGAGGCCGAGACACGCGACGGCGGCGCCCGGAGCGGCGGCGGCGCGGACTTGGGCGACGACATGGTGCGGCTTGGAGTCATTGACCTCGCGGGCGGTGCGCAAGAGACGCGCTTCGGCGGGCGCGGCGTCGACGATGAACCATGGGTCGACGGCGATGCAATGTCCGCCCACGCCCGGGCCGGGCTGGAGGATCTTCACGCGAGGGTGACGGTTCGCCAGACGGATGAGCTCCCAGACATCGACGCCCAACTTATCGCAGATGAGCGAGAGCTCGTTGGCGAAGGCGATGTTGACGTCGCGGAAGGCGTTCTCGGTCAGCTTGGCGAGTTCGGCCGTGCGGGCGTCGGTGAGGAAGATCTGCGCGGTGCAGAACGTCGCGTAAAGGTCGCGGGCCTGTTGGGCGGCGACCGGCGTGAGGCCGCCGCAGATCCGATCGTTGGAGACGAGCTCCTTGAGCATCTGGCCGGGGAGGATGCGCTCCGGGCAATGGGCGTAGAGCAAGCCGTCGACCTTGCGGCCGAGCTTCGCGAGTTCGGCTTCGAGCCAGGCTTTCACCTTCTCGGTCGTACCGACCGGAGAAGTGGATTCCAAGATGATCAGATTGCCGGCGGCGACGAACGGAGCAATCGAGCGGGTAGCGGCTTCGACGAACGAGAGATCCGGTACGCGGGCGCTGTCGGCCGAGGCCAGGAAAGGCGTCGGGACGGCGAGGATGAAGACGTCGGCCGGCGCGGGCAGCGTCGCGGCCTTGAGATTGCCGGACTGCACGGCGGCGCGCACGAGCACGTCGAGGTCAGGTTCCTGGATATGGATGCGACCGCTATTGATCGTCTCGACCACCGACGCGGATACGTCGACGCCGAGCACGCGGCGTCCTTTCGTCGCGAAGATGGACGCGGTCGGGAGGCCGATGTAGCCGAGGCCGAGGACGCAGAGGGAGGGCATTTTAGTTTAGGGGGCAGGCTGGCACGGGGACACGTGGGCAAGGGGGATACGCGAGTATCGAGTATGGAGTATAGACTAGTTGAGGGCTCGAGGCCCCGAGGACTGGAGGGCTGACTAGAGGCAGTGCAAAGGTGCAAATCGGAGCGGAGCTCCTGTGCAAAAGTGCAAAGGTGGCGCGACGGAGTCGCAGGGGACAAGCTGGCACGTGGGCCAGTGGACAAGGGGAGGCGTCTTGAGGTAGGGACGCGTCGGTGACGCGTCCGTCTATTCTCTAAAGGTCGCGACACCGTCGCGCCCCTACCTCGGAACTCGGCACCCGTCACCTTAGGCTTTTGTTACGTTCCCAACCGCCAACCGCTAACCGCCAACACCTTACTTTTGCACCTTTGCACAGGCCGAAGGCCGATTTGCACTTTTGCACTTCAGTTCACACCTTCATTCCCTGCATCCGAATGCTCCACCGGGAGACTTCTTCGATTTCGGAGAGAGGGACGGTGGTGCCGGCGAGGAAGGCGGCGAGGGCTTGGTCGTGGCCTTTGCCGCGGGCAGGGCCGCCGAGCCAGGCCGGGAGCGCGGAGGCACCAGGCAGATTCGTGGAACGGAGCGAACGCCAGTTGTCGATGACGGCCGAGTAGCCTTCGCCAGTGACGGCGATCCGCTCCTTGGGCAGATGCGCCGGGAGATCGGTGCGGTAATGGAGCGTGGCGAGGTCGCCGTTGGCGAAGGTGAGCTCGAAGCAGCCTCCGTCTTGTCCGTCGAGATCGCGCGACAGGGCACGGGCGGAGACGATGGCGCTGCCGGAGAGGAAACGCAGCAGGTCCACGAAGTGGCAGGCTTCGCCGACGATGCGTCCCCCGCCCTGCTGCGGATCAAGCGTCCAGTGGTCCGCGGGTAGGCGGCCGGCATTGACGTCGATCGTGAACCGACGCGGGCCCGGACGAGCCGCGAGCGCGGACCGGAGACGGACGGCGAGCGGGGCGAAGCGGCGGTTGAAACCGACGGCGAGGACGGCCGAGCTCGCGCGCGCGGCGGCCAGCGTGGCGTCGAGGTCGGCTTCCGTCAGGGCGAGCGGCTTCTCGACCCAGACGGATTTGCCGGCACCAAGCGCGGCACGGGCGAGTTCGCCATGTTCGTCGTGGCGGGTGGCGATGAAGACCTTCATCAGCCCCGGCTGATCGAGCAGCACGGAGACGTCGGTCGTCGACGTGGCGGCGGCACCGGCGAGCAGGCGCGCGGAAAGTCCGTTGGCGGAAGCGAAGATTCCAGGCGAGGCGCCGTGGCGACGGAGCGCCGGGACGAGCACGCGGGCGGCGAAGTTGCCGCAGCCGATGACGCCGACGCCGCCGACGGACCGGCCGTCCCCATCGGTGCCGGGGACCGTGCGAGCGAGGGCGGTGTCCGGGACGGCGTATGCGATGAGGAGACCAAAGGTGCCCGGACGACGGAGGTCGGCGTAGAGCTGCGGTGCTTCGCTGAACGGATGAGCGGAAGTCAGCAG